>ENA-ORPD01001678-ORPD01001678.1-human-gut-metagenome-genome-assembly--contig:-NODE-1678-length-15410-cov-3.209508_pt1 | contig 15410 bp, 38 predicted proteins | sample MGYA00242143_ERZ509076 | MGnify/ENA primary metagenome ERZ509076 (study PRJEB26280, sample SAMEA2338706) | human gut metagenome | biome: human gut; feature: human-associated habitat; material: faeces... | reverse complement strand
AACACAGGAAACAGGAACACAGGAAACAGGAACACAGGAAACAGGAACACAGGAAACTGGAACACAGGAAACAGGAACACAGGAAACAGGAACACAGGAAACAGGAACACAGGAAACTGGAACACAGGAAACAGGAACACAGGATACAGTAACACGGGAAACTGGAACACAGGAGACTGGAACAAAACAAATAGAAGTGCAGGAGTATTTTGCAATGAAGAGCCTAAAATGAATATGTTTAATAAAGAAACTGATATGACTTATGAAGAATGGAGAAATAGCGAAGCATACGACATATTAACAAGAGTTACAAAATCACAGTGGATATGGTATGACGAAATGACAGAAGCAGAAAAAAAGAAATATCCAAGTGCAAAAACTTGTGATGGGTATTTAAAAGAAACAGAAAGAAAAACAAGTTCAAAAGAATGGTGGAAGAGTTTAGAAATATATGAGAAAGCAACAATAATACAATTACCAAATTTTGATTTAGACATATTTAATGACATTATGGAATTTAAAGTAACTAAAAAAGAATATAAGGAGATATTGAAATGGTTAAAATCAAACAAGGAGACTTGCTAAAAGCAAAAGAGGATATTATATGTCACCAAGTAAATGTACAAGGAATAATGGGTGGAGGAATAGCAAGACAACTTGCCAACCAATATTCAGACTTAGAGGAAGAATACAAAAATTTTTGTAGTATGCACAATTATAATTATAATCTATTAAAAGGAAAAGTATTTAAAATAATGATACAAGGTAAATTTATAATGAATATGTTCAGCCAAAAAGAGAATTTTGACACAGACTATGAAATGCTGAAAATAGCCTTAAAAGAAATAAAAGAATTTGCAGAACCACTAAATTTAAGTATAGCTATTCCCTATAAAATAGGCTGTGGGATAGCGAATGGGGACTGGAATACGGTATTAAGTATAATAGATGAAGTGTTTAGAGATTATAAAGTAACGTTATACAAATTAGAAAAAAATTAAATTTGATTTAATAACAACGGGGCTAAGACATAAGTTTTAGCCCTTTAATGAAAGGAGAAACATATGAAAGATATAAAATATTACGATAAAGATATAGAAAGAAAAAGAGTAAGTATAGTAGAAGCACTTACAGTAATAATAGTATTTTTAATAAGTTTCTGGGTTGGATATGTAACAGGAGTGCAAGAAGAAAGGAGTACAAATGAAAAAGTGTCAAACATGTCGATATTTTCCATGTACGAAAATACAATGCAATATAGAAAATAAAGAAGGATGTAATGATTACAAAAGTATCGTACAAGAAGAAAATTAGGAGGAAATAATGAAATACATAGCAAGTGTAAGCTTTGGAAAAGATAGTTTAGCAATGTTGTTATTACTTATAGAAAATAGTTACGATATAGACGAAGTAATATTTTATGACACAGGTATGGAATTTCAAGCAATTTATAATACTAGGGATATTATAAAAGGATTACTTCATAAATTAAATATAAAATACACAGAATTAAAGCCTGAAATACCTTTTATAGATAAAATGCTAAATATTGAGGTACATAAACGAAATGGTAGTATTCAATTTGGCTACGGACTATGTGGAGGCAGATGTAGATGGGGAACAACAGAAAAAAATAAAACAATAGAAAAATATTTAAAAGAACAATATGGACAAGATTACAAAGAATTTATAGGAATAGCCTATGATGAAACAACAAGAATAGAAAAAGAAAGAAATGAACATAAACTATTACCGCTTGTTGACTGGAAAATGACAGAAAAAGATTGCTTAGAATACTGTTACAATCGAGGATTTTATTGGAAAGAAAACGGAATAAGACTTTATGATGTATTAGATAGAGTAAGTTGCTGGTGTTGTGCTAATAAAAATAAAAAAGAATTAGAAAATATGAGAATTTATTTGCCAGAATATTATTTGAAATATATAGATATTCTCAAGAAAATTAAAGAAAAAAATAAGAAACGGAGCAATTGTAGATAAAGCAAAAGAACAATTTTTAAAACTTTTTTAGAAAGTTAGGAGATGATTAGATGAGTGAAGCGGAATATAGATACATGATTTGGAATGATGTTAAAAAAGAATATCAATTCCCAAAAATATGTGAAACAACAGAAAAAGGCGCAAATACCTTACTATTTAAATTGATAGGAAATGATGCATATAAATATAGATTTAAGATTGTAAAAGTAGAGAAAGAAAAAACAAAGACAATAGTAAGAGAATTGAAGCAGATATATAAAGCAGAGAGGATACATAGAGAATTAATTAATATACCTTTTACAGAGATAATGGATCTAGTAAAAAGAAATGAGAAAGTAGAGGAACAAAGATGAGATTCGATAAAGGAAAGTTAAAACATGGATTAGTAGAAAGGGAGTAGAGCATGTTAAAGAAACTAAAACAAAAGCGATGTAGTAATTGCAAATACGATTTTAAGACAAGACTTTTAAATTGCTGTGCTAGACCAGACAAAAACGGTTTGCATACATTAAAACCACTTAAACTATTATGCTTTAGAAAGGAGAATAACATATGAAAGTAAAAGAATTAATAGAAAAATTAAGCGAAATGGAACAAGATAGAGAAGTAATAATAAGGTTTGGATTAGATAAAGAAGATGATATAGGATATGTATTAGAAACTGCATTTGTAGAACAAATATATGAAGATGAAGTAGCAATATATGCAGAATATACAGCAACAAAAGAAGATTGTGATTTTATAGGACAGGTAGATCTAAAAGATGCATATAAAAGAATGTTAGAGGAAGGAGAATAAAAGATGAAAGCTGATAAAATGTTTGAAGAACTTGGATATAAAAAGATTACTGAACACAAATTTAAAGAGCCAGAATATGGCGAAACAACAGAGTTAATCTTATATAGAGATGATGTTCAAGGACTAGACATAGAATTTTGGAACGACAAATCAATAAGCAAAATGTGTAATTATGATGTAAGTTATATAACAATGCAAGAACTAAAAGCAATAAACTTAAAATGCAAAGAATTAGGTTGGATAGAGGAGTGATAGAAAATGAAACATATAACCTTAAAAGAAATGTTCGAAATATTAATTGAATGTATTATTAATCAAAAAGAACAACCAACATTTTATTACAAAAGAGAAAATGAATATGTAATTATACAAGAAGTAGATTTGATGGATAGTAGGTTTAGAACAATAGATGGAGATTTTTCGGAATACGAATGGGAATTAGAAAGAAGTACAATTTATGTAGAGGAGTGATTTAATTGGATAATATAGAAGTAAAAAAATTAGATTTAAAACTAAAAGAAGGACATGCAGTATGTTTTGATTTTGACGGAGTAATACATAAATATAGTAAAGGTTGGCAAGATGGAAGTATTTATGATGAATATAATAAAAATGTATTAGATTTAATGTTATTTTTACAAAAATTAGGAGTGCCAATATTTATATGTTCAACTAGAGAACCATATCAAATTATTTCTTGGTGGAATAAACAAGGATTTTGGTGTGAAGCTGTAAGAGTAAATGATAATGAAACTTTTTGGAATGAATTAAATTTAATAGGAGTTACTAATAGAAAATTACCAGCACAAATGTATATAGATGATAGGGCTTATAAGTATACAGGGCAAACAGTAAAACAATTTATATTAGATAATTCAGAAGAATTGGAGGAATAACTATGTTATCAGAAGAAGAAAAGAAATTATTAAAAATATTTAAATCACAAGTAGAAAAAGAAGAAGTTGAATATTTTAGTGTAAATGCTTATACGCAATTATTATATGACAGTCATAAAACAGTTTTAAATCTTATAACTAAACTAAAAAAAGAAAATGAAGAAAAAGATAAGCAAATAGATTTAATGGCACTAGCGATACTTAATTATGATGACCAATTAGTTATAAACAGATATAAAAATATAGATGAAGTTAAAGAAACATTTGAAAAATTAGCAAAAGAGAAAGGAGAATAAATAAAAATCCAATATAATAACTTAGAATTATTAAAGAAATAGAGGTACATACTATTACAGAGGTGTAGTATGTGAGAGAAGAAGAAATAATCAAATTATGGTTACAAGGATATAGTAAATATAAAGTAGCAGAAATATACAGAAATAGTTACAATCAAAAAATAAAGATAATACGTTCAGAAATGAGGAACAGGCATTCAGGAAGATTTATAAGTACAAGAGAAGCATTGGCAGAGGTAGAGAAAACTATATTAAAGGAAACACGAAGGAGATAAAAGATATGTTAATAAATATAAACTATATAGACAAAAACAAAAGTACTTACAGATGTGACATGTGCAATAGAGTTATAAACTCAAATAATAAAATAACATTACAAACAAGACAGACTAGCAATACAAAGAAGAAGTGGGATTTATGTGAGCATTGTTATGACATATTAGACAAATCAATAAAAAAGAGGAGAGAGAAGGAGGTACAAAAGAATGAGGCTAGAAAATATATAAAAAACCAAAATAATAATGAAGAATGGTATATAAAAAATAGGAGGTAAAAAATGAGCATTAATATAGGAAACGAAAAAAGTATTTTAATAATTTATAAAGATGAACAAGGAAAATACAAAACATACATAAGGGGAACAGAAACTCAAGAAGATGCAAGCGTTAAAGATATTTATATGAGCAAAAAAGTGCAATTCAAAAAAGGCGTAGAAGTGAAGAATAGAAGCAAGATAGAAGTGATTAAAGGTTGGACTAGCTGTTACAGAATAAAAACAGATGAATTAACAGAAGACGGAAAAGCAAAATATAAGTACTTAGATAAATATTTCATTAGTGAATTTAATATACTAGAAGAAGGTACGGACCAGCAAATAAAACCAAAACAACAAGAACAATCAAAACAAGAAGATTTTTCGTTTACAACAGACGATAGTGATCTCCCATTTTAAAGGTGGTTACTTATGAATAAAGAACGAGAAACAATAAGAAAAGGAACAAAGTCACGCAGGAATATAGGATTATTCCTGTATGGCAGATTAAGAAAAATACATAAAGCAGTAGCATATTGTAAATTGCATAAATGTTATTTAGAGCCAAAAGACATAAAAGAAAAGCAATGTAATAAGAAGAAGTGTAAATATAAGGAGAAAGTATAGAAATGGAAGATAAATACATAAATAAGATATTAAATTTTTCAGATGAGATAATAAATAATGCAAAAGAATTAGTAATAAATAAAGAACAAGCAAAAGAAATTATTAAAGAGTTAAAACAAGATTATGTACCAAAAGCATTAATAAATATAGAAATAGTGCATTTGAAAGAACAAATAAAAGAAAAAGATAAAACTTTAGATGAAATGAATAGTGTTATAAAAAAACAACAAGGAACAGAAACAGATTTAGATAGTGCTTATCAATATTATGATGAAACTTACGATGAAAAACAAAAGTTAATTTATCAAGTAAATATTTTAAAAAAATTATTAGGAGAGTGATATTAAAGGAAAAGTCAAGGTAAAAAGATGTTAAAAACGAAAGAAGAACACTTAGAAGAAGTACAGAAAAAAGAACAATTAGTACAAGCAAGTAAAAATCAAATAATGGAAGAATATAAGAAAAATCTACCACAAGAATTAGAAAAAAGATTAGCAATAATAACAAATAGAATAGGAATACAAGAAGAAGTACAAGGTTTAAGTTCCATTGAAATAAATGAGATACTAAGACCACACAATTTAATAGGTAGTAATCCCAAATATAGTGCAGACCAATTAAGAATAATATTTGATTATTATAGAGAGGCATTAGTAACTATAAATAGAAAATGCAAATATCCACCAAGTAAAGAGAATTTTTGTGCATTTGCTGGCATGAGTACAGCCACATATAATAAATACTTATTATCTTTTGATGAAGAAATGCAAGAATTAATGTTAATGATAGATGACTACATAAGAGAGAATATGCTTACATCTGCTCAAATAGGAGAAACAAAAGAAATAACAACAATGTTCAGGGGTAAAACGGCTCACGGAATGGTGGAAGCACAAAGTCCAATAGTTGTAGAACATAGAAGCGAAACAGATATGTCACAAATAAATAAAATGATAGAAGCAATAAAAGCAGGGAAGAGTTTAAAAAGTATCGAGCTAGATAAAAAAGATTATAAAGTGGAGGGGGAGTAAATATGTCGAAAGAAGAAAAAGCAATAGAAACATTAAAAAAGATGAAGCAAAGCATAGATAAATTAAAAAATAGAGATGGAGAAACTATGTTAATGGTAGACGTATGCATACAAAATATAATCGCATTTTATGATGAATGGGAGAAAGATTATAATTAGGAGGTTACAAATGAACATTGAACTAATACCTTATGGAAAAGAAAATAAAATAAGTAGAAAAAGTTTAATGAAATTAGCAAACATACAAGATGAAAAAGTATTTAATGAAGAAGTAGCAAAATTAAGGAAGAAGTATATAGTATTATCAGATACAACAACAGGTGGATACTGGAGAAGTAACAGCAAAGAAGAATTACAAGAGTTTATTAAGAAGTATCAACATAGAAGTTATGATAATAACAGAATGATAATGTTAGCATATAAAGAATTGGAGAAGATGGAGAAATGAAAGAATATAGTTTTGTATATGCAGTAAGAAACAAGAATACTGGAGAAATAATAAAAAAAAGAAAAGGGAATCCGTTCTTTGTTTCAAGAGTTCAAGCCGAAAAACTAAAAGAATATGAGAACGAGAACTGGTGGAACAAAGAAAAAGGACAAGAGTTTGAAATAGTAAATTTTAAATTAGTGGAGGTAAAGTAGTGAAGAATTTAAAGATATTTACTGATGATATAGAACAAGAAGCAGTAGACCAAATAAATCTATTGCTAGAGCAAGAACCATTTAAAAATTGTAAAGTAAGAATAATGCCAGATGTTCACGCAGGAAAAGGCTGTGTAATTGGTTTTACAGCAGACTTAGGGGATAAGGTAATACCTAACATAGTCGGAGTAGATATTGGCTGTGGAATGTTATGTGTAGAATTAGGTAATATTGATTTAGAGTTAGAGTTACTAGACAAAGTAATAAATGAGAATATACCAGCAGGGAAAAATATCAGAGAACAAAAATTGATAGATTTTAGCCCAATAAATGACTTGTATTGTCTAAGAGAACTAAGAGAAACTAAGAAATTTAACAGAGCAATAGGAACATTAGGCGGAGGAAATCATTTTATAGAAGTAGACGTCGATGAAGAAGGAAATAAATATTTAGTAATTCATACAGGTAGTAGAAATCTAGGAAAGCAAGTAGCAGATTATTATCAAAATTTAGCAATAGAATTATGTTCTGGTAAAGAAGAGATGTTCAAAAGAAAAGAAGAAATAATAAATACATATAAAGAACAAGGTAAAAAATCAGAAATACAGAAGGCGTTAAAAGAATTAGAAGCGGAATATAAACAAAACAAGCCAGAACTACCAAACGAACTATGTTATCTAACTGGTAAATATAGAGAAATATATTTACACGATATGGAAATATGTCAAGAATATGCTAAGATTAACAGGCAATATATAGCAAGTGAAATTATTAATAATATGAACATTGTTACAAATTCTTTAACACCAGCTTTTACAACAATACATAATTATATTTCTTTTGAAGATAACATAGTAAGAAAAGGAGCGATAAGGGCAAACAAAGGGGAGAGAGTAATAATACCAATCAATATGAGGGATGGGAGTATAATAGCAGTAGGAAAAGGTAATAAGGACTGGAATAATTCTGCACCTCATGGAGCAGGAAGGCTAATGTCAAGACATAAAGCAAAAGAAATGTTTAAGTTAGAAGAATTTAAAAAAGCTATGGCAGATATTTATTCAACAAGTGTACTAGAAGAAACAATAGATGAAGCACCATTTGCATATAAGCCAATGCAAGAAATAATAGACAATATACAAGATGCTGTTGAAATAGAAAAAATAATAAAGCCTATATACAATTTTAAAGCTAAAAATTAAAGATAGAAGGAGGAGTATTATGAAAAAATATAACATAAAAGGAAAGAAGATAGAACCATACAATATAGTATGTGCAATAACAAGTGAACCAGATTATGAAATGACTAGAATAATATTATTAGAAGATATGCCAGATATAAGTTATAACGAATATGTGCTTATGGAAGGATATCATTGTAGTTGTTATGGGTTTGATGAAACAGAATGGGATTGTACGCAATTAACGGAAGAAGAATTAAAGATTATACTGGAACAAAATGCCTATGGATTAAGGGCGGAATTAAAAAATATTTTAAGATTATAAGGAGGAAAAAGATTATGAATAATGAAGAAGTAAAAGAAGAAGTTGAGAAAGTACCAGAAGAAGTGGAGAAAATTTCAAAAAAGGTTGCCGAAGAAGTGCCAGAAGAAGCGGAACAAAAACAGGGGAAATTCGTAAATGTTACAAAATTAAAATGCAATTATACTACATATAAAAATGAAAGGACAAAATTAAAAATGCTAGTTATAACAAAATGTCAAAAATGCTGCAAATCTTTTAAAGATGGCGACGAATTATACTTTGCTTACAAAAGAAACGACAAAACAGGTAAAAAATATTTAATTTGTAAAAATTGTACTAAAAAATAATCAAATAAATGTACCTTTAAACCAGTTTAATATTTAGGCAATATAAATTCATGCCTAAAACAAAAAATGCCTTAGAATCAATTCTAAGAGCAAATAAGGATGTGTTTAATTAAATATAAAAAATAGGGGCTTTTATAGCTCCTATTTATCTTTAGCACACATAGAAATAAATATAAATAGTAATACGATAGGTGCAAATATAATAATTGCGATCCATTTTAATATATTAAAGAATATTTTCATACCATTTTCGAATTTTAAGTCTTTTTCTTCCTGAATTTGTTGTTCAAGTAATTTGTCTTTATTTTTTATAACTTCCTGCATTTGATTATATTTTATTTGATTTTTCCATTTATTATAAACTTGTTTAAGTGTTTTGTCATATATTTTGTCAATGTAATTTCGTTCAATTGTACTTTTGCCAAAAGTACTGATATATTCGTTTCGAGTGTTAATGTCATAAAATTTATATAAAGCAATATCTAGTACGGTTTCATCTATGCTAGTGCCTACACAGGTTTCAAAGACTCTGTTCATACTTTCTTTGACATCATTTTGACAAGCAAGCAATAGGTCTTTTTCGTATTGTTTTCGTTCTTTTTCTTGCTCTGATTTTTTTTCTAATTTTTCAACCATTTTTTGATTGTCTACAATAGTTTTATTTACTTTTTTAAGTTCCATTGTTAAAACTCCCATTTTTAATTACCTCCATTTTAATATAATTTTAAAATTTATGCAATATTATTGACTTTATTATATAAATATTTTGTTATGATTGCCTCATGATTTCCTTTTTTTATTTCTTTATTATGAAAATTATTGAAACCGCAATAAATTTGATTTTGAATTATTGTTTTTATACTGCTAGCATGAAATTCTTGCCCCTTTTTTCCTTTAAATCCTTTTAAATTGCATATTTTAGCGGTTTGATAATAGTTATGTGTTTTATTGTATGTTTCAAATATAAATTTAACAACGTTTGTCTCTTTTTTATTTATTATTAATTGCTTATTAACTATATCATAGCCAAGTACTTTTTTTGCTGTTACTTTTCCGTTTTCAAATTCCTGCCTTTTTGCAAGTTTTACATTTTCACTCGTATTATCTCTTTCGATTTCTGCACATATTCCAATAACATACATTAACATTTTTGACATACTATTACTTGTGTCTATATTTTCATTATAACTAATGAAACGCACATCGTTTTTATCAAACTCATACATTATATTGAGAATGTCTCTCATATTTCTACCAATTCTATTTAATTTCCAAGTCAATATAATATTAAAATCTTTTAGATTAGCAAGTAAATTTTGTAAAACTGGTCTGTCTGTAATGTTTTTCCCAGATATTCCTTTTTCTTCGAATATTTCGTAATCATATCCGATTATTATTACAATATTTTATTAGAGTTTCTTTTTGAGCTTCGAGGGATATTCCTTTTTCTACCTGCATATGTGTTGATACTCTTGTATATATTGCTACTTTCATATTGCTACACCTCCAAAAAATTATATATATTGTTTTTTGTTATTTCTCCATTTAATACATTTTTATAATTATTCATTACAATATCGCTAAATACTGATAAATCCGTTTTTGTTTCGTCTTTCATATATACATCATAAATAAAATCAATTAACTTTTCTTTTTCTTCATATGTCAAAATAGTATAACAATAATGACATTTCATATTGTAAGTTATAATCAATTGCAACATAGCAAAACGATTTTCTTTGATTATATTTTCAAATTCTTTTATTCTATCAATTTTTGTTTTCATACCTTTACACACTCCTTAATTTTAGATATTAAAGTTCTTATAATAGCGTCTAATAATAAAACAGCTTTTCTTTTGTATAATAATTTATAATAAAACCATTTCATTTTTAAAACTCCTTAAAATTTGGTATTGACAAGTAAGGAATTTTGTTTTATTATTTTTATAGTTTAATTTATAATAGTGGGCTTATCTATATATAATATTCTTAAATGTGAATATTATAAAATAGGTTAAGCCTATTATTTTTGTTATTAATAATGTCTTAAAGTTTGCGCATTCTACTAACAAAGTAATTATTGCTATAATATATAATGTTATTAATATATAATTTTTAAAGCTTAATTTATAATACTTTTTCATTTGTTTTTTCTCCTTTTTTTATATTTTCCTTACTTGTCAAAATTAATAACTAAATTCGTATTGTTATAAACTTTATAACATTGTCGTTAAGTCGCAATTGCCTTTCAATCTCTGTAACTTCATCGTCCGTACCTTCAAAATATGTTATAAAATAGTAGCCTGTTTTTTCACCTTTAATTGTATAAGCCAAGTGTTTTAATCCCAGATATCCATTTGTATTGTCATTTTCTTCAAACACTCTAACATCTTTAAAATATTGTTTTATATTTTCAATTTCTTTTAGTGCTTGTTCTTCTTTTAAGCTTCCTTTTAATATATATACATTTTCAAATTTTTTCATTTTTTCACCCTTTTAACCTTTCTAATTTAATAATAATGTTGTGACATAATGCCCTGCTAATAAATCGTCAAAAAGCATTTTTTCTGTTTCATATTCATTACATTTATAAATTGAAACTTTATTAGCTCCATTTGCCTCTTTTAAAATTGTTTTATTTGCTATCATTCGTTTGTGGCTTGTTATGTTTCCATTTGAATACAGATACACATAATACATTTTAATCACCTTTAACCTTTCTATATTTTTATACCACTTATAGTAAACTTTACTTTTATATTTTTATTTAAGTATTTGCTTATTTGTTCTCTTATATAAAAATCATCTTCAAAACTTAATTCGTTTCTTTTTACAAAATAAGTTATATAATTAAAAGCATTCATTTTGTTTTTGGGATTGTTTATTCTTTCTTTTGCATTTTTAATACATTTATTTACTAAATCCATTTTTTACACTTCCTTTTAGGGCTTTAGTATATTTAAAATCATATTGTTAATGTCTAAGAACAACAAGTCTATATCATCATATTTTTTGATTAGTTTGTCTCCAAAATACAGGCGACCTTCACAACTAAAACCTTTTAAATTTTCTATGAAATCATATTCAATTCTTATTTCTTTATTTGTTTTGTAATACATATTAAATTCTTTTATTGCCATTGGTATTTGTTCATTTAATTGTTGTTTTATTTTTTCAATTTCTTTCTTTTCTATTAATAAAGGTATGTTATTATATATTTTCATTGTTTATCACTCCTTTTATTTAAGTTTTACAGGAACTAAGCAAGTCCCATTATTTGTTAACTTTAATACATAATGTTGTTTATTTATTATTGTTTTATAATCTTTATTTAATTTTTGATATTCTGTTTTTGAAATAATTTCCATTGTTACACCTCCTAATAATTGCAAGAGTTACAAGCTTTTAAATAATCTTTTTTTGCTCTTAAATATGCTAATTTTAAATATGCGTTTTTTTCTATATCTTCAAGACTTAAACCTAAACTTTGCAAAGTGTCTGTCATATCATAAGTATAATAATATTCGTGGTTGTTCATTTCATAGAATAAAGCACCGTATGCAAATTTAAAATTGTGAGTTAACCAAAATTTTAGAATATCGTTTGAAAATGTCTGATAATGTTCTTTTAATAAATGTAAATCAGTTTTTAACATTAAGCCACCACCAACAACACGAATTAATTTTTTTAAGTCCTCTGGTGTATCTTTTAAATTTAATTTTTGTAATAATTCTTGGAATTGTTGTTCTCCAAATGCCCAGTAAATAGGTAATTTGTTAAAGTCTTTTTGCCTGTTTTCTTTATATTGCTTATAACTAAAATTGTTAAATGTTCTTGCCCTTTCTTTTAATAAATATTTTTTGTTTGTTACTTGTTTAATTTTCATAACAAAAACCACCTTTCAAAATTTTTTCTTTTTACTCTTGAAAGATGGATTAATTTATATTATAATAAATATAGACCAACTTTCAAAAGTTGTGTTGGGCTTGTATATAGTAAGTGTCCGCCAAGATACTTTTTACTATATGCAAGTTTTTTATTCTTTCCCTTAACTTGATTATATTATATCATTGTAGCTACAATTTGTCAATAGTTTTTACAAAAATTTTTTAATTTTTTTCTTTAAAAATTCTACTATCTTTTAAGTATTTATCAATAGCTTTTCTTGCTAATGTTGAGTATTGCATATTCTCTTTTTTTAATTTCTCATCTAGCAGTTTTGAAATATGTGTAGGAACTCTTACGCGATAGGTTTTGCTTGCTGGATCTTTTTTTTCTTCCATTTTTACCACCTCACTTTTAATTTATAACAATTATATCATTGTAGCTACATAAAGTCAATACTTTTTATTAAATTTGTATAAAAAAATAAAGCCCCTTTTGGGGCTGGTGGTTTAGTTTATGTTTTAATTAATATGTTATTCGTCTTCTAGTTTTATAAGTGCGTCAATAATTTCTTTTTCAAGATCTTTTTGCTTTGTTGCGGATAATTCAGGAGAGGTTCTAATTAACACAGTGCCAATTATTGTATGGCTACCGCTGCTCAATATAGAACCGTCAAAACTTGCCAAATAATCTTCTCTTTTTTTTGCGTCTTCTTCGTTTGCGTACACTTCAATAGCACCACCAGCAGCAGTTCCTTTTTCTATTAAATCACTTCCATACACATCACTCTGATTAATGCTATCGCTTGAGAAATATACAGTCGCTGTATATCCGCCAGCTTTGTTTAATTGTCCGTTTGGGTCGTTTTCTTCTGTTACGGCTTGTGTTTCTGTTATTTCGTTTACGGTTTCTAATCTTTGGATAATAAAGCTTTCGCTCGGATTAGTTACTTGTTTATATTGTTTAATACTTGTAGTATAATCATTATAAATATTATTTAATAATTCTATATTTTCTGTATAATCTGGGGGTGTGCTATATTTTTGTGTTGCTTCTTTTATGTCGCTTGTTAGAATTGGTCTTTTATCTATAATTACTTTATCTTTTTCAGCTTTTTCTACAGCTTCATTTGCATTGGTTATAATACTTTCGTCAATAACTTTTTCGCCAGAATTAATTAATTGTTCTACTTTTTGTATATTTTCGTCTAATTCTTCATTTTTTTGATCTACTATGTTTACAACTTGTTTATATTCTTTTACAGCTAGAGCATAAGGCTTAATAATTGTAAAATATAAAACACTACCAATTATACATACTATCAGGACAATACATAACCAAAACCACCACTTTTGATATAATTTCTTTTTTCCTTCCATAATATAAACATCTCCTTTATTATTAATATATACCTATTATATAATATATACCATTATTTGACAATACACTATATAATATTATTGTACTAGCAATTGTTTTGTATTTGCTTATAATTAACAATCTTTGATTGATGTAAAGTAAATTATAAGGATTGTTTATACTGAATGTAAAGCAAAGTTACATTACAAAATAAATAATAATATAATAAAAAAATGGTATAATATAAATTTTTATTTTGTTTTTATATTAAAGTCGCTACAGTTTAGCAGTATCAAGCTTTTTAATATTTTATATTTACATTCTACTACAGTAAAATTACTATTATTTTATACCATATTATGAGGTATACCCCTACCCCTATAATATGGTTGTGTATAGGGGGCACGTAACTCACTCAAAAATTTCCAATTCGTAAAAAGAATTTAAAAATATAAAGCGAAAGTACTTGACAAAGATAAAAATATATGCTTTAATAAAGGAAATTGAATAAGTATGGTTCGCCACGGATCTTTAAGAATGGGTCATTAAATAAGTAGACTAGAGATAGTTTGTTTATTTAATGACCTATTTTGTTTGCTAATAAAAAAATACCTTAAAAAAGACTTTTTGAACTCTGAATTATAGAAATAAGAGGACTGAAATCTCAAAAAATGAGGTTAAACCTTAGAGAGAGTAAGAAGATATAAAAAGTGCATATATATCAAATCTGATATATATAAGGGGGTTTTATATATCAAATCTGATATATGTTCTTCAAAAAATACATATCAAATTTGATATATGTAGCAGATTAGGAGGAAAAAATCAAGGGCTTTTGTAGAATTAAATGAAGGAGATAGAATAGTAAGAAAAAAGTCCATAGACTATTTGAAGAATACAGATGAATTACAAAAGACAGAAATGTATGTAAAGTTCTTTTTAAAGTCAGCAAGTGTATTAGCAAGAGAAAAGATGTCGTCTACAGCAATGTCAGTTTGTTTAGAAATGTTACAATACATAAGATATGATACAGGTTATTTGGCTTATGAAAATGGCATTAAATTAACTTTAGAAGATATAAAAAGCAAATGTAAATTTATCTCATCTGTAAGCGTAATAAGAGCAATAGATGAATTAGTAGATAAGAAGATATTCGCTAGAGTAAAAACAGGAAAAGAAAACAATTATTTAGTAAATCCATACGTTTTTATGAGAGGTGCAAGAGTAAATAAGACGTTATCAAAGACATTTGAGGCTAGTAGATGGGCTAGATTATATGATTAAGGAGTAATTTATGAAAGTAAAATGTAGAAGTTATATAGGTTGGTTAAAGACAATAGAAGTGATGAGTGAAACTATAACAGAAGTACCTATAAATTATAGAGTTTATATGAAAGTAAATGGAGATTTTATAGATTTAAGAAATGTAAAATTAGAAGAAATTGAGTTTATTAAGGAGGAACAATAATGTTTATTTTATTAGCACTATTATTAATAGTATTAGCATTTG
>ENA-ORPD01001659-ORPD01001659.1-human-gut-metagenome-genome-assembly--contig:-NODE-1659-length-15572-cov-3.265966_pt1 | contig 15572 bp, 15 predicted proteins | sample MGYA00242143_ERZ509076 | MGnify/ENA primary metagenome ERZ509076 (study PRJEB26280, sample SAMEA2338706) | human gut metagenome | biome: human gut; feature: human-associated habitat; material: faeces... | reverse complement strand
TGTACAAGCAGCGATGGATACCGCAAGCAGAGTGCGGAAGCCAGAAGTGTGCTTCTTGCTTTAAATATAGCAGATGATTATTTTAAGGCCAAAAAACAGATTTCTCTTTTGGAGGAAGAGCTTCAAAGCAAGGAAAAAGAATTATATGATCTGAAGCACGAGTTGATCGCTGCGCAGATCAAACTGGAAAATACGGAAAAGAACATGAAATCCCTTCAAAATGAAGTGAATGAAAGTGCAAAGAAAATCATCAGACTGGTAACAGAATTGAAAAATTAGGAATGAAAAGCTGTCTTTAACAGACAGCTTTTTGTAGAATATGGATGAAATATGAAAAAAGTAGAGTTACTTGCGCCTGCGGGGAATTATGATGCATTGCTTGGCGCTGTCAACGCAGGGGCGGATGCTGTATATCTCGGGGGCGAACAATACGGAGCAAGGGCTTATGCAGATAATTTTTCCCGGGATGAGATCATAAGCGGGATCCGGCTTGCCCATATTTATCACAAAAAAATATATCTGACGATCAACACGCTTGTAAAGGAGCGGGAGCTCGAGGGGCTGTATGATTTTCTTCTTCCCTTTTATGAGGCCGGGTTAGATGGAGTGATCATACAGGATCTTGGCGTGCTTGCCTATGTAAGAAGATATTTTCCGGGATTGGAATTACATGCAAGCACCCAGATGACGCTGACGGGAAGCGAAGGCGTGTCCTTTTTGAAGGAATACGGCGTTTCCAGAGTGGTGCCTGCCAGGGAGCTTTCCCTGGAGGAAATTAAAAATCTGAAAGAAACAGGCGCCGAGGTGGAAATTTTTATCCATGGCGCTATGTGTTACTGTTATTCAGGACAGTGTCTTATGAGCAGCTTTAATGGCGGCAGAAGCGGAAACAGGGGAAGATGTGCGCAGCCTTGCAGGCTTCCTTATAAGGTGTATGATGACGGTAAGCTTATAAGCAGTGCGGATGAGCGCTATGCATTAAGCCCAAAGGATATGTGCGCCATAAAGATACTTCCTGATATTATAGATGCGGGCGTATATTCGCTTAAGATAGAAGGCAGAATGAAAAATGTAACTTATGCTGCATATGTTACATCTATATATAGAAAGTATGTTGATATGTATGTCTCTGGCGGCAGGGATGGATACAGAGTTTCTGATAAAGACATAGAGGATTTATGCGATATATATAACAGAGGTGCATTTACAACAGGCTTTTATAACAACAGCAAGGGTAAGGATATGATGGCACTTACACGCCCTAACCACTGGGGGGTTCAGGCACTTATGGTTGTTTCTAATGTTAAGGGTAAGGTTACATTTAGGGCGCTTACTGATATTAATGCGCAGGATGTCTTTGAGATAGACAAGGAGCACAGCTTTGAGAGTGGCGTTAATATAAAGAATGGTCAGACGATGGTTGTCAATCTTCCAAGAAAGTACGACCTTGCACCTAAGAGAATATTAAACAGAATGAAAAATGCTCACATTACAGAGTTTGTAAAGAAAAACTATGTGGATGGGGTTGCGGAGCTTCCTGTTGATATGTATTTTAAAGCTGTAAAGAATGAGCCATCAGAGCTTACGGTAAGCACTAAAGATACATATGTTACAGTGTATGGAGGCAATGTACAAAAGGCAGCTAAGCAGGCGGCAACTGAGGAGAATATAAAGGACAAGCTTTCAATGACGGGGCAGACGGGCTTTAAGGCTTTTAATGTCGATGTTATGATTGATGATGATATATTTATGCCGGTTGGAGAACTTAAGAAGCTTAGACGTGAAGCGTTAGAGCAGTTAAAGATGAAGCTCACAGGTGCATATGAGAGAAGTTATGTGCCAGTTGGACAGCCTTATGCAGAGTGTGATGATTTATCAGAAAAACAAAGCAATAGGGATGTGTCTTGTGAAGCCGGCAGTAATGTGGCATGCAGGGATGATACATTAACAGACGTTATGACAAGTGTGATACAGTCAATCCCGTACAATGCTTCTTATAATAATACACTTACAGATGCTGCGGTATATAAAAGTGTATATCTTTACAATGTAAAAAATATAAATGCTATACTAGACATAGAAGCAGTGAAAAGAATATACATAGATTACGATATATTCTACACAGACAGGGAGAGGTTTACTGATGCCTGCCGCAGGGTGGCTGGGTCAGGAGCCAGCCTTTATATAGGACTTCCTTATATACTTGCAGAAGAAAAGCATAACAGGCTGTGTGAGCTTCTTGATTATGTGAATTCTAATATGCAATCAATGGTAAAGGGCTTTCTAGTAAGAAATCTTGAGGAGCTTGGGCTTCTTGCTGCCAGGAAAGACAGCAGTTATGATATAGTAACGGATGCCGGAATGTATGTATTTAATACTCATTCAAGGAATGAGCTGGAAAGTGTGGTTAAGGGCACAGGTCTTAATATGTGTGCGTACACGCTTCCGTATGAACTTAATTCATCAGAGTTAAAGAGTGTTGGTGGACTGAATAGCGAACTTATTGTATATGGAAGAGTGCCGGCCATGGTTTCAAAGCAGTGTGTAAGGAAAACTTATGGAAGGTGCGACCACAAGAACAGGGTGACACTTTTAAAGCAGGATAATGGCAAAGAATACAGTGTTAAAAGCGTGTGCAGCTTCTGCTATACCGTCACACTGGCGGATACATTTGATATATCAAAAGAAGAGGCTTTAGCTGATATTGCGCTGTGGTCTGTAAGATATGAGTTTGATGAAGAATCAAATGAAGAGATATTAAGTATTCTTAATAAAGAATCTGATATAGATTATAAAGGTCATTTCTATAGAGGAGTAAACTAATATGCAGTCAGTTTGTTTGGAATTATCTAAGTATGTACTGGCATTTCTTATGGCTTTTTATGCGCTTGCTGCATACAGGGGTGCAGTTATAAGAAATGAGGAAAAAAGAGGAAAGATATATGTAACACAGAATATCATAATGATTGCAGTACATTTTATAGGTTATCTTATAATGTATATTGTGTATGATGAAACAAAGTATATTTATATGTACTTTGCGCAGCTTGTGTACTTTATGGCGGTAATAATGATATATGTTGTATTCTATCCTAAAGCTTCACGCCTGCTTGTCAACAATATGTGCATGCTTATGGCGGTAGGCTTTGTTATGATAGCAAGGCTTGATTATAATAAATGTGTCAAGCAGTTTGTAATCGCTGTCGCAGGTACTATACTTACGATTATTGTTCCGTGGCTTTTAAAGACTGTGAAAAGCTTCAGAAAAATGGGCTGGCTGTACTGCGGTGCGGGGCTTGTGCTTCTTACGGCGGTGCTTCTTGGCAATAAGATATACGGTGCTAATCTTGTTCTTACCTTAGGACCGGTATCTGTCCAGCCTGCGGAGTTTGTTAAGATTTTATATGTAATGTTTGTTGCATCGATGTTTAACAAGGCTACTACATTCAGGCAGACTGCAATAGTAACTGCATTTGCGGCGCTTCATGTCATTATTCTTGTGCTGTCAACTGACCTTGGTGCGGCGCTTATATTCTTTGTTGTGTATCTTGCCATGTTATATATTGCAACCAAAAATGTGATGTATACAGGGGCAGGGCTGCTTGCAGGTGGTGCGGCAGGAGTGCTTGCCTACAAGCTGTTCTCGCACGTAAGAAAGAGATTTGTTGTGTGGAGGGACCCATGGAGTAATATAGATGGCAGTGGCTATCAGGTGTGCCAGTCGCTTTTTTCAATAGGTATGGGTTCGTGGTTTGGATACGGCTTTTGTCAGGGTATGCCGGACAGAATTCCGGTTGCTGAAAAAGACTTTATGTTCTCAGCGATTACAGAGGAATTCGGACTGATATTTTCTATTGCATTATTATTAGTATGCCTTAATAATCTTATACTTATGATGAATATTGCATCAAGGTGCAAGACATTGTTTTACAGGCTTGTTGCAGTCGGACTGGGTGTTACATATGGTTTTCAGGTGTTCCTTACAGTAGGTGGGGCTATAAAGCTTATACCTATGACTGGTGTTACACTGCCATTTGTAAGCTATGGAGGAAGTTCAATCATAAGTTCGCTTGTGATGTTTTCTCTTATCAACGGAATGTATAATATGAGACATGATGAAGGTGAATATGAAGATGACAGAAAAGCAAAAAATGACAGAAGCCAGACAGGAGCAAAAAAACAGGAAGAGAAGTAAGAAAAAGCAGACAGATATAGTTGAAGGAAGTAAAAAAGGCCTTAGAAACAGGGAAACTAATATAATATCCTTCGTGTTTGTTGGACTTTTTGTCATTATGATAGTGTATCTGTGTGTATTTAATATAAGGGATGCAAAGACCGTCATTAATAATCCGTACAACAAAAGAGTTGACAATCAGGCAGATAAGGTGGTAAGAGGTGACATATATTCAGCGGACGGAACACTTCTTGCAACAACTGAAACTGATGACGAGGGCAACGAAACAAGGGTATATCCTCAGAAGAAGCTTTTTGCACACGTTATAGGCTATAATTCCAAGACTAAAATGGGAGTTGAAGCTGCTGAGAATTATTATCTGCTGTCTGAAACAGATAATATATTTGACCAGATATCAACAGACCTTACAGGTGAGAAAGCGGACGGTCATAATGTGTATACAACACTTGACACAACTTTGCAGAAGGCAGCATATAATGCGCTCGGGAATAATAAAGGTGCAGTTATAGTTATGGAGCCGTCTACTGGCAAAATACTTGCCATGGTGTCAAAGCCTGATTTTAATCCTAATCTTGTAGATGAGGATTATGATGAGTGGATAAGCTATGACAGTTCGGAGTCAGTGCTTCTTAACAGGGCTACACAGGGGTTATATGCTCCGGGTTCAACTTTTAAGATACTTACAACACTGGAGTATATGAGAGAGAATAAAGATTACTATGATGATTTCTCTTATGTATGTGAGGGAAGTGATACTGAGGAGGGTGGAACTACCATTCCATGTGCCGATGGAAAGGTTCATAAGACAGAAACTCTTGTAAAAGCATTTGCAAACTCATGTAACTCAGCATTTTCATACATAGGAGCACATCTTAATACAGGCTCCTTCAGGGAATTGTGCAACTCATTTCTTTTTAATAAGAGCATACCAGTATCCTTTGAATATAATAAGAGTTCATTCACGCTTGATAATACTTCCAGTGTGAGTGAGGCGCAGGAAACTGCAATAGGACAGGGAAAAACTATGATGAGTCCCATGCATAATCTTATGATAGCCTCAACGGTTGCCAATGACGGAAAGATGATGACACCTTATGTTGTTGATTATATTGAGGATGCTTATGGAAGAGTTGTTAAGAAATATAAGCCATCAGTTATAGCCGAACTTATGTCATCTGAGGAGGCAGCTTATTTAACTGGATGTATGGAAGAGGTCATAGACTCGGGTACAGGAAGTTCTATGAGATGGTCGTCATATAATGCGGCTGGAAAAACAGGTTCAGCACAGTATGATGACAGCAGCGATAAAATACATTCGTGGTTTGTTGGATTTGCACCAGCAGACAGCCCTTCTATAGCCATAAGTGTTGTGCTTGAGGGAGGATATTCGGGGTCTGGTGCGCAGTATGTTGCAAAGGCTGTTTTTGATGCATATTTTAATGAGTAATGGTACATTATGATGTATAATAAGCATATATATGTCGAAAAAAAGTGTAATTAGTCTAGCGGTTAGCCTTGATTATAGAATATCGGCATTGTATAATGAATTGGAGGATAAAAATGTCAGAAGCATTTAGCTGCGGCGGAGTTGTTATATTCCGTGGCAAGATTCTTGTATTATACAGGAATTATATGAATACACATGATGGATGGGTTCTTCCTAAAGGAACAGTTGAAAAAGGCGAAACCCACGAACAGACAGCAGTAAGAGAAATACTTGAAGAAAGTGGTGCAAGCGTTAAGGTAAGGGATTATATCGGACAGACACAGTACTCTTTCAAGGCAGGTAGTAAGCATATAGAGAAAAGTGTTTACTGGTATTTGTGTGAGGCGGACAGTTATGACTGTAAGCCCCAGAGAGAAGAGTATTTCTATGATGTCGGATATTACAAGTATCATGAAGCATATCATCTGCTTGAGTTTGATAACGAAAGACAGATATTATCCGATGCTTATTCAATATACAGGAAACTAAAACGAGAGGGAAACTGGTAATTATGATAGTGAATTCAGTTGATAATATACTGGATGGCAATATATATCTTGTCAGTCAGGGAGAGAATATAAAGCCATCGTCAGCAACAGACTTTGATGGTGTTATTAATCAGATTAGTTCAGGAAGTGAGTCGCTTGATGATATATTTGCTGAGGTTGCAGATGAATATGGCGTTAATCTTAATCTGTTAAAGGCGGTGGCTAAGGCTGAATCGGACTTTGATACGGAGGCGGTTTCGTGGTGTGGCGCACAGGGAATTATGCAGCTTATGCCAACAACTGCCGAGTCACTTGGCGTAGAAGACCCATTTGATGCAAGGCAGAATATCACAGGAGGAGCTAAGATGTTAGCTTATCTTCTGGATGATTATAATGGCAATGTTTCGCTTGCACTTGCCGCTTATAATGCAGGAAGCGGAGCTGTAAGCAGGTACGGTGGAGTGCCTCCTTACAATGAAACACTGCGCTATATAGACAGAATTAATGATATTCTTGGAGGAGTGTTGTCGAATGACTCAAGGACGATAGACGGGGCAGAAGCAACAGACCTTTCGGGAAGCGCACAGGCTGAGAATACTGGTATAGTTGTCGGTACTACACAGCAGACATCAGGTACAGAAGTTATGCAGGAGGATACAGGTACAGTATCGGATGATAATAATTTAAGCCAGTTAAGAAAGCAGATAGCGGCTAACAGACTTAACATATCATCAATGAATAACAGCAGAACATCTTATATATCCGCTAATAATAAAAGAACATCAAGTCTTCTGCTTAGTTATGATGATTATAAGTATGTTATTAATACATATAGAGCTATATTATCAAAGCTTTTTGCGGTTTCTGACAGTACAACTGCAAAAAGTGCAGCATCAGGTTCAGCATCAGATCATGATTCGTCTGATAGCAGTAGACTTCTTATGAATTATTACAGGGCAGGTCTGTCAGGCACAAGCCAGTCCGTTCTTAATATGCTTGGAGTCAATCATAATATAAAAACAATATAGAAGGTGAGGGAGAGATTATGAGCAAGAGAATTAAGGTTACATTATACAATAAGACATTTAAGGAGATAGATATGACTGACTTTACAGTTATTCCAGAGGAGCTTTTTGCTGACAGGGATGATATTGTAGAGGTAGTACTTCCAGAGGGAGTTAAGGTTATAAGCGCCAATGCTTTTGAAAATTGCCAGAGATTAGAGAAGGTGGTGTTCCCATCAACTCTTGAAAGAATTGGTGAGGAGGCATTCGTTAACTGTACAAGCTTAAAGGAAGCTGACTATGGTAAGGATGTAAAGATTGCACCTACATCATTTGCAGGTTGTTGCAACCTTTAATTATAGTTTTTATATTTTAACTAAATATAACTGGGATGTTTGGCGGATATTATTATCTGGTTATTATAGAGAACGCTTATAAAGGGCGTTCTCTTTTTACTTAATGTAAATACTTGACGAAACAGGGTATCTATAATACAATTCAACGTGGATAAATCTAATAAGAAATACTTATATGTGTGCGCTAGATACGCAAGAACGGAGAGCAAAATGAGTAAGAAAAAGACATTTGTAACATTAGAACAGCTTAAGGAGATTGATAAGACATATCCAACACCTTATCATTTATATGATGAGAAGGGTATCAGGGATAATGCAAGAAGACTTAAGGAAGCATTTGCATGGAATAAGGGATACAGAGAGTACTTTGCAGTAAAGGCAACTCCTAATCCATATATATTAAATATATTAAAAGAATTCGGCTGTGGCGTTGACTGTGCATCTGAAACAGAGCTTATGATGGCTTATGCACTTGATTACAAGCCGGGAGAAATTATGTTCTCATCTAACGATACACCAGCAGAAGAATATGCTTATGCTAACAAGATAGGTGCTACTATCAACCTTGATGATATAACACATATCGACTTCTTAGACAAGATACTTGATGGAAAGTTTCCTGAAACTATGAGCTGCAGATATAATCCGGGTGGATATTTCCAGCTTGGTACATCTATTATGGATAATCCTGGTGATGCCAAGTATGGTATGACACATGACCAGATTATAGAAGCATTTAAGATATTAAAGAGCAAGGGTGTTAAGTATTTTGGTATTCATTCTTTCCTTGCAAGTAATACTGTATCTAATGAATATTATCCAACACTTGCAAAAATTCTTTTTGAACTTGCAGTAGAGTTAAGAGATAAGACAGGCGCAGATATTAAGTTTATTAATCTTTCAGGTGGTGTAGGTGTGGCTTATAAGCCAGAGCAGACTCCTAATGATATAGCAGTTATCGGTGAAGGTGTACATAAGGTATATGACGAGGTGCTTACACCAGCAGGAATGGGCGATGTTGCTATATATACAGAGCTTGGAAGATTTATGCTTGCACCTTACGGCTGCCTTGTAACTAAGGCTATCCATGAGAAGCACATATACAAGGAATACATCGGTGTTGATGCGTGTGCAGCTAATCTTATGAGACCAGCTATATATGGTGCTTATCATCATATTACAGTTGCAGGAAAGGAAGATGCACCTTGCGACCACAAGTATGATGTTACAGGTTCACTTTGTGAGAATAGTGATAAGTTTGCTATAGACAGAATGTTACCAAAGATAGATATGGGTGATTATCTTATTATCCACGATACAGGTGCCCACGGTTTCTCTATGGGCTACCAGTACAACGGCAAGTTAAGGTCAGCAGAGCTTCTTCTTAAGGAAAATGGAGAAGTACAGATGATAAGAAGAGCAGAAACTCCTAAGGATTATTTTGCTACATTTGACTTCTGTGATGCTCTTGATAAGCTTAATCTTAAGTAGAATAAAGAATATGGGAACAGGTATATGAAGAATTTAGGGTATATTGCTAGTGAAATAACAAAAGGAAAAAATCTTACAGAAAATCTTGAAAAGTATGGAAAGGGGTTGTCATCACTCTATAACGGTCTTGCTTATATTAAGCTGTCAATGAATTATTATACAATTCTTAATATGATTAAGGACAATGAGATAGATGATGAGCAGTTTCTTGCAATGTTTGAGAAGGTAAATGAAGTCATAGAGCTTTCATCTATCGGCTCATCCATTGCGGATAAGGCTGTACTTACAGAAAAGATAGATGCTGTCAGAAATGAACTTATAAGTATAATGGAAAGTGTTACTGATTATGTTGACAAGTTCAGGATATATGAGCACGTTCTTAACAGGGTGGAATACAGGTTCAGGGATGATGCATTTGATAGTGAGTACTATAATACATATATGACTAATGATATTATGCATTATATATTCTCAGATAAGGATAATGTGTCAATTAATGCAAGAATATCTGACATAGTAGGACAGCTCCCGGTAAGAATGTCAAAGGGTAAGTTCTATGACCATATAAGTGAGGCATTTACTCTTTATCATGGTGCGCAGAAGAATACTATAGATGACTTCTATTATTCTTTAAGTACAAGTGCCATGTTAGGAAAGGCAGCTATGGACAATGGCTTCTTTACTGATATGCATGATATTTATGTGACTTTAGACAAGGCGGATTATAAGAACATTGACAGTGCAGAGTATACAAGGCTTAAGGGCGCGCTCGACATTGCTACAGAAAAGATGAGTAATGCAGCAGATATATATGTTTTACTTGCACAGATTGTAAATGACCTGTATACAATTATATTATCTGAGAATAATACAGTTGGGGACAGCACAGAGGTAATGACTTCAAAAGATATTATAAAGAAGTCAAGAGCTGTCTTTGAGGAAGAAGAGGATTTAGATGAGATAGCAACGTTATTTGAGGCATTTGAAGGAAAGCAGGAGCATATACTTGAAACTATTACGGCAGCAGACTTTGCCACTCAGTATGCTACAGGCAATCTCAAGGATGAGCTTACAAAGCTTGCTATAGATGAAATGTATGCTGACCTTGAAGTTATACAGAAGTTACAGTCAGGAAGTGACTTTGTTGATATAACACCTAAAGAATATTTTGATGAGATACCGGATGATTCATATGCTGATATGACGGCAGAAAGGTTTATAAAAGAGCTTGATGAATTGTTTGCATCAAAGGAAGTAAGTGTAAGAAGGGCTGTTATGGCGGCTGTATTATCTATGCTTCCAGTATTCTTTAACAATACAGAAGAGATACAGGATTATATAAACAGCTCACTTATCCAGTGCAGTGATGAAGCTGAAAAGAAAGCGGTTGTCGAAGTTATAAAAATGATAGTTAATGGCCAGTAGGCGTATAGGAGCATATTGTGAAGTGGTATAGAGGACTGTATATGGGCGAAGGTGCCAGAAAAGCTAAATATAAGGTTTTAGGGCATGTTGTAAAAAAGAAGTTTTCTTTTGATACATATCTTATTACGCTGCCCTCTAACACTTCCAATATACTTGATATATATTCTGCCAATGTGCTGTTGCAGCCGCATTTTAAGAAAAAATGTATACAGGATGAAATCTATGTTGTTGGCATAGCTAAAGGACGAGATGAGGCGTATGAGCTTGTCAGGGATATAGTTGACGAGGTGTATAAGAATACTGGTGGGTTTAATATAAGCCGGTATCTGAAGTTTGGAAGTAAACGTCAGGAGGGGATTGATTGATTCATATCTTATTATTGATACTTAAGATTATCGGGATAATCCTCCTTAGCGTTATTGGGCTTTTGCTGCTGGCAGTTCTTTCGGTGCTTTTTATTCCTGTGAGATACAAAGCAAAAGGGGATTATCATAAAGAATTTACGGGAAAGCTTCATATAGGGTGGTTTCTTAATGCCTTAAGGCTGGATGCCAGCTTTGATAAAGAGTTGAAAGCAAGAGCAAGGGTGCTTTCCTTTACGCTGTATGACAGTGATAAGAATAAAGATGAGGCAAAGGCTGGGAAAAGCTACAATACATCTGATACACATAGCTCTGGCGATAAGAATAGAAATAAAGATAAAGAAAAAAATGTCTTTGATGATATGAAGGATGAGACAGCGGGTGGAGATATTGCTGTTTCTGAGGCAGGCAGCGTAAAGCGCAGCGAGCATGAAAGTTATGGCGATGCGCAGAGGACAGCAGAACCTGTGGAAAAGGAAAATGAAGCGGGAGCAGGGAAAGTTTCTGATAAAAATAAAGTTGGACAGACTGAATGTGCTGAATGTGTTGGAAATGCAGAAAAGCCTCCTTCTGAGGTGAAAAAAGCCGAAAATGGCACCTCCGTTATAGTAAATAAGGTAAATGGAGAAACAGGTGTCCATTCGGATGGTAAAATATCAGAAAAACAGCCGGATATCACTTCTGCAAAGAAGAACCCTGGCATAATAGCCTGTCTGAAAAAAAGAATACATTCATTAACGGATAAAATTAAGAGTATAATTAAAAAGACAAAAAGAAAAATAAGAGCTGTTATAAGGTCAAAGGATAAGCTTAAGAAAAAGATTGATGATATTAAGATGATTATCAATGATGAAGCTAATAAAGAGATGGTGCGTCTTTTATACAGCCAGCTTAAAGCTCTTTTTAAGGAAATAATGCCGGTTAAGTATAAAATTAATATACATTATGGGTGTGATGACCCTTATAGGACAGGACAGCTTCTTATGTATATTTCAGTCTTTTATGGACTTAGTGGTATAAATATGAATATAACCCCTGACTTTAATGAGAAAATACTTGAAGGGGATATATATATTAAAGGCAGAGTAAGGATATGCAAGCTTCTGATGATAGTATTCCGTGTATACAGGAATAAAAGGTTCAGGGAGCTTGTGCTTAATAAATAGAATGGAGGAGTGTATATGGCAGAGAGTAAGAATAACTTTGATGCAACAGTTTCATCACTTTTTAAGGGGATGGATTCATTTTTGTCAGCAAAGACAGTTGTTGGAGATGCTGTTCATGTAAATGATACAATAATACTTCCACTTTGCGATGTTAATTTTGGTGTTGGTGCAGGTGCATTTGCGGATGATAAAAAGAATAATGCCGGTGGTGGTATGGGTGCAAAGATGTCGCCAAGCGCAGTGCTTGTAATCCAGAATGGCACTACAAAGCTTGTTAATATCAAAAATCAGGATACTGTAACAAAGATACTTGATATGGTTCCGGATGTTGTTGACAGAATAACTGGTAAGTTTGGCAATGTAGATATGGATGATGATATCGATGAAGCCATAAATAATGTCACAAAGGAAGGCTGACTATAATTTATTGTAGTTATATATGTATTCAACAGAACATATATTTTATCAGAGAGTACCCTGCATATCAGGTTTGTTATACAGGGCTTTATTATGGCAGTATGGAGGACTATATGTGCCGGATGCTTGGATTTATTATGTTCTGGATAGCTATTGGTATGATAATAGCACTTTTCCTTGCAAGTAATCTTTTTTTATGCATATGCATTATTATTATATTGATTCTTGCAGGATATAATATGTTTTGTCACTGATATCAGGGCAGATAAAAAGGGACTTTATGACCTTTTGCGTAATTTTCTTGAAAAAAGTGTTGCAAAATGTATTGTGTTCTGATACAATAAGTTCTGTTGTGGGTAATTTTACCCAATACCGAATACCGGTAAGGAGGTGTAATTGATATGGCTAAATGTGCAGTTTGCGAAAAAGGTGCTCACTTTGGTAATGCAGTGAGTCATTCTCATAGAAGATCTAATAAGATTTGGAATTCTAACGTTAAGTCTGTTAGAGTTAAGGTTAACGGAGCAACAAAGAAGATGTATGTTTGCACTTCTTGCTTACGTTCAGGCAAAGTAGAACGTGCCTAAGAATAAATTTATAATTTATTTCTGCTATTAATTTTCGAAAATTTATATCAGTACATTAAAGTGAATTGCCCAGTTTAATAAAATTGCGTGATTCACTTTATTTATTTTAGCTTTAATAGTATAATGTCTATATGATTAATTGTGTCTGCTATTCTTAGCTGTCGGTAAAGTTGCGTGTAGCCTTGAATAGTAACATATTCGGAATTCGCAGATTATATGTGAAAGTTTTTTCCATAATGCGAGGAAAGTCTGGCTGCGTGGACTTTCTGCGATAGTGTCGCATAGATTCCTTAAAATACAAGTCGCAGTATGGAGGCTAGATATGAATGGAATATTGAATAATGAGTTGGGTAAAGTATCTATCTCGAGTGAAGTTGTTGCCCAGTATGCTGGTTCAACAGCAGTTGAGTGCTTTGGTATCGTTGGTATGGCAGCAGTGAGTATGAAGGATGGTCTTGTAAAGTTGTTAAAAGGAGACAGTCTTACAAGAGGTATCAAGGTTGAGATAGATAACGATAATAAGATAGAGTTAGACTTCCATGTTATCGTATCTTACGGCGTAAGTATTTCAACAGTTGCAGATAACCTTATTGAGAATGTAAAGTACAAAGTATCTGAATTCACAGGTCTTGAAATTAAGAAAATCAACATATATGTTGAAGGCGTGAGAGTTATAGATTAATTGTTTAGTATAGAATTATTTACAGGCCTTTATTATGGCAGAATGGAGGAATAAAGTGGCTACTACTACTATAGATGCAGCACTTGTGCAGAAGATGTTTCTTGCAGGCGCTAAGAATCTTGAATCAAAGAAAGAATGGATTAATGACCTGAATGTGTTCCCTGTACCGGATGGTGATACAGGTACGAACATGACACTTACTATTATGTCAGCAGCTAAGGAAGTGAGTGCTATTGCTAATCCTACTATGGAAAATCTTGCAAAGGCAATATCTACAGGTTCTTTAAGAGGAGCAAGAGGTAATTCAGGTGTTATTCTTTCACAGCTTCTTAGAGGTTTTACTAAAGAAATGTCACAGGTTAAGGAAATAACTGTAAAGACACTTGCTGTTGCAACCAGCAGAGCTACAGAAACAGCTTATAAGGCTGTTATGAAGCCAAAGGAAGGAACTATTCTTACTGTTGCAAAGGGAGTTTCAGATAAGGCGGCTGAGATTGCTGATACAGTTACAGACATAGAAGAGGCATTATCAGTTATTATAGATTATGCAGAGGAAGTTCTTGCAAAGACACCGGATATGCTGCCTGTATTAAAAGAGGCAGGAGTTGTTGACTCAGGCGGACAGGGACTTGTTGTAGTATTAAGAGGTCTTTATGATGCACTTACAGGAAAGGTTACAGACTTTACAATAACAGAGCCTAATGCAGAATTTAAGGCTGGTTCAAGCATGCCGGGAAAGGGCGCTGCCATTGATAATGCAGATATTAAGTTTGGTTATTGTACAGAGTTCATTATTATGCTTGAGAAGCCATTTGATGAGAATACAGAGGCAGAATTCAAGAAGTTCCTTTCATCTATAGGTGATTCTATTGTATGCGTTAATCTTGATGATATTGTTAAGGTTCATGTACACACTAACCACCCAGGTCAGGCATTTGAAAAGGGTCTTGAGTATGGTCAGCTTACTAAGATGAAGGTTGACAATATGAGAGAAGAACATAACCAGAAGGTTATTGCACAGTCTGAGTATCAGTCAGCAGTAGCGGCAGATGCAATGAAGAAGCGTGAGGAAGAAAAGGCTGAGAATACACCTAAGAAGGACTTTGGTTTTATCACTATAGCAGCAGGTGAAGGCCTTGCTGAGATATTCAAGGGGCTTGGTGTTGATGAAGTTATTCAAGGCGGACAGACTATGAATCCATCAACAGAGGATATTCTTAATGCGGCTGAGAAGATTAATGCAGACACAATATTTGTTCTTCCAAATAACAGTAATATTATTCTTGCATCTAATCAGGCAGCATCTATCATTGAAGATAAGAAGCTTGTTGTTATACCAACAAAGACTATTCCTCAGGGTATAACGGCCATGATTAACTTTGAGCTTACAAGAAATGCTAAAGAAAATGAAGAAGCTATGCTTGAGTCATTATCAACAGTTAAGTCAGGACAGCTCACATATGCAGTCAGAGATACATCTATTGATGGCAAGGAGATAAAGAAGGACAACTATCTTGGCCTTGGTGATAAAGGTCTTGCAGCCGTTGGAACAGATATGGATGATACAGCTCTTGCCATGCTTGCAGAGTTTGTTGATGAAGAATCTGAACTTATCAGTGTATACTATGGCGAAGACATAGATGAGAGTAAGGCGGAAGAGTTAGTAAAGAAGATAGAAGAGAAGTTTGACGGAGTTGATGTTGAGCTTCAGTACGGCGGACAGCCAGTATACTATTATATAGTATCTGTAGAGTAAGCTGTTATATAACAAGTCTGAGACTATTATCTGAGGTTGATGTATGGATATTACACAATTAAAAGGAATAGGGGCTAAGACTGCTGCCAATCTGAACAGGCTTTCTGTATATACAGTAGAAGATCTCGTAAGATTATATCCTAGAGACTATATTGTG
>ENA-ORPD01001658-ORPD01001658.1-human-gut-metagenome-genome-assembly--contig:-NODE-1658-length-15580-cov-6.726699_pt1 | contig 15580 bp, 18 predicted proteins | sample MGYA00242143_ERZ509076 | MGnify/ENA primary metagenome ERZ509076 (study PRJEB26280, sample SAMEA2338706) | human gut metagenome | biome: human gut; feature: human-associated habitat; material: faeces... | reverse complement strand
AATATATACGGAAAGAAAGCCTGCCTTTTTCGGGGGGATTTTGCCATATTTATTGAAAATTTCACAAAACTTTTTCTTACAAACGAAAAATCAGCCCGATAACAGACTGACCTTTCAATCATTATTCAGTTTCAAGAAAAGTTTTCTCATAATATAGCCATAAGGAAGTAAAAAATCGTACCACCTATAAAAGGAGAGTTCTTTCCGTTTTTAGCTTTCTTCGGACTTTTTCCTTTGACTTTCAAACGGGACGGTGGTAACTTGCCGATCCTTTATCGTAATACGAATGAGATAGGAGCAACGAGGACAAAGTACCTCGACAAAAGTTCCGTTTTCACCTTTCAGCAATTTATGCGCACAGATAGGACAACAGGCATATAGTTTCATTTTAATTCCTCCAAAGCCGTTAAAGTTTCGTTTATATCATCAGATATACCGAGAGAGCGGCTTTCTATCTCTTTCGGAATATATACTTCGCCTTTGTTGACGCATACGTAACGAGCGCGCTTGTTTAATGCCGTCATTCGCATAAAAGGATATTTGATGATGCCGGGCGTATTGAAACCTACTCCGAGTTCAAGAAATAGGATATTTCCCTTTGCGTTCTCTTCCAAAAAGGTCTCATAGCGGTTTGCCGCGTTATGCCAGCCTTCGTCCTCAACGAAAGTCTTATCCGCCCGCAGGTTCATTGTCATCGGTTTTCCGCAGACGGGGCAGCGCGGAACGAGTTCGGGCGGTATTTTCATATCTTTCTGCTGCCTGACCATTTCACGAACTGTCTGCTCGTTGTCGTAAGTGTGATTATGGCAGGGTACGGAGCATTGAAAGAGGCCGTAATCGCCCTGCGTATAAAAAAGCCGCGATTTATCAAACCCCGCTTTCTGAAAACAATGATCGACGTTGGTCGTCAGTACAAAATGGTTTTTGTCTTTTACGAGTGCAAGCAGCGTTTCGTACACGGGAACGGGTGTGTCCGAATAACGGTTGATAAAGATATACCGTGACCAATACGCCCAATGTTCTTCCGGCGTGTCGTAAGGATAGAAGCCGCCCGAATACATATCGTGAAAGCCGTATTTTGCTTCAAAGTCGTGAAAATACTCACGAAACCGCTTGCCCGTATAAGTAAAGCCGGCAGACGTAGAAAGTCCTGCTCCCGCACCGATCAATATGCAATCCGCTGCGGAAAGCCATTCCCGTAGGACGGCAATCGAATTTGTTTGCAAAGGCGGTCGCTCATAGCTTTTTGAGAAGATTTTCATAAATTTTTCTGTCCTCGTCTTTGAATACATTGAATATAATTTTCAAATCGCTTTTTGCCGTGTTTTTCCATTCGCAGACCGTTCCGACGGCGATTTCCGCGGCTTTGTCGTGCGGGAAAGAATATACGCCCGTGGATATACAGCAAAACGCTACGGATTTCAAATGCAGTTCTTTTGCCTTTTTAAGGCAGGAAAGATAACAGTTTTTCAAATCTCTGCCGTTTTCTTCCGTAACGCGCATACGGACAATCGGTCCGACGGTGTGAAAAATATATTTGCTCGGCAGATTATACGCCTTTGTAACCTTTACGTTTCCGTTCTTTTCGGTTTGTCCGCGCATGAGCCGATAACAATCCAGTCGTACCTGCACGCCGGCATTGGAATGAATGATATTGTCGATACAGTTATGCAGCGGATGAAAACATCCGAGCAATGCGGAATTGCAGGCGTTCACGACGGCGTCGGCGTTCAGGCGCGTAATATCGCCCTGCCAAAGGGCTATATTATTCGTGTAAACAAACTTATTTACGTCGACGATCCCGCGTTTTATCGTCTGTTCCGATAAATACTCGTCTTGCAGGCGTAAAAATTCTGCGCTTACGGGCAAGGGCGGGCGCACGTTGCATAATGCGCGAAAATAATCGTGTTTATCCTTCTCCTGCAAAGGGGGAACGCTCTCGCCGCGTTCTTTGCATAAAGTTTCTATAAGGCGGTCTATATTACTTGTCATACTCATCATTCTGCGGTGACGACGATTTTCCCGCCCGCGGTGTTCGACTCCATAAACTCATGCGCTTCTGCAATCCGGTCGATGGGGAACACTTTTGCTATCGGCGGTTTGATTTTGTGTTCTTCCAAAAAGGCGAACATTCGCGAAAGCGATTTGCTTGAAACATTCTGACTGTCGTAAATCGTAAGATGGCTTGCGGACGGAATAAAATCCATAGGAGCAAATTTATCGAATTCCCACTCGCCGCCTAAAATGCCGCTCATACAAAGCGTACCGCCTTTTTTCAACAGAGCGAAAGAGGTCTGCATTGTCTTTGTGCCGACAAGTTCGAGAATTTTATGCGCCTTCCCCGGCAGTTCGGCCTTGGCTTGACTTAACAGCGTTTCGTCGTCTTTCAACACTATATCGGCGCCGTAACAGCGCAACAAGTCGCCTTTTTCTTCATTTCTCGTTGTGGCGGCTACCGTTGCGCCGAACGCTTTTGCAATCTGTATCGCCGCAATCCCTACCGAGCTGGTTGCGCCGCGCACGAGAAGCGTTTCCCTCTTTTTCAGTTTCAGAGCTTCCGTCAGCGAACACCAAGCCGTATAATACATTTCGGGCATTGCCGCAAACTCCGGCCATGCCGCCGCAGAGGTAACGGGATAGACCTGTTTTTTGGGGATCAGCGCGTATTCGGCGTAGCTTCCGTCAAAAGCGCGTCCGAGCCCGCCCATCATCGACACGACGCGCTGTCCCTTTTCAAGTCCGCTGTCCGACGGATCCGCCACTTCGCCGACGCACTCTATTCCGAGCACGCGGGGCAGTTTTACAGAGGGAGACAGACCGCTGCGCGTATAAATTTCGGAACGGTTGATGCCGAACGCCTTTACTTTTACAAGCACCCAACCGCGCTTTACGGCGGGTACGGGAATTTCGCTCACGCGCAGCTCCTGCGCCGTACACGGCTTTGTAAGAACGACTGCTTTCATACTTTTCTTCTCCTTTTACGATGCGTTTCGCCGCATAACTTTTCAATACCCGTCAGGAGCAAATCGGCAAGAACGGCGAGCCCTGCCGAAAAAATACTGCCCCAAAGAATTTTCTCGATATTCATTGTGCGCAGACCGTCGAACAGAATTGTTCCCAAGCCCCCTGCATTGACAGACGCGGCGATTGTGGCGATGCCGATTGTGGAAACAACGGCAATCCGCAAACCGCCGAACAGAGATTTTTTTGCGAGCGGCAGGCGTATCTTTACGAGTACCTGCATTTTCGTCATACCAAGCCCTGTGGCGGCTTCGACGATTGCCGGATCGACCTCGTTCAACGCGCCGAGAAAGTTCCGCAGCAGCAAATACTCATTGTAAATAATCAGCACGATGATTGCCGTCGTGGTCCCAAGCCCCGTAAGCGGTATCATAAGCGCGAACAGAGCAAGGCTCGGTACGGAATAGACGACGGAGAACACGTTTACCAGAACTTTCCCGAAAACTTTCGAATAGTTGCAGGCAATTACAAAAATCGCGGCAATGATCAGAGAAAACAAGACCGACAACGCGACGATTTCCAAATGCTCCCAAAGCGCTTGCAGCAGCTTATCGTAATGCTTTGCAAAATATTCGCTCATACGCAATTCTCCCAAAAGCTCTCTTTTTCTTTTGCGGAGCGAATGAGCGACCGAACGAATTCATCCGCAGGCTCGCGCACGATATTTTCGGGCGTATCGAACTGAACGACCTTTCCCGCATTCATGACAAGCACGCGCGTTCCCAGTTTAAAGGCTTCTTCAATGTCGTGCGTAACGAAAAGAAAGGTCTTTTTCAATCCGCCGTGAATGGAAAGGAGTTCATCCTGCAATTTCGTGCGCGTAATATTATCTATCGCGCCGAAAGGCTCGTCGAGCAGCATGATTTTCGGATCTACGGCAAGCGCACGCGCTACGCCGACGCGCTGTTGCTGACCGCCCGAAAGTTGTACAGGATAGCGTTTTGCATATTCGGAGGGTGCCAGCCCGACCAACGTCAGCAGTTCTTCCGTTCGGGTTCTGATCGCCTTTTTATCCCATTTGAGCAACTTGGGTACGGTCGCAACATTTTCCGCCACCGTCATGTGCGGAAAAAGTCCTACCTGCTGAATGACGTATCCTATTCTGCGGCGCAATCTTATCACGTCGACGTCTTTTATATTTTCTCCGAACAGCCTTATTTCGCCCTCGTCGGGTTCGTACAGGCGGTTTATCATTTTCAACAAAGTCGTTTTACCGCAGCCCGATGAGCCGAGTATGGTAATAAACTCGCCTTCCCGTATTCTCAAATCGACATGATCCACAGCATAAGCGTCCGCATTTCTGAATTTTTTTGAAACGCCGTTCATTTCGATTGCGTATTCCATAAGTTGCGCTCCTTTAAGCGATGCTGTCGTAAAACTCTCTCGCTACGTCCTCGTATTCCTGCTTTTCAATATCTACCTTTGCATTCAAAGAGATAATCGTTTCGGTATCGAGCGCGTCGCTTATTTTATTGAGAACTTCTTCAATACCGGGGAACTTTTCCAGCGTTTCGTTTCTGACGATGGGGGCAAGGTAGTAAGGCGGCCAAAAGTTTTTATCGTCGATAAGGTAAGTGAACAAATGCGTATTGACGAGCTGACCTTCTGTGGAATAAGCGGGCGTTACGTCGGCTTGGTTATTTTTGAGTATTTCGTATTTGATTCCGTTATCGTACACCTTTATGGATTTGAAATTGAATTTACCGTAAACTTTTTCAAGACCGGGAAGCCCGTCCTCGCGCAGCTCGAATTCACCCTGCGACGCTACGCGGATTTCGCTTGCCTTTGCCTGTAAATCGGAAATTGTATAAATACCGAGTCTTTCCGCCGTTTCCGTGCGGATGGCAAAGCCGTTTGTGTCGTTGAGGTCAGATTGTTTCAGCCAAGTAATATCGTATCTCTCGGCATATTCGCGCTTTACGGTATCATAGACGGTTTGCACATCGTTTCCGACATCCTTCATATTGAGAATGCTGTATAAAGCCGTACCCGTATATTCGGGGTAAAGGTCGATTTCGTCGTTCGTAATAGCCGAATGTACGAGCGTACCGGCAATATTCAACTCTCTTTCAACTTTATAGCCCGCGTCTTCCAACGCCAAAGCGTAGATCTCACCGACGAGCAAGCTCTCCGTAAAGTCCTTCGAGCCTACATAGATTGCGTTTTCGTCCTTGTTCGAGCAGGCGGATAAAACGCCTATGCTGCCCGCACAGAAGAATGCACACAATACAATTGCAACGAGCTTTTTCAATTTCATAAGGATACCTCCCGAATATATTTGTACTTCAAAAAAATTCTTTCCGCAAACTCAAACAGAAAGTTTGTCGCAATGGACAGGGCGGCTACGGCAATGCCTCCGATCAGCAGCAAGTCGTAACGATTTAAGCCAAGTCCCGTAAAAATAATTTCTCCTAAGCCGCCGGCGCCGATTTTTGCAGCAAGCGTCGCGCTTGCCAGAATTTCTATTGCCGACGTCTTGATACCCGTCAATATGAGCGGCAAAGCAAGGCGAAGTTTTATTTTCAGCCAAACCTGCGGCTCCGTCATACCGCACCCTTTGGCTGCTTCGATCGTTGTAGCGGGAACATCATCCAACCCGTTTACCGTATTGATAATGACGGGCGGCAAGCCGAGCAGGACGAGCGCCGCGCTTGCGGGGAAAATGCCCGTGCCGAATACGGGCAGCAGCAGTAAAAGTACGGCAAGGCTGGGTATTACCCGCAGGACATTGAATAGCGGCACGATTATTTTTTTCGATTTCTTAAATCTTGCGCATAAAATTCCTGCGGGAATTCCGATAAGAACCGCCGCGGCAATCGCAATAATACTGACGGTCAGATGATCAGCCACGGCTTGCCAGAATCTGTCGGCATTTTCAGAAAAATATTCAATCATCTGTTGCCACATAAGTATTGCCTCCTGTTTTTTCTGAGCATATTATACCGCAGGCAAAAAATAAAAACCCGACCGTTACTTTTCTATTAGTCGGTAATAAAAAGGTAACCGGCGAGTTCCATATTGAATGTTAGTTTCTAAAAGATACTAATTGATTGACACCGTCTTGATTTCTATGGTATAATCATAGAAAAGTGTGAGGTGAACGTATGCTGACGAAAGAAGAATTACCCGATTGCCCCGTAGCCACAACCGTACAGTTGATAGGAAATAAATGGAAGTTGCTTATTATTCGTAATCTATTGGCAGCGCCGCAGCGTTTTACGGAAATGAAAAAGACCATACCCGGTATCAGCCAAAAGGTTTTGACCGATAACCTCCGCGCGCTTGAAAACGACGGCCTTGTTGACCGTGAAGTGTTTGCGGAGATACCGCCGCGCGTCGTCTATTCTTTGAGCGAACTCGGCAATTCGCTCCGTCCGATAATCGACGCAATGAAAGATTGGGGCGAAGATTATAAGAAAACGATTTTGTAGTTTTTCGAATGAATATTATGAATTTTACACCCGCATATTTACATCCGAGTTACACCCGAACAAAAGAGAGCAAAGTAAAAACGACTACCTATAATGAAAAAGGCGCAAGAAAATAAGCGTCTATAACGCACAAAACGGCATAAAATAGCCGTAATGAACGCTATAACGCTTATTTCTGTTTGCTCCTAAGGGTTAATTGTGGGTTCGATTCCCGCCGGGAGTACCAAAAGAAATATCACTCGGAAAATCGCCTGTATGGGCGATTTTTTCTTTTTCGTCCGCTTCCGGCAATCCGTAAGTCGATAAGTACCCGTTCTTGATTGACATTTCGGCGTCATAATACGGCAGAATAAATTCGATATGCGAAAGACTGCGCGATTCGACAAAGTGTTAATTTAGTCACATAGAAATAATCTGTATAAACTTTTAATTTGTCTTGTGCCGTTTGACAAGTATCGCGCAGATAGCAGCGTTCGTTTTTTTAATATTTATATTGTTATTTCAATTTCAATGGGTCGATATATTAGGCGTATTCTACAAAAATCCAAAACCGAGCCGTTACATTTCGGCGTTCATGTACCTAATCTGCACTAGTTTCGCACAGTGTTTGGTTGTCAAGCAGCCGCCGATATGATTTTCAGACGGACAGTGTGACTGTTGCGTTGCCGCTGCCGAGAATCGAACGCAACTCGGAAGCAGTTATATTTTCGATTTTGCCGAGTCGGGTAAAATTCCAACTGTTTGTGTCGTAATAAATTACGAATTGATTGCCCTGATATAGGATAAGGTCGCCTGCTTCCGTAGTAAAATATTCGTCGCTGCGCGGCAGTGAAAAACCGAGCGCACCGACCTTTTCAAAGTTGCCGTAATCTTGCATTTCTATGGTAACGGGCGACTTTTTCAAAGCCTCAAAAAGCGCAGCAGCGCTTGCATTGTCTGCCAAGCTTGCCGTAAGCGTTGTGTTTCCGACAGCAATTTTCAGCATATTTGTATCCGTTTTCAAATCAAGATTGAGCTGTTCGACAAAAGCTTTTATTTCGCTTTCTGTCGTTTTTGATGAGAATCTCGTTCCGTTTTTCCAATCGGCGTTTTGTGCAAGCGGGCGGAGATTGTCCGCGCTCGAGCCGACTCCGCTGGAACCGGATGTGCAGAAGGGAACGATGGTTTTGCCCGCGAAATCATAGCTTTCCAAAAAGGTGTAGATGATTTTCGGCGCCTGTACGTGCCAAATAGGGTAACCGAGAAAAATCACATCGTAGTCCGGCATATTTTCCACGCTGTTTGCGATTGCGGGGCGGGCGGCAGGATCGGCCTGCTCCCTGTCGGCTCTGCCTCCGCTGTAATAATCCAAATCCGCCTCCGTGTAAGGTATTTGGGGCTGAATTTCGTGCAATGCGCCGCCCGTTTCACGGGCAATCATTTCTGCAATATTTTCTGTATTGCCCGTACAGGAGAAATACGCCACAAGTATATTTGCCGCAGTTGTCGGAGAGGAATTTTCGTTGCCGCCGTCGTTATCGTCGTTGTTGTCTTTCAGGTCTGTACAAGCGCTCAGTCCGAAACACAAAAGCAAAAAAGCAAGAATGAGTGTAATTGTCTTTTTCATTTTTTTTTACTCCTGATTTGTTTTTTTTGGTAGTTGCACATGGTTTTGAAATAAATCGCATCGGTTTTTTCTCTTTTGTTACAGATTTATTTTGAAAAAGCTTTCGATTTTGTCAAAAGGAATTTTTGTTGCGTCGTCGTAAAGGTCTACATGGTTGCTGTCGGGGACGACGAGCATTTCCTTCGGCTCGGCTGCTTTTGCATAGGCGACGTCGCTGAAAAATCTGCTCTCCGCCTGTTCGCCTACAATAAAGAGGACGGGGCGGGGCGAGATTTCGTCGATATAGTGCAGCAGCGGATAGTTGATAAAAGACAAATCGCTGGTGGTTGTGAATCCGCCTCGCGCGTTTGGATGGTGACCGCGCTTTGTGGCGTAAAATTCGTAAAATTCTCGCCATATGCCCTGCATTTCGTCGGGAATGTTTTGCGTCGGTTCTTCGGGAAAAGAGGGGATATATTCGGGATAACCGTTTTCCGCGTCTTTCCAACGTTGCAAAGAAAGCCGTTCTTTGGTTGCGGCGAGCTGCTCGGGTGTTTGCCCCGCGCGCGCAGCATAACTCATGTCGTACATACTTGCCGTTACAACCGCCTTAATGCGCGTGTCCACAGCGGCCGCCGAGAGCGCAAAGCCGCCGCTGCCGCATATTCCGAGCGCGCCGATTTTGTTTCTGTCCGCATAGGGCAAAAGCCCCAAAAAGTCCACGCCCGCGGAAAAATTCTCGCTGAACATATCGGGAGAGGACACACGGCGGGGTTCTCCCGCGCTCTCTCCCATATAACAGGGGTCGAATGTCAGCGCGACGAAGCCTCGCTGCGCAAGTTGGTTTGCATACACGCAGGCTCCCTGCTCCTTTACGCCGCCGTAAGGCGCGCCTATGACTATGGCGGGATGTTTTTTTGTGTGATTTAATCCCTTCGCTTGGTATAGGTCGCCCGCAAGCGCAATTCCGTAGCGGTTGTTGTACCGCACGTGTCTTCTTTCGACTTTTTCATCGAGTTTGCAAATATAACCGCTCATACAAAATCTCCTTTTTTAAACGGATTTGACTGTTTTTGCCGGTATTCCCGCAACTACCGTCATGGGAGGCACGTCCTTTGTTACCACTGCGCCTGCGGCGATTACCGCGTTGTCGCCAATGCTAACGCCCGCCAGCACGGTGGCGTGCGCGCCTATCCACACGTTTTTTCCTATCACGATGGGCGCCGCCTTCATACTTTTCCGACGCTCGGGATTCAGGTCGTGATTGAGTGTTGCAAGCACAACCTGATGACCGATCAGAGCGCCGTCGCCTATGGTTATGCCGCCTTGGTCCTGAAAACAGCATCCGGAATTTATGAACACGTTTTTGCCTACCGTTATGTTTTTGCCGCAGTCGGTGTAAAAGGGCGGAAACAACAAAAACGATTCGTCTGTTTTTTTGCCAATCAGCCTGAAAAACAATTTGCGTATTTTTTCGGGCGAAAGATATTTTCCGTTTATTTTCGCCGTAATTTTCTGCGCGTTGCGAGCCAAAATATGCATACATCGGTGCGCGTCGGAGTCTGCGGCGATATAAGAATTTTCTTTGATAAATTCAACGTATTCTTTTGCATTCATATTTTTAAGAGTTTTAATTTGTTTTACGTCTGAAATTTTAAAACATATATCAAGCCATGTCAAATATCTATATTAAATGGCAAGCCATAGTTTGTTATTATGGATTTGTCGGTTGCGGCAAAAAAAGGGGCGTTGTTTTTAACGGATTTTAGGGGGCTAAAAATAGCGAATTTTTTTTAAATTTTCTTCGGACCGGTCTATTGACAGGCAAAAAAACGGGTGTACAATTGCGTCAGAGTGATTTTGGGGTTGTCAATCGCTTCTTGAATCCGCCCTTTGCGGAGGCGGGGAGGAGGTAAATTTATGGAACTCGGAACACTTTTCGGCGATTTTGTCGTTATGCTGATTAAAACACGCGGGTTTGCGTATTTTGTCGAGACTCTTGTCGTGGTCGTGCTTGTGCAGCTTTTGAAAAAGCTGCTGCCCAAGCTCAAAATCGACCTTACGGGAGGCTTTGACCCGTGCGTGGCTGCGCCGTTTGTTTTTGCTCTGCCAGTGGTGGCGGTAAAAATGCTGTTGGTAGACAAGACGGGATGGAGCGGGCTGCTGACCGACGCGCTGTTGGTTGACGCCGTGTCTGTCGGAGCGACTTCGGTGACGGTTTACAAGCTGTTCGCCGCTTCCGACAAGGAAAGCCTCAAAAACCTGATGAAGGACAATGTTTTCAGCCTTGTCTATTCGCAGATTTTTTTGTTTTCCGACGCGAGAGAGCGTCTGATTGACAAGAGCGTAAAGGCGGTTGATTTTGTGGCGGGAATAAAAGAGCTGGCAACCGAGCTTGCAGGCGTATACGGGGAGGACGCCGACAAGGACGGAACCGCTCTTAAACTCGGCGAGCGTATGGCGGAACTGTTTCCGTCTCTGCATTTTTCCGAAAAGGGAATTGCGGAAATGGACAGAATTTTTCAGTTGTTTTTTGCGCCCGACGAAACGGCGCCCGACGACAAATGAGCGAACCGACGCTGCGGCGCATAAAGCGCCGCAGCGCTTTTTTTGCGGTTGAAATCTACGTCGGAACACAGACGCTCCCGTAGGACAAGGCGACAGGCAAGGGAGGTCGAGCTTTGAAGAACGGTGAAAATCTGCCCGTTTCCGTTTGACATTTTTCGCAATTGCTGATATAAATAAATGATTGTAAGAAAATCGGTTTCAAGCCAATATGACGACGTTAAACAAAAAAAATTCTTTTGCAGAATATATAAAGATATATGCCATGCTGACACTTGCGGGGACGCTTATGGCGCTGGGAATCTATGTCTTCGTGCTGCCCTGTTCCGTTGTGGCGGGGGGCATAGGCGGACTGAGCAATATCCTGTATTATACCTTTAACATACCCGTGAGCATAGGCAGCATAGCGCTGAACGCGCCGCTGCTGATTGCCGCGCTGTTCAAACTCAAAAAATCATATTCAGTCAGGACGGTTTTCGCCTGCGTGGTTTATTCGTCGGTGACGCTGCTCTTTGAAAAAATAAATTTCTTTCAGTTTTCGGACAGCAGGATTATCGGCGTGGTCATGGGGGGAGCGCTTTCGGCTGCGGGCATAACGGTTGCTTACTTTGCCGGCGGCAGCAACGGAGGCAGCGAAATCGTAACCGGACTGGTCAGCGTCAAAAATCCCCACGTGGAAATGGGCAAGGTTCTGCTTATCTTCAATCTGGGAGTTTACGCGCTCGCGTTTGCGCTGCAAAGAGAATTGATGCAGGTGCTTTACTCGCTGCTGATGTCATACGTGACCTCCTTCTGCGTCAAAATTTTTATGAACGGGATAGACCCCGTGCTGAAATACACGGTTATAACCAAGAAATCGCAGGAGCTTGACGCGGAACTGTTCAAGGTTTTCAAGAGAGGCGCCACGAATATAGAGGTAGTGACCGAATACGGCGAGCCTACCGACAGAAAGGTTGTTATCGTCGTCATACAGTACCGACAGAATCAGGTGTTCAAGCGAATTTTGCGCAAGGTGGACGAGGAGTGTTTCGCATTTTGCACTTCGATAAACACGGTGTTGAACAAGCCCGATTTCAATAAGAGATACAAATAATATGAAAGAAAAAAAGAGCTTCAAAAAAATATTCAAGCTGGCGTCTACCATTTTTCTTGCCGCGCTGTTCCGCGCGGTGGGTATACAGCTTTTTCTGCTGCCAAACGCGATAACTCTCGGCGGAGCCGTGGGCGTTGCGTCCACGCTGTCCTGGCTTTTCAAGGATACGCTGCCCGACCTCATGGGGGCGTTTCTCGTGGTGATTAACATACCGCTTGTAATCATCAGCTATTTCAAAACGGGCAAGAAATTCGCGCTGAAAACAGGCATATGCCTGTTGCTTATGGGGGGAATGATGGAGCTTCTCGGATTGTTCGACGTTGCGTCCCTGGTGGGCACTGTCGGCGCGGGAGAGGACAAGGTGCTTTTCGCTCTTATCGGCGGCGTGCTGTGCGGACTGAGTCTGCCCATGATGCTGTCCATTCAGGCGTCGACGGGCGGCTCGGACATAGTTGCGCTTTTGCTCCAAAGACACAAGCGCGGAACCAACTCCATGCGCGTCATTCTTTACATAGACCTGGCTACCATTCTGGTTGCCGCTCTTGTTTCGCAGTTTTTCATCAAGGGCGAAGGCTTTGACGGCTTTTCGGTGTTCGTGTATTCGATAGCCACGCAAATCGCAAGCGAAATCGTGCAGGAAATGATTTACAAAGGTTATTCCTCGGCAATGGGGCTAAATATCGTCACCTCCAAGCCCGTCGAAGTGTCGGAGGCGCTCAAAACCAAGCTCGGGAGAGGCGTAACCAACATACGGGTGGAGGGCGCGTATTCGCACGAGGAAAAAACAATGGTTATGTGCGTCGTCTACAAGCGGCAGTTGAACCGCGCAAAGCACATAATCAAAGAAACGGACGAAAACTCCTTTGCAACGGTGTTTACGGTAAGAGAAGTAGTGGGCAAGGGATTCAAAAATACGGAAACAGAGCTTGAAGAGGATATTCAGATAGATATCGACGACAAAATGTCCAAAAACTCCTGATTTGCGCGTCCTTGACGGGACGCGCTTTTGTGTTGCAAGTCAGTTTGCGGAGTCGGTAAACCGTCTCAAAACGCATTGTCAAAAATTGTTAATTTTTTGGTTCGTTTTGTATTGACAAAGCGTGCGGCAGGGCTTATAATTATATCGATAAAAATTTATCGATAAACGGACGGGACAATGGAGCAATCGAAATCTATTTCCAAAGCTACATTAATAAGACTGCCGGGATACCTTCGTTTTCTCAAAACCTCCAATCTCGGCGGAGAGGATTACATTTCCTCCACCACTATTGCGGAGGGGCTTAATCTCAACCCCATTCAGGTGCGAAAGGACCTTTCGCAGGTGAGCGTAGCCGACGGCAGACCCAAGCTCGGCTTCAAGGTAAGCGAGCTTATTTCCGACATGGAGAATTTTCTCGGCTACAACAACACGAAGGAGGCAGTGCTCGTGGGGGCGGGGCTTTTGGGAAAAACTCTTTTGTCGTACAACGGCTTTTCCAAGTACGCGCTTGAAATAGTGGCGGCCTTCGACGTCAATCCGGAGCTTGTCGGAAAAACAATCAACGGCAAGCAGATTTTCCCCATGAGCGAGCTTGCGCATATAGTGAGACGCATGAACATAAAAATGGGTATAATAACCGTTCCCCGAATCTGCGCGCAGGAGGTTTGCGATTTGCTTGTGGGGGCAGGCGTCAGGGGAATATGGGATTTTGCGCCCGTGCATTTGGACGTGCCCGATTACGTGGCAATCAAATACGAGGATTTAGCGACAAGCTTTCTGGTTTTAAGCAATCAGCTGTCGAAAAAATTATCAGAAGAACAAGGAGAAAACAAAAATGACGATTAAGGTGTGTGTGGGCAGCTCCTGCCATTTGAAGGGCTCTTATGACGTGATTGAAAAGCTCAAAGAGGTTATCGACAGGTACGGCGTCGCGGACAAGGTGGAGCTTATGGCGAGCTTTTGTCTGGGCAATTGTCAGAACGGCGTTTCCGCTACCTGCGACGGCGAGCTGCTGAGCAATCTGAGACCGGAAAACGTGGAAGAGGTGTTTTTGCGCGACGTATTTCCCAAGCTGGAAAAATAACGCGGAGGTGAAAAATTATGGGACAGTATCTCGAATTTAAGCCGAGCAGCTGCAAAAACTGCTACCGCTGTCTGCGCGAGTGCCCCGTAAAGGCGATTAAGGTGGTGGACCAAAAGGCGGTCATCATGGAGGAGCTTTGCATCCTGTGCGGAAAGTGCACCTTTGTCTGCCATCAGAACGCCAAGTACGTGCACGGCGAGCTGGAGGAGGTCAAGCGTCTGCTCAAAAAAAATAAAAGGGTGTATGTTTCCGTCGCGCCGTCCTTTGTTTCAAGCTTCGGAATAGAGGATTTCGAGGTGATGAGAACCGCGCTCAAAAGACTCGGCTTTTTCGACGCGGAGGAAACGGCGCTGGGCGCGGCTGCCGTCACGGAAAAGTACGAGGAGCTTTTGAATAGCGGAAAATACCGCAACCTCATTTCGTCTGCGTGTCCCGCGGTAAACAGGCTGATAGAAATTTATTATCCCAAAGCGTTGCCTTTCCTTGCTCCCGTAGACACGCCCATGGTCGCGCATGCCAAAATGATAAAGAAACGCGACAAGGACGCGGTGGTTTTGTTTGTGGGACCCTGCATAGCCAAAAAGCGCGAGGCGCGCGAGAGCGTTCTTATCGAAAACGTGCTCACCTTTGAAGAGCTTGAAATGTTTTTCAAGAGCGAGGGCATAGACCTTAAAAATATTCAAGCGGAACTCAAAAATGAAGAACGCGGCGCGGAGGGAGAGCTTTCCGCGAGGAATTATCCCATCAGCCGCGGCATAATAAAATCCTTCAAGGACGCGAGGAGCGACTACGAATACATAGCGGTGAGCGGAGTCACAAACGTAATGCAGGCTCTCGAAAGCGTGGACGACCTGTACAACGTGTTTTTGGAGCTTAACGCCTGCGACCACGCCTGTATAAACGGTCCCTGCGCGGTTAAACGCGCGGGCGGCGTTGTGAGGGCGAACATAGCGGTCAGAAATTACGCGCACAAGGGGGACGGCGAGCTTAAACCGGACTCTGAAGGAATAGATTTAAGCTGCAACCATTACGCCCTGAACAATGCCAATCTGTTTGTGCCCGAGCGCGAAATCAAAGCCATTCTTGCCAAAACGGGCAAATTCAGACCGGAGGACGAGCTGGACTGCGGCGCGTGCGGATACGACACTTGCAGGCAGAAGGCGTGGGCGGTTGCCAACGGCTTTGCGGACGTGGAAATGTGTCTGCCCTACGTCAGGGAGCGCGCGGAGAGTATGTCCAACGAGGTTATCATGAACAGCCCCAACGGAATCGTGGTCATAGATTACGACCTGAAAATTCAGGATATAAACCGCAAGGGCATGGAGCTGTGGGGAATCGACGACAGCTGCAAGGGCAACAACCTCGTGGATTACTTCAATCCCACGGACTTTATCCTCGCGATAAGCGAGAACAAAAACCTGGTGCGCAAAAAGGTCAAGGTCGACAAAACGGGCAAATACGCCGAAATGCACATTGTGCTTTTGCCCAAGCATAAGGTTATGTTCGCCATTATGAAAGACATAACCGAAAGAGTCAATTACGACAGCAAGCTCAACTCGGTAAAGCTGGAAACGCTGCAAACCACCGACGACGTTATCAAAAAGCAGATGCGCGTGGCGCAGGAAATAGCTTCGCTGCTCGGAGAGACAACTGCGGAAACCAAGGTTGCGCTTCTCAAGCTGAAAAAGACTTTGTCACAGGACGAAAAGGAGGACTGACGCAATGGCGTTTTACCTCGAAAGCGGTTACACCTCTCTCAACAAAAAGGGAGAGGAGCTGTGCGGGGACAAGGTGGAAAGCGTTGTCAACGGCGACTACACGA
>ENA-ORPD01001642-ORPD01001642.1-human-gut-metagenome-genome-assembly--contig:-NODE-1642-length-15642-cov-3.218195_pt1 | contig 15642 bp, 23 predicted proteins | sample MGYA00242143_ERZ509076 | MGnify/ENA primary metagenome ERZ509076 (study PRJEB26280, sample SAMEA2338706) | human gut metagenome | biome: human gut; feature: human-associated habitat; material: faeces... | reverse complement strand
AGAAAGAGAGGATATTATATGAAGATCTTTGTTAGAGGTATTAGTGATGAATTTGTTAAGGAGTATTTAAAAGTAATCATCCGTGCGTTTTGTGAATGTGAAAGCGTTTATGCAAGGGCTGACTTTTCAAGAAAGGGAAACTTGAAAGGCGTTAAGATCTATCCGACCGGCTCAAAGGCGCTTATAGGTTATGTTTCATATCATGTTGTTTCAGGAAAACCGACAAGCTACGCCGTCATCAATCGCCGCCAAGTGGTGAAAACGTACGCATTAAAGGAAGGAGGTGAAGAGTAATGAAAGTAAAAATGTTAGTGTTTTATTTGACAACTTGTGTGGATTCGATTACAGGGTAATATCCGCTTTTTATGATGAAGACGGTTTTACATTGGGCAGATCAATAAGAATTATGTGAATGGTGAGTTGTTTGTATCGGATGAAGTGCGTGTATTTTGGAAAAACAAGGTAAAATTTTATCGAATGTACACCTTACAGGATACGGTAATGTTTACATTCATGGTTTTGAAAGGAGATGAAGAACAATGAAGGTAAAAGACGTTGAGGTTTTATTTAATAACATGTATGATTTTGACCATCGTGTAATAGGCGAATTTTATGGTGAAAATGATATATACATTGGCCAAATAGATATAAGTTGTGATGCTGGCTTCATTTGGATATCGGATAAATTGCGAACATTTTGGGAAAGTAAAGTAAAAATATTAAGGGTATATACGGTTCAGAATACAACTATTTTTACATTTATGGTTATGAAAGGAGTAGAAAAATGAGATATAAAACAGTGAAAGATGTTATTGAATTTGTAAAGGAGTTAAAGGCAACAGATACCGCAGATAACTTATTAAACATTCACTTAGAATTTTATGATGGTGATGATTTTGTCGGTGAACTAGTTAAAAATATGTATTCAGAATATATAAGCATATACCTAATAGACAAATCTTTATCAGATTATTTTGTAACTGATTTTAAAATTGAAATGCGTGAGTATTGTGTTGCGTTTGTCTTAAGCATCAAAAACCCATCTAGTATTTAATACTAGGTGTTACAGAGGTGATAACGAGATGAAAAACAATTTTATAAAACTGGTTGAAAACATCCTGAACACATCAAAGGGAAGCAACGTTATTTGTTTTCATGACTATGTGACAGGAAACCGGACTTTTACCACGGCTCATGAGATTCGATTAAATAGAGATCGATATATTATTACCATGGTAGAAGCTGATGGAGAGGGGTGACATTTCATGGTTACATCCAAAGGAGCATATGGAAGTGATCGGCTTTCCTTTAAGGAAGTAGAAAGCAGATTGCGGTATTATGGGCGAACGATCGTAAGCGAGCGTTATAAGAATTATATGAGTTGTATTAAGTGGATCGAGAAGCGCAATAAGATCCGTTACTTTAGGGTTGAAACAAAGGCGAAGTGTATCACGTTTGGTGGGAGAACGCATAAAGTTTTTTCTCACTGGGTGATTGAAATTTGTAAATAAAGTTTAAAATCACATCATAATCACATAATTAAGTGATATGATATATACAGAAAGGGGGTTGAAGTAATGCGAGGAGTTACGAGAAAGGTACCGTTTACAGAGGTCGTTTGCCTTGTAAAAGAAGATGGAAACTTAACTGAACGAACATTTATTTATGAAGGCGAAGCATTGACCGATGTACAGGCGCGCAGACGCATCAAAAAGGAAACGCAGGCCGAGGTCATGATTAAAGATGTTGCTGTGCGGTATGTACGTGCAACGGTATCAATGAGTGCTTTCCTTGCAAACGCTGTAATTGAAGAGTTATGAACATAGTGGAAATGCTGAGAGCGATACTTGATGTTCCTACCGATTTTAAGGTGTTTGTGAAGGATGAAAAGATGAAAGCGGCGAAATTTGTTGCGATTGATGTACAAAAAAGACAGATTATTATTTTTGCAGAAAGAGAGGAAAAATAAAATGGAAGAAAACAAAAATGCTGTTGCTGTGATTACAGAGGAAAACGAGGTTTTACGTGATAAGGATTATGCGGCAATTTGGAGTGGGGAAAGTGAAGTACTGATCGGACGTGACTTTACAACGTATGCTACTGAAGATTTCCCGGAAATGTTGGAGCGAATGACGGGAGACATTATCAAGTTGCAGGATGCCGTAAATACCACAATTGAGGTTGAAAACATCTATATGGAAAACGTACAGATGGAGGACAATAAAACAGGCGAATTGAAGGTATTGCCGCGTATTCTGTTGTTTGCAAAGGACGGGAAGGTTTACAGCTGTGTTTCTGTAACTGCGTTTAACTCTTTGACAAAAATCTTCAAGTTTATGCACATGCCACACAAAGGAGATACGTTAAAGCTGATTCCGAAGAAGTCAAGCAACGGTGAGAAACAGTTTTACAGTTTCAAAATTTTGAACAAATAAGGGGGGTTGACTTATGCGCTGGACGCGCACGCAATCTCAAAAATTAAAAAGCGCGGTTACAAAGTTTAACCGCATGCGTGGTGTAGAAAAGCGAAGAAACCCGCTTGCGGGTGAGTATCTTCCGCCAAAGATGAATTTTAAGGAGTTGGAAAAGACACTTGCACAAGGAACATCACGTGATTATCGCCTGTTTTTAAAACAGCTCGAACGTGGAAGCCGTCCCGGCGCGCTAGGAATCGCACCGGGTGCGGCTTTTGTTACAAAATGGGAAATGCGAGAGGTGGAATTAACGCGCCGCCGCAATTACCAGCGCATGTTGAGACAAGAAAAGAAAGCGAGAGAGAAAGCAAAACGGTTACGTGGAAAAGCAAGAAAGCGCGCCGAAGTCGAAGCAGAAGCACTGAGACGAGCGAGAGTGCAGACAAAGCCGGATGTTTCTAAAATGAGTACGGAAGAATTTAACACATATGTAAATGCGATCATGCAGACAAATACGGAAGGTGTCTTGCGAGAGATTCAACAAAACGATAAAGATCATTACTTGCTGGCACTCACAAGAGAGTACGGGGGCGGGCTTTCAAAAGACGATGAATTATATAAGTTGATCGAATCTTTGCCAGCGGATATCGTATCAAACGCAACATTTTATGATGACCTCTTGGATGTTGATGCCGTTTATGATGAAGATGATGACGGCGGTAAGATGGAAGCAATTCATGCGCACTGGATCCGGTACTTAGATGATATAGGCTATGAGTATTAAGCGGTATGTGCTGGATACAGAAACCACGATCGAAGAGGAGCCGCGTGTTTGGTCATGGGAAGCGCTGGAGGTGGGAGATGTCGATCATCCGATTCGGGGTATCTCAATAAATGGATTGATCGAGTGGCTAGCAAAAACGCAGAAAGTTGTGTATATTCATAATCTGAAATTTGATGCAAGCTATATATTATCGTATTTGTTTCAGATCGGGTTTGAGCACACCGAAGAACGAACATTGAATGCTGGAGAGTTTTCCACACTGATATCTGACACCGGCGTTTACTATGTGATCGATATCCGTTTTGAAAATGGTGTAAAGTGCCGTTTGTTGGATTCCTACAAGATCATCCCGATGAAGGTTGAAGATATGGCGAAAGCATACGGGTTAGAGTTTCGCAAACTTGAAATTGATTATGCGAAAGAAAGACCTGTAGGTTATCAGCCCACGGGCCATGAATGGGCATATCAGCATGCAGACGTTGCGATCCTATCATTATCGCTGACACATATCTTTAATGCAGGATTAAAGCGCATCACACAGAGTTCAAACGCCATGACTGACTATATAAACATGACCGGCGGCAAGCTATTTCGCAAGAGGTTTCCTGAGCTTTCTATTGAATTAGATCGATATTGCCGGAATGCTTATTTCGGTGGTTCTACGCAAGTAGGCGAGAGGTTTAAAGGATTGCTGCTTGGAAGAGGGCTTGTATTTGATATTAACAGTTCGTACCCGTGGGCAATGCGCTATTGTTTGTTGCCGTATGGCGAGCCGGTATATTATGAAGGGGAGTATGTGCCGGATGATCGTTATCCTCTGTATATCGCAAGGTTTTCCTGTTGGTTTAAGTTAAAGAAAGATCATATCCCCTGTGTCATGGGAAAACATATGTCGCGATTCAAGTACGATAAGTTTTTAACGGACAGCAGGGGAGAGATCGTTGAAATGACATTAACGAGTATTGATATCGCACTTCTGTTCGATCAATACGAGGTGAAGTGTGTCACATGGATTGATGGCTATAAGTTCAAGGGAAGCAAGCAACTATTTAAAGAGTATATAGATAAATGGTATAAAGAGAAAGAGCAGGCTACGATCACCGGCAATAAACCTATGCGTTCGATCGCAAAGGATATGATGAACAAGCTAAGCGGAAAGTTTGGCGTGAAACCAAAGCTGTGGAAAAAAGTACCATATTATGATGGGCGTATCCGCTATCGGTTATCGGATGAAGCGGATGAACCTTCTCATAAAGGATATGTTCCGGTCATCGCATTTATCACAGCATATGGACGAGATAAGATCATTCGGGGAGCACAGGCAAATTTTGAACGGTTCGTTTATATGGACACAGACAGCTTGCATCTGCTTGGATGGGAAGATCCGGCTGGAATAGAAATAGATGATGTAAAGTTGGGTGCTTTCAAGTGCGAAAACAGGTTTGTACAGATAAAAGCGTTGCACGCCAAGTGCTACATTGAAGAGATCCTTTGTGACGAAAAAGAAAAGGAAAGTTTGATACGAAAAGAGGTGAAGAAAGAGGGGGACTTTAAAAGGTATGGAGATGGATATACCTACACAAAAGTAACTGTAGCTGGACTACCTGCGAATTGTCATGAACAGGTTACCTTTGATAACTTTAAGGTTGGCGCTATTTACACAGGAAAGCTGCGCCCTGACATGACAAGCAATGGCATTTTGTTGAAAGAAACAACTTTTGAAATAAAAGATGTTGACTAATGAATAAATATGTATTACTATAAAGTTACCTTAAGCGCGTGGGCTTAAGGGGAGCGAAATGGGGATATATATTTATTCGATCGGTTTACAGTTGCTTTGCCAAGCGGTTAGTTCCGTGTAACTGTAATTGGGTGGTGGCACACCTCGTGAGATGTTATATATCCCCCTTTTATTATGATTGATGAAAGTTTATACATAAATTTCAGAGAAATAGATGGCTATAATGTACCATATAATATCATCTCCACAACACGTGGATATGGAAAGACATACGGTATGAAAAAAAATGTAATCAATCAGTGGGATAAACACAAAAAAAGGTTTGCTTATTTGTTCCGCAGACCGGTAAATCTTCAAGAATTAGCAGAGAGCGGAAGTAACCCTTTCTCAGATTTCAACGAAGATAACGGGCGATCGATTTACTGGAAAAGACGCGGTTTTTTTGAACAGACACATGATGAAGAAAGCAAAAAAGATATAGAAAATCAGATCGGTTATAACTTTATCATCAGCAAATATGCAAGTTATAAACCAAGTAGTTATCGTGATGTTTCCCGCATATGGTTTGACGAGTGTGTGATAGAGCACGACAGCGAAGAAACCTATTTGACAAAGGAACCGGATAAGTTACAGAATATTTGCGATACGATCATCCGAAACAGAGATGACGTAAGAGTTTTCCTTACTTGTAACGCCCTTGAAGCATATAACCCATATGCCATAAAGTGGGATCTTCAGATCCCGCGCGATGGTTCCTATATATGGGTATCACCAAACCGGATGTATCTTGTATATTTCCGGGTGCCGCAGGAATTTATTGAAGCCCGTAAAAACACGCTGTTTGGGCGAGCGGTGAGCGAATTAGATTATGCAAATTTTAGCTTTGGTAATCAGTTCGTTAGCGGAAACGACCTGTTTATCATAAAAAAGCCGAAAGGTTGCAAGTATATGTTTACGATTAATTCTGAAAGTTATCCGCTCGGTGTATGGACAAACGGACGGTATATTTATATCGATAAGGACTATCAAAGTACCTATCCGATCATTATGAGTGTGTCGATCATGAATCAAACGATCGGCGGCGCATTGATCGGGACATCAAATAAGATGTTTCAGCGGTTGGTTTTATACATGAGAAATGGGTTGATTTTTTACGGTGACAGAGATGTTAAAGAAATTTCTCTTGCAATTTTCAAAAAGTACCTATAATATATAGGTAGAAAGGAGATGTTATTATGGATGCTAATTTTGTTGTTGAGATTTTTCAGAACTTGGGGGTGCCGGTGGCGTGTTTGGTTTTCTGCGGATGGTTCATCGTTCGACAGGATACGAAGCACCGCGAAGAAGTGGACAAGCTGACAACCACCATTGAAGCGAACACCGAAGCGATCAGCGACATCAAAACGATGATTCAGACGTTTATGGATTACATGGCTAAGATGAATGTAGGGGGTGAATGAGATGCGCAAAACATATGCGGACATCAGTGAGCATAACAGTGTAACAAGTTTAAGAGCTTTAGATGGTGTCATGATTCGAGCCGGGTATGGTGACGAAGCCGGCGGCGCGGTTGATAAGAAGCTGGACAAACATGTAAAGCTTGCAGAAAAAGCGGGGATTCCCTATGGCTTTTACTGGTATGGCTATAGTCAGACACCAGGCGAAAAGTGAAGCGGCGTTTTGTTTGAAGACGATCAAGAAGTATAAGCCGACACTTCCGATTGCTTATGACCTGGAAGATGGTGACGGCTATAAAGCTGCCCATGGCGGGATCCCATCGAAAAGCGTGAATACGCAGATCGTGATTAACTTCTGCGAAGCGCTGGAAGATGCCGGGTATTATGCCATGTATTACCTCAACTATGACTGGTGGGCGAATCGTGTCAATCACACAAAGCTGGAAGATTATGCGCTTTGGCTTGCATGGTGGGGACGCGATACGAAACCGGATGTTGGGAGCAACGAGTTTATGTGGCAGTATACTTCCGATGGTAAAGTGGAAGGCATCAATGGACGGGTAGACTTAAACTATTGTTATGTTGACTTCGTCAGCGCGATCAAAGAAAATGGTTTAAATGGCTACACCCCTACCGGTTCCGGGAGCACAAAACCAACCGCCGAGATCGAGGAAGGGGACAAGGTAAAAGTGTTGAAGGCAGTGCAATATGATAACGGTGAGTCATTTGCCGTATATTACAATACGTATGATGTCATCGAAGCAGAGGGAGATCGCATTGTTATCGGCATTGGGAATACCGTTACTGCCGCCGTTCATCGGAAGAACTTGAAGAAGGTGTAATATGCGGTACATTCCAAAAGCACTTCCTTATAACATATCAAGGTATGATGCTATTACATTTTATGAAAAAGAAAAGTATTTATGCGAAAAAGCGTTGAAGGAAGAGCCGGGTAATGAATATTTCAAAGATTGTCTGAACACGATCACGGTTATGTTGATTGAATTAAGAAAAAGCGATGCAGAGATCGTAAACCGCTTGGAGATCTGAGATGCAACCGGGACAAAAGTTAGTTGCGGATGATGGACACCAGGTGTTGTTGTTTCCGTTACCGGTGATGAACATCACCCAGACATCCAGCCCATCGAGTTTTTCACACTGTTGCGGACATCCCTTTGACTGCGTTGGAAATACCACGAGAGCGCCTTATTATGCGCCATGTGATTGTCGCTTATATTATACGAACGGCGCGAGCGTGGGAAATTCCCGAAGCTGGGTGAGCATCAACCCGGTACATACGCCATCCGGTCTAAAGTATGTTAGCTTTCAGTTCACACACGACAATGCGCCGCCTTATTCGACGATCGGAACGGTGGTGCGTCAAGGACAACTGATCGGGAGAACAGGAACAGCCGGTTTTGTTACCGGGGATCACGTGCATATCGATCAGGCAAGCGGGCAGGATATACCGATGATATCCAGCGGCATAACCTGTTCCGGCGGCAACCTATGTTATATGTTGTCTGGATCTGAACAACCGTATGATATCTTTTATATCAATGGTACCAGCGTCATAAACGACATGGGTTTAAACTTTCAAGAGTACAGCGGCGGTGTGTCCCCGGGGCCCCCGGGCGGGACACCATCAAAAATGAAATTCATGTATTATTTAAAAAGGAGATGGTAACATGAGGACAGCATCAGAACATACGGCACGATTAGCCGAACTGCTGGACATCGTAGGAGATGAAAACAGGGAAGCAGTTGAAGCAGTGATGGACGATGTGCGAAACGACTATGAGGAAGCAACCGGATATTTAGCGAAGTATGGGAATATCACCGATGGTGCCTTTGAAGCAAATGATGATTATGCGACAAACTGGCGCGAAAAGTATGAGGCTGAGAAAGAGCGATATAGAAAGCGTTGGATGGATGGTATCGATGTGGTGGATAAAGCAGAAGGAGCTGATATTGACCCGTCCGGCGCGGATGAAACAAAGATCAGAAGTTATGCGGAACTTCTGGGTCGAGAGGAGGAATAAGAAATGCCAACAATTCCAGCAAAAGCAATACAGGTAAAAGCGACAAATGCTGACTATTTGAACAGCATCCGAACGATGTCAAGTGATTATTACCGCGCGAATGTGCCAGAGGTGCAAGCGATCGTAAATGATTATGTGCGCATCGGCAGCATGATCGTGGATAATCCGATCTTGAGAAATGAATTTTACACAAACCTGGCAAACCAGTTTGCGTTTATCTTCGGGACATCCAAGGTATTCCGCAGTCGATATGCGGCATATCATAAAGGGGTGTTTAGCTTAGGCGAACTGGTCGAGGAATACTTTGTAGAGATCGCAAAACCGAATCGATACAATCCGGCGATTGCAGAAACAGAGGTATTCAAGCGCGTAAAAGATGATATTCATAGCGCGATCTATGAAACGAATGTAAAGTGTTTTTATAAAAAGACCATCCAGGAGCAGGATCTGCGCGCTTGTCTGACGCGAGAGGGCGGTGTTTATGACTTGATCGGGGCGATCATTCAGAGCATGAACAACGGTCGTGAGTACGATGATATGAACATCATTAAATATCTGCTTGGTCGTTTGGTTCTGGATGGTAAAATTAAGATCGTAACGGTTCCGGACGCAACAGCAGAGGAAGCAACGGAAACAACCTCAAAGCAGGTCGCGAAGATAATGAAAGAAAACTTTGACAACATGACATTCCCGCGTGCTGATTTCAACTATTCTGGTGTCATCAACTGGAGCGAGCCGGAATATATGCGCTTTATGCTGACCACTAAGTTCGGTGCGACATATGATATCGATGTATTGTCGGCGGCTTTCCAGCTGAACTATGTAAACTTCATGGGGCAGGTCGATAAGGTAGACGATCTCACGAATGTGGACTTTACGCGTTTAAATGCTTGCTTGGTCGAAGCAGGACAGGAACCTGTCCCAGAGTATACAGAGGATGAAATTACAGCGTTGAAAACGATCGTGGCATTCAACTTTGATGATGCTTTCATGCAGATCTACACTCGTTTGATCGAGTGGGGAGAGATGCCAAACCGCGAAGGTCTCTACTGGAATAACTGGCTTCACTTCTGGGGACTGTATGCGTCCAGTCCGTTTGCCCCGGCTGTTGCTTATGCGACACAGGGTGGATCGGTGACCGGGGTTGAGGTATCACCAACGGCAGTAACGCTTGCCGTAGGTGCATCGATCTATCTGGAAGCAACCGTGGAAGGAACAGGCTTCTTCTCGAAAGATGTCACCTATGAATCTAGCGCGGAAACTGTTACCGTGGATGCAAACGGCCGTGTTCACAACGAATCACTCACATCCGGAACAGCAACAATCACAGTCAAGAGCAAACAGGATCCGAGCAAAACGGCAACTTGTACGATCACGGGTGCATCTGTGACCGCATAATGATACAGATCGGCGATGTATCATCGATACAGCCGCAAACAGATGTCGCATTGCTGAAGGGAGTACAGTGTGAATTGATGGAAGACACGCTGTATTTCTCTTCGGCGGCGGCACAATTTAATTACTTTTGGGGGAAGCGTGACACCTCATTAACATGGACGCAAAGCACACCCGTAAGCGTCATGAATGGGGTATTGAATGTAAAAGCAAACGCAGATAAAGTGATGGAGTGTAATTATCTGATGATTCGCAATCAAAACTTTTCTCAAAGGTGGTATTACTGTATCATTACAAAAGTAGATTATTTAAGCCCGAACAGTTGCCAGGTAAGGTTTACCGTGGACGCAGTGCAGACCTACTTTTTCGACTATGAGATCGAGAACGCGTTTATCATCCGCGAGCATGTGTCCGATGATACGATCGGTGCGCATACGATTCCGGAAGGGTTAGAAACCGGGGAGTATATGATACAGGATATTAAACAGCCGGATCCCGCATGGACATCAGAGTTTTGTATGTGTGTAATTTCAACATATAACGCGAACTTGCAACCAACCGAGGGAGCGATCATGGACAATATGTATAGCGGTGTAGCATATCAGTTTTTTAACACTGGAACAGTATCGAATCTAAACGATATGTTAAACAACCTAACTGAGGATAACAAAGCCGATGGAATAGTGTGTATATTATGGTTACCTGTGATTTTCCAGCCACCCAGAGAGGGATATCCGGATACTCACAACATCACATGGAGTGTGTCCAGACCTACGTCCTTAAATGGATATACACCAAAAAACAACAAGTTATTTACATACCCATACATAAACGCTGTATTATCTACAAACAACGGACAAAATAACACTTTACGTTTTGAGTTCAGTAGTTCAGCTAGTATCACCCTGAGAAGCAGTGCCTGTATGTCAGCTAACCCCACCATTTTAACAGTACCATTAAATTATCGCGGCCATGAATACGATATTGCTTCTAAAGTTGTGCTTGGTGGTTTTCCTATGTGTGCATATGCGATCGACTCATACAAAGCTTATCAGGCGATGAACGGCGGGGCTATCGCAACCGGCGTTTCACAGGCTCAAAGCGTGGCAGGGGCAACCGCACAGGGCGCAACGAGCGGCGCGGCAATGGGTGCCGCACTGGGAAGTGTAATACCGGGGCTAGGAAATGCCGCTGGTGCCGCTGGCGGTGCGATCCTCGGTGGACTGGCTGGGGCACTTGCTTCACTGGGTCAGGTTCAGGGTAAAATGGATATGCCGCTGACGGCGTATGGTACAAGTGGTGGAAACGCACAGTTTCAAACCTTCGATAAATACCCGGAAATTGCGACAACAAGTGTTTATGTGCAAACGATCCGTGCAGAGTATGCGCGCTGCATTGATGATTTCTTTACCATGTACGGCTATAAGGTGAATCGGCAGGGGATCCCGAGCCGACATGCAAGAACGAATTTCACTTACACACAGTGTTCAGATATCCGCATCGGCGGGAATGTGCCGCAGGTTTATATGGAGCAGATCGCCGCACGTTATAAAAGTGGCATTCGATTCTGGTCAGACACGGCGAACTATCAAAACTATAGAGTGAGCAATAAACCTTTAGGGGGTGATACCGAATGAGTACGAACAAGTGGAACTATAAGCAACAGAAACGCTTAAATAACATTTCATACTTGATGTGGTTCGATTACTTGGCGGCATTGTGCCAAGCGCGGTTTAAATGGGAACTACCGGATACCGCAAATGAAGAAATGCTGGAGCGGGCAATGTTTCGGAACGCTAAAGCGGTGTTCTTTCAAGATGAAGGGTTAGTAACAGAAGATTCACCCGGTATCGTAACACTTCCGTTCATGCAAACATCAAACTTCACGATCTATGGATATCCAAAGGAGCTAAAACCATTCAGCTATTACACCGGTGCGCCGAACTATGATTATATTCCTATTTCGGATTGCGTTGTGTGCTTTGCTAACATCGGTCGATATTCCGACTGGACGATCGTAGACTATTATGCAAGCCGGCTTTCCGATGCACAGCGAACGATTGATATCAATCTCGCACAGCAGAAGTCGATTGCCGGGGCGATGGTAGGAAGTGATGCGCAGAAAAAAAGCATGGAAGCCGTTATAAAAAGAATCTCAGAAAACACACCGTTTATCGTTGTAGATAAAGATATGTTTGACATGGCGGCACTGAATCCATCCAGTAATTCATTTATGGATATTCGCTTTGATGTGCCGTATATCGCAGATAAAGTACAGGTTTATATGCACAATCTGATAAATGACTTTCTAACAAAAATCGGTATCGAGAATACAACGCAGGACAAGCGGGAAAGAATGGTTGCCGATGAAACAAATGCAAACATCGGTTCGGTTGAAATGGCTCGAAGGATCGCCATGCGTCCACGCGAAAAAGCGGCGAAAGAAGCATCCGAGAAGTGGGGAGTAGATATCAGCGTGGAATTTAATTCGCATCTGAAAACACTTCTTAATGAAGCGTTCGATGTCTTTAATGAGGAAGATGTCGATACCATGGAAACAAGGGGGGGTTAAGATCAATGATAAATCATAGCTTACCACAGTACACGATCACCATTGATTATATCATCAGGGGACTATTGAATACCGACTTTGAACACACTCTGACGGACGCAGAAATAAAAGAAGCATTACCGCTTATCTTTGATTTTGATTATGGAATCGATAGTCAGTATAAGATGTTTTTTGAGTACAGCCTTATCCGACATTATCTGTTTCGGGAAATTGCTGTTACTCCACTTGAGCGCTGGAAACAGTATTTACAGGAATTTTGCTTTGCAAACTATAAATATATTGAGGTGGTATGCAAAGCGGCGCAAACAGATTTTAACCCACTAGTAACATTTAGCTACACAGAGGACGGCGTAAGCAATCGAAAGACAAACGAGCAAAGCAACAGCACAGGAAACACAGAGAACGTAACAACCAACACAGGTGCAGGACAAGAAGTAAACAGTGCGTTCCCGCAAGCAACACTGAATGATATGGACTATGCGAGCGGGGCAACACAATCCGAAAGCAACGATCACTCACAGTCAAGCGGAACGAACACGATAAACGCAGAGCGGGACACAACAGATGATTACACAAACCGCATCGAGCGAAAAGGGAATCAGGGGGTCAGTGTAAGTGAGCTGCTGAAAAGCTTTTATTTGAATGGTTTCCCCCTGATGTCGGCGCTGTATAAATCGGCGAACTATCTGTTTTTCTCGATATACTAAAGGGGGTATAACATGAGTAAGAAGATAAACACAAGCGGGCCTTCAAGTGGTTTTATTGCAGCCCCAACCATCACACCGTTCCCTATTAACTGGAACAGATTGAACAAGATCCGCTTTGAAGATGCGCCAACCGACTATATTTTGCTTTGCAAACTTGCGGAAAAATATAATGAGATTGTGGAAGCCCCTAACTCACTGGAAGAAGCAATGGAACAATTCTTTGCTTGGGTTGAAGAAAACCTAGGAACATATGCGCGTGAGTATCTACAACAACTACTTGAAGAAGGGAAGTTGTTGATCGATGTAAATTATGTACAAGAAACAGAGACATTGCAATTTGTATTCAAAAAGGGAGGTGCGTAATATGCCTGATGTAGCACATTTAGAGTTTGCAAGCGGCACATATGATATTAAAGATGAATTGGCAAGAGATGAAATTACAATCATCAATGAAAAAATAGAAAACATATTACATGGAGAACTAACAGGGTCTCTATGCGGAAGAACATTCAATAACTACATACCGGGGGTTAGTTCAGAAAGTTCAAGCGAACCAGCGTTAGGGTATATGCAGGGAATGACAACAACGCCTGCCACTATTATTATAGCTGTACGCCCCGCCGGTGCCTATGAAGATACAAGTAACTTAGTGTGTTTATTGGAAATAAACAAAGGGACATCACAAATTACAAGAAAAAAATATTTAACAGGTTACCATGCAAATGCGCTAGCTTACAATCCTGATGAAAATGAATTATATATTGCTGCAAATTCAAGTGTAAGCGGAACTGGAGAAACCACACCAAACAACAATATCATAGTATTAGATTATACAAGCTGGAATATAAAACAAACAGTTGTACCACCTACAAGCATAACAAACACGCACAGGGTAAGATCAGTATCATATGATAAGGCTTCAAAGACAATAATGCTAGGCGATGAAAGTACCTGTTTCCTAATGAGCAATTGGCAAACCGTGGCTAAAACAATTGAACTAAATATGAGTGATACCCTGGAAATTCCTGCAACAACAAATGTGCAAACTTTAAAGCATTTTAATGGTTTGATATATCAATCAAGAATGAACCCAAGTGGAATATGCGTATATGATGTGGACGGTAATTTAGTTAGAAACTATTTTGATCTGCAAATTGTCGACAATATTGCAACAGGTGAATTAGAAGATGTTTCAATCGAAGAAAACGGTGACATATTTTTTAACACCACGCAGGTTGTCAGATATGATCAGAAAATATTTACATTTGATTATGCTATTTTTAAATCAAATATATATAGTGGTGGTTTCAGAAGGCAACCATACCAAACGCAAAAAGGAAACTATCTACAAGCATACGTGGATGTAAACAGTACCGCGTTGCAGTTAGGGACAAACGACCAACCTTTTGGAACACCGAACCAAGGTTTGCTTATGGCTAATTCCATTCCGATGGACTGCGGAATAAGACTTAACATAAAATCAACAGGTGATTATGGATGGTTCGGCGGTGTGTTCGGAAATCAGCCTATTCACTTAGATGGTAATAATAAGTGTACGTTGCACGCGTTATTAGCTTTAGCATCGAATTTAGTTATAGAGACAACAACTATCATCGCTACACCGTTTTGTAACATAAACACAGCTGCGAACCCAGCGAACATTTATATAGCACAGTCATCATCAGTTGAGTTTAGAAACTGTACATTAAACAGTGGAAGCACAAGGCAAAACAATGCTATGTTAATTGCAAATTCTAAAGTATATGTAAATGGTACAACCATAACAGGGTTTACGAACGCGTTAAGATTACAGACAGCCGCGACATTATGGTCATACAACAATACAATGAGTGGAAATGATTATTATTATTACTGTAATGTTCCGAATTGCACGATAAAAGACAGTGGTGGCCAAACTTGGAATAATTGCAATCCATCCGGATATTTACCGGATAACACCTCAAGCACATGGCAGGCAGTAGATTTTACACAAAGTGGGCTAACAGTTACAGTAAAAAACCCTAAAGCAGTAGTAAATAAAATGCGAATGTTCACGGTAGCATGGCAATATCAATCAACAAAAAAACACTATTTTACATTCTTATCAGCTGGCTACGTCAACGTAGTAAGTGGCTTTGGAACCTCTGGATATGAAACAATAACTAACATATCCTGCACCGATAATGACGATGGTACCTTTACTTTCGCTTTTACGCTAAAACAACAACCACTAGCAGGCGGCGCATGGAATGACCTTACAAGTGGCGCAACTTTTGAAGTTACATCGATAAGAACAATATTATAAAGCCCGGAATACCTGGGCTTTATTTTACTCTGTTTTTTTGTCAACCCTTTTTCTTAACTTTCTCCTACAAAACTTTTCCTCCCTCCCACACCATACACAAAAGTGGGCGCACAGCGTGACACAGTTTTGTGCGGTGTAGCCTGGTGCAGTTTTGTGCGGCGTAGCGTGGTGCAGTTTTGTGCGGCGCAGATGGGGAAAAAATGTTGCGTGTGTACACCTACCCTA
>ENA-ORPD01001641-ORPD01001641.1-human-gut-metagenome-genome-assembly--contig:-NODE-1641-length-15658-cov-2.644427_pt1 | contig 15658 bp, 10 predicted proteins | sample MGYA00242143_ERZ509076 | MGnify/ENA primary metagenome ERZ509076 (study PRJEB26280, sample SAMEA2338706) | human gut metagenome | biome: human gut; feature: human-associated habitat; material: faeces... | reverse complement strand
TTTGTGCATAAAAAAAGAAGGTGTGCATTTTGACACACCTCCATTTTGTAATATTTATAAAGTCAATCACCCGGCTACATTATCTCTGCAACGGGAATTTCAAGACCGGTTCTTTCTCTTTCTTCGGTTCAGACTTGTTGATTTCCACGTCCTCGATCAAAACCGAGGCCGGATAAATCAAAGAAGAAAGCACTTGACGATTTAGAATATAATTCGAGACATTCTCTTTACTTGAAATGTACAGTACCCGTTTGATCTTCGCCAAATTAATGGCAGAAACATCACCGAAACGAACTTGTGTTTCACTACCATCTTTCACGTCAACCTTGTAAATACGGGATGCCGGTCCGGCAATACTACGCACGATGTAAGCATAATCCAACCCTTCATCCTTGGCAGCCTTAATCAATGCTTTTTTCATCTTGTCCTGTTTAGTTCCCTTATCTACTTGGATATGAATAGTTCCCGGAGCCGTAGTGTAAACAATATCACTTCCGGTCATCACGAAACGAGAACTACCCGTGGAGTGTTGAGTTTTCAAGGAAGGTACCCGACCATTCAACATTTGGCGCAAGATTCCCTTGTCAACCAGCGTCATTTCCTTTTCCGGAATAACACCTTCCGCATCAATCTCGTAAGCACCTAACAAGGGTGTTCCGTCATATTTATCCAAACTCGTGTAGTTCTTCACGGTCAAACGGTTGTCAATAATCTTTCTTCCGATACGACCTTCCAGCGTTCTGTCCGATCGGTTTACGATAAGCAAATAATCCGCCTTGATTCAACAGGTTATTCACGAAGATACTGGAAGACGCCCCGTCTTCAAAAAGAACCGGCCCGGAATAGAATTCTTCAACTACCGGGGCATTTCTCAACTTCATCAGGTTTTCAGCAAAAGCAGTTACTTTTTTCTTCAAATCTTCCAAAGAAGGCATATCCTGCGGGCGAGCGACCAAAATAGAAAGCGCATCCCCGATCCGTACCCCGTCTTCCGTGGTTACATATCCCTGTGCAAACAGATTCGCGTAAGTAACCGGTTGTTTCATGGTTACATCCTCGCTGGTCTGCTTGTAAACTTCCATATCCAAACCGCTGATACCCACGGATGAATTGTAAATTTCCTTGTAATTCTTGAATATCGCAGAAAGTTCACGAATCGTGTTTTCCCATTTCTTTATATCAATTTCATAGGGAACCTTGCTTTCCACGATCTTCGTGATCGGTTCAGCCTTCACCAAGTCCGGCAATTGAGCCTCCTCCGGGGTTTGCGGGTTTGACTTCAAAGCTGCTTCTTTAGCGGCAGCTTCACGCAATGCCATCTTGTAAGCCGCATCGGATACCAACCAAAAATTACGACGAATCATGTCATAATCTGCCTCGGCCGGCATCCCAACCTTCATGAATTGTCCCACAAAACGAGTATCATTCGTGTTATTATAATCACCCAACAACAACTGAGACGAGCCTATCCCTCTCCACGGCAATTCCAGTGAATTCGTGATCGCTCCCAACTCCCCGACAACTTCAAACTGGCGGAACCTACCTAAAGAAAAAGACAAATAAAACGGTTTATCCATTCCCGGCAATGCCAATTCTGCTTTATTTCTTTGTAATTCATCCTGCATCGCCTTGAAGATCACTTGATCTTGCTCATTCTGTGCCACCACTGGCCCTACCAGCAGGAAAAATATTAATAGTGATAATATATATCTCATCTTTCTAATTTTATAATTTCCACATCTTTATTTCGTTCCCGGAGCCGGTAAAATCGGTAAAATATCTTGAGATTTCGCTTTTCTTTGCGTCTCCACCTTATTCACCAAGATAGTCGGGGAAATAGCCGTTACAGGAATTGAACCCGATTCAGCACCACACATACCCGTGAATACGCGGGCATCATTTCCGGCATATATAATATTAGAGAACATGGAAAGCGGAGTTCCGATCAAATCCACGCCACGAACCAACTGGTCCGGACGACCGTCAGCAAACACCTTATATACTTCCAATGGGGTTACGTTGAACGAATTGGTTGCACCTTTACCGGTGAATGTAAATCCACTCGTTACCTCTTTGAAGAAATAACCGTATTCTTTACCTTGTTTCTTAACCTCTTCGATCAATAACTGGCGTAATTCTTCGGGAGTTTTCGGGTTAGAAGTCTCGATCACCAAATTAGACTGGCGGGAAACAGGATCAAACCCATCGCTGGCACGCGCATGACCGTTTGTACGAGGATGGCCGTCGATCGGAGTACGGGTCATCAAAAAATCGTTCAATTTACCGTTAACGACCACATCCACCCGTTCTGCTTTTACTCCTTGATCATCATATTTATAGAATCCATTCAAATCCTCTCCAGCATATTTCCGAAGAGTCGGATCATCATACACGTGCATATCTGCCGGCAATACTAGCTGACCAACCATTTTCTTGAACGTCTGCCCGTCATTCTCGCTCTTCATACGTTGTCCCTCGATCCGGTGACCGAAAATCTCGTGGAAAAACACCCCACTCGCCGAACCCGAAAGGATCGCCGGACCCGTAAACGGGTCTGCCACAGGAGCATCCCGCAATGCCAGCAGACGACGGATCATCTCTTTCGCATCGGCAACCATCCGGTCAATACCCGGTAACTCGTCCGGGTTGTAGGCAAAATAATCCATGTTCAATGGTAACACCATCCCGTCGGCGGCTTTTAGGGAAGCAGACAACATCACCCGAGCCGACACCCGATTCTGTACCACCTCCGCACCCTCGCTACTCACCAAGTAGGTCCGGTAAACCTGAAAGGTCAAGTTCGCCATTCCCTGTTGCAGCTCCGGGCAAGCCTTGAACACGGCGGAAACCTCGTTCAAGCGTTTTTCCCACGCAGCGACGTCCACCATCTTATCGATACCATTCAGCGGGGCCTCGTAATACTTCTCCGCAATAACTCCCGAAAAACAGGGAGCCTTGTCCTCGTCCTCCACGCTGACCGTGGCTTTCGTTTTCGAGGCTTCCAATTGTTGTTGGGCAAACTTGTAACGTTTCAATGTCTCTCGCCAGATTGCCTCGCGGATACCTTCTGCAGTCTCATCATCCAGCGGCAGGAACACTCCCGAGGCATTACCTCTGCGAGGATCTTGTGCCACCCCTTGCGAATTGTACTTGAAGTTATCCAGTTCCAAGCTACCCAACCGCACTTGCGGAACCAGTGTTCTCATCCGGTTTTCCCGGGAGGATGCTATTGCGCCAAAGTTACTTGTGACGTTCACCGTATAATCGTCCATTGCCCGCAGGTTCATGTAATAAGGAGCTTGAGCCTGCTTTTTTAACTCGTTCATGCTGTACGTCAACTCCGATTTTAGCAATTGCAACAATTTGTCCTGTTCCTGAGCCATGGCAACCGGAGAGCAAAAGAGCAACAAGAACAACAAGAATTTAGATCTTTTCATGTTTCAGTATTTTTAAAGTTCGCCTATAAAATTCATTTTATCAAAAAGAATATTTCACATCTCATTTCATATCTCCCTTCAACTTTTCGTCAACACCATCAATATAATATGATCGAATTGCGATCTCCAAATTCTGCAAAACAAAAACACATCGTCCTTATCTCGGTAAAATTTATATTTCACGTGCTTTCCTACCAACGTGTCACCTACTTGCTTCCCTTCTAGGATATCGGATCCCGGTTTTACGTTCGTCGGGGAAAACAACATACAGGAACTCGATACTAAAGCCAATAACAAAATAATCTGTTTCATCATGAAATTTATTACTTGATACTTCTTAAAAAATTACACAAGGTAGATATAGTCGTGCTGCTTCTTTTCATGTTTTCAGTACCCGTAATTTATTTCTCTACCACTCCACCCCGCTGTTAATAAGTACTTTAAAGTACGTTCCCTCTCTAGTCCACTTCTCCTCGCTCCAGTCTATCTCTTCGATTAACGCCCGCTCGATTTTATAAAACTGATCCACGGACATCGTCCAAAACATTTTCAAATATTCCTCGTTATCTTTAAACTGGGGATCGACATCTCCCCACTCGGGTTTATCAAACCGGAATGCCAGCTCTTTGATTTTTCCCTGTTCCAATCGAAAATGTATAAACACACCCGCCCATCCCCGTTTGTAAATAGCCCGTTGTTCCGGGGGCAGGCAAGACCCCACGATCGTCGCCAGTTTCACTCTTACCTCTAGCGGGATATAATATTCATCGATCTTGTCATCCGGGTAAACCTCTCGTAAACCGGTCGAGTCTTGATTTGCCAAGTTTTGCAACACGAAGAGATCATTATCGCTATCCCGGTAAAGTTTGTATTTTACCCCTTTCCCCGTTAACGTGTCTCCCACCTGCTTGCCTTCCAATATATCCGATTTTGATTCTTTTCCCGTTTGAGAATACAACATTCCGGTATTCAAAACCATTACTAAAAATAAAATAAACTGTTTCATGACAAAGGTTATTACTTGATACTTCTTAAAAAATTACACAAGGTGGATATATCGCGAACCGGATATTCCACCCATGGAGCCTCTCCCTCTTTATTTTGATACAACGAACATTGCTTTATCGCTCTCATTGCCTTATCATAGTGAGATGCAAACTCATCGGATGTAATAGTTCCGCTATCCAAATCCATGCATTTTACCAATTTTATTATATTCTCTGTAAGCTCATCATTGGGTGTTTTAAAAATCTTGGGGCGCCCCACGCTCAAACAAAAAATATACTGGGCCATGTACGCCTCGATCTCGTCATTCAACACCCGGTTAACATCATTCCCGTCCTTGTAAATATGAAACAACTCATGAAATGCAAGTTGTTCAAGGTCTCCATTCTGCAAATTATTCGGATTGTATAAAACCCATCCCATCCCCATGTAACGCATAGAACGTTCGGGGATACCGAAAGTAGAAGTAAATTCTATCACGTACTTCGGCGGACACCTCAAACGGGCATACGCCAAAAGCGGTCCGCCCAAACGAGTCTCTTTTAGATATGCCAAGGCTTTATCTAACTTACCAGTTCCACTTCTCGAGATGCAATTCGTTTCATCTTCCGGAACCATGTCCAAGACAGACTCGACACAACTTCCCATAAAGAAAATTGCGATCAAAATCATCAAACATCTTATTTTTTCCATATTCTATTTATTATCATTCTCCTAATACTTTCCCTCCCAACTCCTTGCGCAAATCTATCACGAACGTCCCTTCCGGCAATTTCTGTCTCTTTTGTCCTTCTTGTTTGATAGTAAAATAAATTTCCACCGGCTTCACTTTTCCCTTGATGAAACACACCTCCCAGCGGGGTATCACCCGGGCGGCACGGCGCACCAACACGATCCACGGATCGGCGGGATCTGTGACCGTTCGGGGATAACGCTCTTCCCCCTTGCCCCCGTTAACGTATAACTCCACCCTACCTACCGAATCCGCAACCCCATCTGTGCGAGGGTAGGCCATGAGTTTACCGTGCAAAGTTCGATCTTTTAGTTCCGGGTAACTGTCCCAATCATGCGAACGGATTTCCTGTATGAAATAATTGAAAGCAACAGTATCTTCTTCCGGTCGTATATAATTATTATAAATGGTTTTACGTGTTACATGTCCCTGTTCCACTTCACATATCACTTCAAGAGTTTCGGTGTCACCCAAAGGATAATATTGCCCAAGAACTTCCCCTTTCGCAATCTCGAATGTCCCCGTGTACCACGAGGCTTCTATTGGCTCCCCGTTATTACCGGGATCAAGCACCGCTAGGGGGATTAATTCGCCCGTGCGAGCATTACGCAATTCAGTCAACCATAAACGGTCATCGGTGATCTGCCAACGGGCAAGATACCCCCGGGGTTGATTCCTCGTGAACGCCCCTTTAAGATGCGGGCGCAAGCGGGTAATCAAATCCGGACTCTGTTGCAGGGGATAGCCATCCACCCGATAGGAAACTCCGTCCATATCAAGCGAATCCTGCTGATTCTTTTCCCGCCATAAATACAACCAGTTAATCCTTTTCGATCTGTCCTCTCCCCATTTTATCTCCAACTGCACAGGCTGAATTTTCCCGTCAAGCGTCAACACGTCCCAATCTTCCATCAACTTGGCACAGGCCGTGACTTCCTGTGTATAGGGATGATGTCTGCCGAATCTCTTTTCCTTGTTATCCCAGAAACTGTAAGTTTTACGCCAAAAACGAGACTCCGCTTTTTCCGAATCCCGTCTCTTTCTCAAACGATTAATCTTATCCCGCAGTTGAACGTCGGTAAGTTTTCTCCTCTTTGACTTCTTTTGGGATTCCAACTCTCTCGAAACTTTCACCCGGTTCACCGTACCGTCCGGATTAGGAAAAATCTTCACGTTCAGGGTTGAATCCCCTTCCCAGATCATTCCATTACCATTAAACAACATATCTATCGTGTGAAAAAAACTTCCGTTAGAACTTTCCCGAAAAGTATTGTATATTTGTTTTTCGCTTTTTACCACTCCTTTACGCAGGAAATAACGGATTTCCTGCTCGTTACGACGCTCCCTCCTTCCTACCAGCTCCCCTCTTTGCGCAAGAATCGTTCCGCTGAACCAACGGGCCACGATACGCCCATTTTCCCGGTAAGCGTCAAAAATACCACTGATGTCTACCTCCCGTAACTTATATTCCGGATCGTATTCTTCTATCTTTTCCAAAAGCAACTTTCCTTCCGCCAAGCGCCACGTACCCACGTAACCCCGGTAAAGACCGGTAGATATTCTTCCCGACAAACGTTTATGTAACAGCCGCGCCAACACGCTATCCTGCTCGAGTGGGAGGACTTGCATCCAAAAGGCCTTATCCCCAACCATAAGTCGTTCGCCCGTTTGCTCGGTGGCCCCCACGTTACCCGTGAAACAGTTGATACTGCATACAATTAAGATCAATATTTTAGTTTTCACAAGAATCTATTTTTTACATTTAATTCTAAATCTTTCATACGCAATTTGTACTGTAGCCTTCTCTTCAGCTGATAAGTTATTATATACCATCGTATTTTCCGTCCCGACATAAACCAACCATCTCGCTTCTTCGCCAGAGCAATTAAACGTTCTTTTTATCCAAGTACGATATTCCGTAGATACTACCATATCGCATACCCTTGATCATTATTATAATTCCGAACTTGTGATATATGAAAGCACTCGTGTACGGCAATCAAAAGACGACCTTCCCACGTATATTCTCGAATCAATAATTCATTCACACAAATTAAATCCGCCAAGCTATCCTTAGGATCCCAATACACAACAGCTATAAAACTATTATCTCTCCGAAACACAAAACGTGTTCCATCAGAAATTATCTACATTCGCTTCTCTTGCTACCTGTAAAGCATTTACAAAAGCTACTTCATCGAATCAAGATAATTTCCAGCAGGCGGAGGAGCAATATAATGCATAATGATTGCCTCTGATTCTGTTGTTCTACTTCGTTCACATCCAAATCCGCTGCACAAGAATGCGAAAATAAAGACAAACCACAAATAATTGAGCATAATCTAAATTCTCTCATTTTCATCTTTATTGGTTGCAAGTCATTTAGAAAATTCCCCTGCCCAGTACGGAACAGGGGATTGCACGCACCAAGAATCAGATTATTCGACCGTACACGGTATAAACTTACCCAAACGCAAGCAGTACTTTGTCAGGCTACTGATCGTGCCGATCGGACGGTTCGAAAGTCTCAGACGAATATACCGCACGGAGGTTCGCATTTCCTCCGGTACCAAAAGGTAAGTTTCCTCTCCGGGAGTATTCCCTATCGAGGCACTTCCATCCGTGTAATTGGCATCCGTCCAAGTATAACCGTCAGTAGAAAACTCGATTTTCAAATTCGACAACAAGTAATCCGTATCTCCTTTTTGATTACGGGTAGGTTGTCCCACTTTAAAACCTTCCACGATTTGAGGCGTCTTCATATCATAAGTCACGGTAACAACACCAGCACCCACCGTTTCTGCCGGTTCAAAATATACCTCCTCGTCATATTCCTCTACCCAGCCATAACCATAATCTATCACGACATGTCTCAACCCATCGAAAAGCAACATAGCGGCCCCGTTATCCTTGTAACCATTATACACCGTATCGGAACAAGTCACTTCCCATCCCAACGTGTCCAACGGTGTGTAGACCGGTTTGTCAAGCATATTGCTATTTCCCTTTTCCTCAAACGCCAAATCCGTCAGCTTACCTGCCTTTTTATACGCATCCAAAAAAGAAGTTCCAAAAGCATCTTTTTGATAAAAATAGTGTTCATTATAACGCTCCACCGTGAAATCGGGGCGAGAATCTTTCAAGAATTGCAGCATAACCAACCCCACGTATTCATCCGTGGCACTGTGATTACTTTTGACATACTGGGAATCCATATATCGATTCTTACCAAGAACAACTTTCTTCAAGTTCGGAAAATACATCAAATCTTGCATGGAAGTCATGTCGAAATCCATCTCCAAAGTTTCCACCTCATTCACCCGACTCTCCCAATCCGATCCGTAGGCACCAAGCATCAGTTGAGAGAATGCCGTGGACCATAACCTTTCGTTCAAATCCAATGTTTCATCCTTGAAGTCTATTTCATCGACACATCCTAATAATTTCCCCTTACGTTGTACGGTAATCGGCTGGTTAAAATCGATATCCACGCCAGCCTCGTCAGGTAATAGGAAAAAATAATCGCGTCCCAACTCAACCTCCATGCCCCATTGCATATAGGAAAGCGAATCACGCGTGTGAGCCTTCATATCCCACGTATGCTCTACTCCGGCTTTATCTTTGAAACACAACAACATTTCCTTAACATTTTCGTTATCCTGATCAAGCACTACCACTAATTTGTCTCCCATGCGGCTAAAAGCCGTTACACCCCGCGAGAATGAACGCAAGTCCTCGTGGTCGTAGGAATACGGTCGGCCGTATTTCTCCTCCACTAACGACTCTCTACCATCAACAGCCACGTTTTTCACCTGTATCGTGTACATGGCATCTCCCAAATTCTCAATATAAACAGTATCCATCAAATCTTCACTGTCCGGAGACAATGGGTCCACAAACATCTCACCAGACCCGTTATCCGACACCCAAGTGATTTTCACTTTTTCCACCGCCGCATCAATGTTGTGTTTCCACACCACTTGCAAACGTTCCCAACCGGGATTCACTTCCACGTCTGCACATTTACCCACGTAGCGAATCATCCCATCCCCCGAAAACTCATCGTAGGTCTCTTCCAGACTCTCACTACAAGCAGTCGCAAAACATGCGACAATCAGACCGATTATATAGTATAATTTTTTTATCATAACTGTTCCTTTATTCGTTTTCCATCTTTACAAACACTTCCAACTCGTCAAAGGTTATATACTCCAAATGATTTTCCTCGTATATAGGATTATCCCAACGATTACTACAATACGTGTCCTCCACGATAAAGAATACATAACGGAAAGCCTCCCCTGAATAGTTACACTTCATTTCCAAGCAAATGGGATCTGCCGCCTCAAAATCCTTATCATCTTTATTTTTGAAGGCAGCCTGCCTTTCAACAGGTCCGTATTCATAATCCGCAAAACGACACCAAGCATTACTCCAGAAATTAGACCACCCCGGATCATCATCCAACACATAAAGCAAAGTACATTCGTTGAGAGAAACTATTTTCGGATCAACCGCATTCGTCCCGTACACCTTAATTTTTGCCGGGCACCGAGAAGTGTACACGGCATTCCATAGCGTGCAAACAAACATATCTTTATTCGGGTCAGGCCAATCGGGATTAGCGTAAGGATAAGTGTGCCCATGGTACAAAAATACATCACCGCGTAACATGGCCGGAACTTTGGGAGTACCGAAATCGATAACAAAACGCTCTCCGAATGCATTCGGCCCCGCAACCCAAGTACCGAATTTATATCTTTCGCCTTTTTGATAATTTTTTCGATAATTCGCTCCTTTCTTTTTCCCGTCAAAAAGGTATTTCACACCGATCTCATGCGGCTCATCCTCGATCTTCAAATCTGAAGGATAAGAGAAAGCAAATTGATCCGGAGATAACATCTCCATCGCCAAGGCATCAATACCTTCATAGATTTTCATTTTCACCTGATTTCCTTCAAAATCGTCCGTTCTAACCACCACTTTCAGTTCGTCCAACGCTTGTTTCAACTCGAAATTCAGCGTGTCTCCCCCTTCCAGAATGGGAAAACTTCCCACGAGGATATTGTCCTCCTCTTTTGTCGTAGGATTAGTCCCCACATAAAAAATATGCACTGTCCCCTCCACGATATTCGGCGAGGTATAAGTCACGTTGAAACCACCCCAAAACGGATTTACCGTTAGGTTATCAAAAAGAGCTACCGTAGCAGCATCCTGAGTATCAAAGGTCATTTCTATAGGAGCGGATTCCTTTAAATTATTATCAAGAAAAGTCAATTGCACCAACTCTCCGGTCCGTGCTTCCGCAAAACCACTCAATAATAAAGTATCCGTCAAGTAGGTTCCCTCTTTTACCAATTCCCGCCCGTATGCATCTTTATAACGAGCACGTACACCAAAAATACTCAGGTCAGCAGGCAAGCGATAACGCATTAGTGCACCACCCGGCACCGGGTCAAAAGAGATTTTCCGAAATTCCACCGGTACATCGAATCCATTATCATCGTCGTCCTTGCAGGCAACGAAAGCAACCAGTACTAATAAAAAGAATAATATCTTTTGCTTCATAATTTTAAATTTTTAATTTTGCTTACAATTCCTAATCGTAAATCTATAATCACAAATACACTTACCATCCCGGATTTTGTACGCAACCGGCTGTTTGTACCTCCTCACTCCGAATAGGCCAGAAATAGTCACGCGGAGCTACAAATTTGTTACCAGAATAAACCACTACCGGTCCTTTCCCATTATTGTAGAAACTATCGGCATTATTACCAACCACGTTCCATCCCAAAGATTTTTCGTTAAACTCCACGTTAGCCGTTTTCCAACGACGTACATTCCAAAAACGATAACCCTCGAACGCAAATTCAATGTTCCACTCCTGACGAATGATATCACGCATACCGGTCTTAGTTTTCACCCGATTCGGATCCCTGGCATTCTTCCAAGCCACCTCTACATCCGGGATACCGGCACGTTTACGTATTACATTCAAATATTTATATACTTCAGCATCAGGTGCCGATTTACACTCGTTCAACGCCTCAGCAGCAATCAAATACATCTCCGCCAACCGGAAAATAACAGCAGGTCTCTCACCCAAACTAGTCAATCCCTGCTGATGAGCTAAAAGAGTTCCCCGGGAAGAACACCATTTTTTTAGATAATAGCCAGTAATATTTTGCGGACCGGTAGCTGATAATCGTTTTTCACGCAATCCCCACGCTTCACCTTGATAAGTTTTTACCAAATGAATATTGTTCGTAGCAGTTCCCAAACGCCAATAGCAACGATCGGCGGCAATAGAGGTATAAAAGCGAGGTTCACGACGCCGATGGAGATTCAATATCGGTTCGTTCAATGCTACCACATCTGTATATTTCGGATCTGTCTCCACGCTAAGTGCATACGGATTTCCACCCCCTACCCACTTCAAATCCTGATCCATGGGCAAGCCATTCTCCGTGTAAAACATTTCTACCATCTTCATGCTCGGGGACAAACAAGCACCCGGTAGAGTATGGTTAGAACCGTCCGGCGTGTAAGGCAACGTATAGTTACGTAACCCATCACCTTGCTGTAAACGAATCATATACAACACCTCATCACTCATCCAACCGAAAGTCTGGAAAGATTTTTCCACGTCCAACATATGTGCCTGCAAAGGCGTGTTGGCAGAGTTACCCTCAACCAAAGAAGCTACTCCGGATTCCTCACAATGCTTAATCAAATTGACGGCAGCCTCTGCAGCCCGTTCCCACTTTTTCGGATCTGCCGGGGCAGCACTGAACAAGGGTTCTCCATTTTTATTCACAAAATTGGCATAATCGGGATTACCGTTGAAAAGGTCGGAAGCCTGATAACACAATGCTCGCACTTTCAACGCCATAACAGCCTCTCTATTAAAATAACCTTTCCGTTCACTTTTTTTCATATTACACGAAGGAAGTAAATCAACAACCTCGTCACACAAACGAACGATGTAATTAAAACAAGTATCCACATGGCTACGTGGCAACTTCAAGCTTTCCACCTCCTGATTAGGATCAAACTGATCCGGCACAATCATCACCGGCCCGTAGCGACGAACCAACTCGAAATAATAAAAAGCCTTCAAGGCAACCACCTCAGCTTTCCACTCTTCTTTGTCTTTAGCCGACAAATTATACACGTTATCGATTCGAGTAATAAAATGATTGCAAAGCACGATCTGCGTGTAAAAATCCCTTCGACAACGTCCGGCATTACCACTGGATATATTAAACCAAGTGTCACAGTAAGGATCCAACACATTCTGTCGACCACCGATAATATTCAACCCTTCAGGGTGGTAGGACATATTTCTCAGGTAATTGTCGGCAACCAATTCATCGGCACCGGTGTAGCAGACATCGTCATATCGATCATAAAGGTCTTGCATATAGGCGTATGCACTTTTCAACCACACATAAGCCTGATCGTATGTCTCGAATTCCGAATCAATGGTCGCTATATCCTCCTCCGGCACCACATCCAACCAACTGTCACAAGACATGAACAGAAAGAACGGAATAAATAAATAAGACAATAAATGTTTCATTTTATCTCGGTTTTAATTAAAAACTAATATTAACACCCAATGCATATGTTTTTTGAATAGGATAATTGAACCCGTCTCCCCCTAATTCCACATCCCACAATTTAAAATTGGAAATCAAGAAAGGATTGTTGGCACGAGCAAAAAATTTCACATTCTGCATACGCAATTTTTTACGGAGTCCCAATGGCAAGTTATACGCCAACTCTAAGGATGTACAACGCAAGAAACTACACTCCCGCATAAAATAGGTGGAACGACGATCATCCGTATTATTCGCCGCCCAATCTTCCTGCTTGTTGTAGACGGTGATATCCTGCACGGAAAGTCGAGGCCAGAAGGGACGATTATCCACATTTTTCTCCGTCCAATGGCTCTCGTAGATCTCTTTCAACATGGCATGGTCATCCACAAACGGTGATAAGGCTTTCGGATTGATAAAGAAACCCCGTTTACCAGATCCCTGAAATGAGAAGTTAAACTCCCAATTTTTGTAATTGATAAAACCGCTAAAACCATACACCATACGCGGAGTTTCGGGGAAACCGATATGTACAGCATCATTCACATCAATCACACCGTTCCCATCCACATCACGATAACGGATATCACCCGGCATTATTCCGGTATTCGCCTGTGGCGAGTTGTCAATTTCCGCTTGATCACGGAACAAACCTTCGGCAATGTATCCCACCCGTTGGGAAAGCTCATACCCGGTTTTCAACTGCCAGTACGGTTTATCCTTTGCCTCTTCCAATTCCTTGTAAACCGCCTTATTATAGGTAAACGTCCCATTTAGAATAATCCAAAAGTCATTACTGAAAGAGTGTTGCACTTTAGCAGACAGATCCAAACCACGAGCCCGAATTTTACCCAAGTTATCCAACGGGTTCACTTCCACACCCACTTGAGCAGGAATGGTAACACGTTGTTCAATAATATTATGACGTATTTCTTGGTAAAGATCAAGGTTGACTTCCAAAATATCTTTGAAAAAGCGGGTTTCCAAACCAAGATTCAACTGCTCGGAAACCTCCCATTTTACATCCGGATCACCATAATTCTTAATTTCTTTACGATTCAATTGCTGCTGCGATCCCGGTTCTGGATCCATATAATACGGTCCTCCAACAATTTCCGGCATATAGACAAAACGAGGCTCCTTAATAATACCGTCATTCCCTACTTTTCCCCACGAACCTCTTAACTTTAGGAACGAGACCCATTTATTAATGCCTCCCTGCATAAAGTTTTCCTTAGAAATAATCCAAGCTCCACTGATAGCCGGGAAAAAACCCATCCGGTTATTTTTGGTAAAACGCTCGGAACCATTGTACCCGAAACTAGCTTCTACAAAGTAACGATCTAAAAAACCGTAGCTACCACGCATGGAGAAACTCAAATTTCGTTGTTCGAAACTACTAAACAAGTCTCCAACCGGGGCTGAATTTGCCTGTAGTGCTTGAAATACTGCTGTCAGAGACGTTTGATGCAGGGTCGCATCCTCTCCTCCCCAAGCCGCAGTATGATACAGACGACCTTCATACACCAGTTGAGTAGAAGAAGTTGAAGCCGATCCTCCTTGGATAGGCTTTTGCAATGTTCGGCGTCCATTCTGCAATAACGTCAAAGTATGCTCTCCGGTCTCAAAATCATAACCGCCATTTTCAGCATCCATTGTATAATAAAACGGACTAAATTCAAAAGCATTCATCTCGTACCCGGTTTTCGACAAAGAAGCACTTGCCCGTAATTCCAAGCCCTTCAACAGTGCGGATAAATTGTGGATATATTCTATCTTAGTCGTTGCACTATAACGACTTCGATCCTGATAACCGCTCTGAATTTGGGCATATGGGTTAAGAGCAACACCCGAACCTTTCCGCACACTTCCAAAACGCAAGTGTGGCCAACCATATTCGAAATCACCCGGATAGGTTGGGGCAAAGTTTACCGGTGAAGCATTAAACGCATACGCATATGCCGATTGTACATCAGCACGAGTTCCATGATATTTATCATAGTTTATACTGGCATTGACTAACATACGGATACCGGAACTTAAATTCACATTCAGGTTGATACGGGATGAAAGTGTAGAATTCTTGATATTCACATCAAACTGATTCAAGCGATCGGTTTTCAACATACCTTGATCATTCACGTAGTTGACGGAGGCGTAATATTGTACCGTCTCGGAACCTCCCCGTACATTCACTCCCACCCGATGATTCACCGAATAATCCTTGAACAGAATCTTGAACCAATCATTGGCAGGATAAACCCAAGAGGGATAATCTTTACTACCCGTACGCTCGATGCGGTTCAAAGAATACTGAGGAGTAGCACCCGGATTACGGGCTAACAATGCCTCATTGTACATTCGCATATAAGTTTGAGGATTTACTACTTCGATTTTATCTGTCGGCATAGAGGCTACAGCCTCGTAACGTACAGAAGTATATACACTTCCGGCTTCTCCCTTTTTTGTCGTCACAATAATAACTCCGTTTGCCCCGCGTGCTCCGTACATCGCTGTTGCCGACGCATCCTTCAACACAGAGAAACTCTCAATATCCTCCGGGGCCATACGTGCCAAATCCAAACGGGAAGATTCCACTCCATCAATTAACACTAAAGGTTCTGAGGCCCCGTTAGAAGAACTGATACCCCGAATGTAAAACTTGGTGTTCATCTCCTCTTCGGTTAATGCCCCAGGAGCACCCCCCGTCTGCCAACCAATAATTCCGGCAATTTTACCGGTAAGAGCGGAAGTCAGATCGCTACTAGACGATTTCAAATCCATCGGACGAATGGTAGTAATAGCACTCGTTACACTCTCTTTCTTCTGCTTACCGAAAGCCACAACCTGCACTTCGTCCAATTTTTGTTCTTCAGGAT
>ENA-ORPD01001635-ORPD01001635.1-human-gut-metagenome-genome-assembly--contig:-NODE-1635-length-15682-cov-4.219428_pt1 | contig 15682 bp, 15 predicted proteins | sample MGYA00242143_ERZ509076 | MGnify/ENA primary metagenome ERZ509076 (study PRJEB26280, sample SAMEA2338706) | human gut metagenome | biome: human gut; feature: human-associated habitat; material: faeces... | reverse complement strand
TTCCTTAATGCATTAATCATAGGTTTGCCTGCAGTTCCTCCAGGTTCGCCGTTGTCGTCATATCCCTCACCGTCATTTGTAATATATGCTGTACAGTTATGGGTGGCATCATGATACTGGTGATTTAACTTCTGAATGATCTCTTTGCTTTCCTTTTTGCTTTTGGTTGGAAATAAAGAGCAGATAAACTGGGATTTTTTAATATTTATTTCACTTTGAACAGCTTTTTCAATAGTTTTCATAATATCAAATACTTTTATATATTCTCGCAGATATAATTTAAGTTAATTAAATTAACAATATTAAGGTGGTATTTTGTCAAGTAAATCAGCTACATTATTGGTGGTTTTTGTAATAGCTGTTGGAGCATTTTGTATAGCTAGTGTTTTTGCAGCTATGACCGGAGAAATAAACATTTTACCAATATCATGTATATAAGCACAAGTTACACAATATTCAGTGAACCCCTTTGTACAATGTAATTTTTTGCATAAATTGCAAGTAACAGTTGCAACATTTTCAGAATGTTTACGTGTAAACATATCTAAAGAATCTAGTAAGTTTAATTGATATCTAATTGATTTATTTAGATTATATGTTTTTAAGTATGTTTGATCATAAAAATCAAAACTTTCTTTTAAATCTATCTCTTTTTCCATTTTTTAAATCCTTTCATATAGCATTTATTTAATAATATCATTTTAGACAAAATTCTGCAATACACAAAATAGGAATTGTTATAATAAAATAATGTCGAAAATCGTCTATCGAAAAATCTTGACAAAGCATTAATTGAGATGTTAACATATTTATGTAATTAAAATCTTTAAAGTTTAAAATTCAAAAAAATTTTTTTCGAAAAAAACTCAATAAAAAATATCTAATAAGAGGTGAGAAAATGAAAATATCTTATGAAAATTCGTCTGGATCGCTCATGATAAGACTTATCGGCGACGTGGACGACAACGGAATAATAAAAGCCAGACAAGATATCGACCGACTGCTGGAAAAAGAAAGATATTACGAAGTCGTGTTCGATTTTTCAGGCGTGAGTTTTATGGACAGCACCGGCATCGGCATGCTTCTCGGACGATATAAAAAACTTGAAAAACTATCCGTGCCGATGTACGTTACGGGCACAAACAAGCAAGTCGACAAAGTATTTTTTACAAGCGGAATATACGAAATAATCTGCAAACTCGCATAAAGGAGAAAATATGGAAAACTATCTTGAAATGAAATTTTTGAGCATACCCGAAAACGTATCGTTTTCACGCAGTACGGTATCGGCGTTTTGCCTTGCGCTCGATCCGAGCGTCGAGGAACTCAACGACGTCAAAACAGCGGTGTCGGAGGCAGTAACAAATTCAATCGTGCACGGATACGAAAACAGAAAAACGGAAATAATCGAAATAACCGCAAAATGTGAAAAGAATTCGGTTGAAATCCTGATTGTCGACCACGGCGTGGGAATCCCCGACGTAAAGCGCGCAATGGAACCCTTTTTCACGACGAAACCCAACGAGGAAAGAAGCGGCATGGGTTTCACGATTATGCAAACGTTTATGGACGAAGTTGCGGTTGATTCAAAAGACGGCGAAACACGAGTAAAATTATTAAAGCGTTTTAAGGGAAACGATAATGTTTGACGTCGAAAAAACAAGCGACCTCATACAAAAGTCAAAAGACGGGGATAAGGACGCGCTTGATGCGCTCATCGTTGAAAACACGCCGCTTGTCAAGTCGGTCGTAAGACGTTATTCCGGGAAAAACGTGGAGTACGACGACCTTATGCAACTTGGCAGCATGGGACTTCTAAAAGCCATTAAAAACTTTGACGAAAACTTCAACGTCAGGTTCTCGACGTACGCCGTACCGATGATCGCGGGCGAAATCAAAAGGTTTATCCGCGACGACGGGGCGGTGAAAGTGTCGCGCGCACTGAAACTTCTGGCGTTCAACATCGGAAAATTCAAAGACGACTTTTCAAAAACGAACAATCGCGAGCCGACCATCGACGAAATTTCAAAAGAATTTAACGTCGATAAGGAAGAAGTCGTTTTCGCGCTGGACAGCACAAGATATCCGTTGTCGTTAAACGACACGCAGAGCGACGACGAGGGCGCGCCTTTGATCGACAAAATCGGCGAAAATACGTCAAACGACCTTGACGACAAAATTATCTTAAAAGGCGTGATCAAAAACCTGCCGGACCGCGAGAAAAAGATAATAATTTTAAGGTATTATCGCGATAAAACCCAGTCGGAAGTTGCGGGAATAATGGGCGTTTCGCAGGTGCAAATTTCACGCATCGAAAACAAAATTCTTTCAAAAATCAAAGAATCATTCAATAATAAGTAATATTTTTTGTGTATTTATTCAAAAAACGGTAACACTTATCGATATGGATAAGTGTTATTTATCGTGTCGCGAAGACACCGAATCGAAAACTTTGAAAAAAACGAAATTAAGGACGGACGAAAACGTTGAAAACCCGCAAAAAGAAAGCTGACGCGCGCTTTATTAACGAAGAATATCTTGCGTACGTGCACGAAAACGCGCCAAAAACAAAACAACTCAAAACTCTTATCCCGGCATTTTTGGTGGGCGGCACGATATGTTCAATAGGTCAAATTGTGTCCGACCTGCTGAAAATGTGGACGTCGCTTGATAAGGAAGGAATCGGCGCGGCGACAAGCGTAATATTGATATTCCTCGGGAGTTTATTCACCGGGCTCGGGCTGTACGATAGGCTCGGACGAATTGCGGGTGGCGGCAGTATCGTACCTATCACGGGCTTTGCAAACTCAATCGTATCGCCGGCAATGGAATTTAATCAAGAGGGCGTAATTTTCGGAATCTCCGCAAAAATGTTTGTAATTGCGGGGCCGATAATTGTGCTGGGCGTCAGCGCGTCGGTTGTCGTCGGGCTTATTTATATGATTTTTTTATGAAAAAAGGAAAACAAAGCGTAATATTTCAAAAAGATATTTTCATAAACGACGCCACATCGTACGTCGGCAAGCGGGAAAGCGAAGGCAACCTTCGCGATTATTTTCAAAACGTTCTGAAAGACGATCTGATGAAAGAAAAATCCTATGAACTTGCCGAAACGAAAATGCAGAAAATGACCGTCGAAAAGTTGCTGGAAGTATCGGGAAAAACCGCAAATGATTTTGATTGTATCATGGGCGGCGACCTTCAAAACCAGATTTTCGCGACAAGTTTTTGTGCAAGGGAGTTCGATATTCCGTTTTTTGGGCTTTACGGCGCGTGCAGTACGTTCGGCGAAGGGTTGTGCGCGGGCGGATTGTTTATCGAAAGCGGAAACTTTAAAAAAATAATCGTCGTTACAAGCAGTCATTTTTCGTCGGCGGAGCGGAATTATCGTTTTCCGCTGGAACTCGGCAACCAGCGAACGCCTTTGTCGCAGTGGACGGTAACGGCGTCGGGCGCGGTAACGCTTTCCGACGAAAAGTACAAGGATTTCGCGCCGAAAATCACTGCGATTACCGTAGGTAAAGTCGTTGACTTCGGCGTAACCGACGCAAACAATATGGGCGCGGCAATGGCTCCTGCCGCCGCGGACACCTTGAAAACGCACTTTTCCGACCTTTCAAGGAGTCCTGATTATTACGACGCGATTTTCACGGGCGACCTTGGAATTTTCGGTCACGAACTTTGCGCGCACCTTTTGTCGAATGACGGTATAACAATGCCGAAAACCTTTTCGGATTGCGGTAAAATCATTTTTTCGGAAAAACAAAAGGTATTTATGGGCGGCAGCGGAGCAGGGTGCAGCAGCGCGGTATTCGCATCATACCTTTTTGAACTATTAAGGAAAAACGAAATCAAAAAACTTTTGCTTGTGCCGACGGGCGCACTTCTGAACAAAGATAGCCCTCTGCAAAAACAGTCGATACCCGGCATCGCGCACGCGGTTTCAATCGAGGTGTAAAATGGAAATATTTCTGACTTATCTTAAAGTGTTTGCCGTGGGCGGCTTCGTATGTATGCTCGGTCAAGTGCTGATAAACACTACGAAAATGACGTCGGCAAGGATACTCGTCACGTTTTTGATGCTTGGCGTAGTGCTGGAAGTTACGGGCGCGTTTGATTATATCGAAGAATTCGCGCACGCAGGGATAACCGTACCTATCACGGGGTTCGGCTCCAACCTTGCAAAAGGCGCGATAAAAGGCGTTAAGGAAGAAGGAATCTTGGGCGCAGTGAAGGGCGGCATGAGCGCGGTATCGTCGGGACTTTCCGCGGCGATATTTTTCGGATTTATTTTCTCGCTGATTTTCAAGGCTAAAACAAAAGAAAGTTAATATATCTATATAATAATAAGTAATCATATTATAAGTCGCCGCATATCATATATGCGTGATATTGTCGATAAGTCCGAAAACGAAAAAACTGCTGAAAGCCTTATTTATAATTGCGGTAATGTTACTTGTCGCAGGGCTTATTTTTTCGTATTTCCGCGGAAACGTCGTGCCTGTTTTTACGACAACTTGCGAGGCGGAAGTGAAAGCACTTGCGATTAACGCCGCCAACCGCGCGACCAATAGCGTACTTTTTAACGAAAGCGTAAACTACAACGATCTGTTCGAGGTGGTAAAAAACAACGACGGCGACGTAACGCTTATCGAGGCAAAATCCATCAACATTAACAAATTCGCGCGGGAAATCGCGATTCTGACGCAAAGATACCTTGAAAACAACGGAACGACGAAAATCAGCATTCCGCTCGGCACGCTGTCCGGGATAACGATGTTTGTGGGCACCGGTCCCGACGTCAACATCGAAATACTGCCCATCGCCGCGACAAACTGCGACTTTTATTCGGAATTTCAGTCGGCGGGAATCAACCAGACAATTCATAAAATTTACGTGATAGTCCTGCTTTCGGTGACGGTTGCGCTTCCTGCGTCCGAAATATCCGTCGAAACGCAATCGGAAATCCTCGTGTGCGAAAATCTGATTGTCGGGAAAGTCCCAAACACTTATCTGGGCGTTAATAAGATATCGTCGGGATATAATCTTGTCCCGTAACAAATCTTTTAAGTCATTATTAAGGTTTTATTCAAAAAAAATCAATTTTTCTTAATTTCGACATTAAATTTTGTTATTTTTTATTTTTATTTTCAACATTATTTCTTTACTTTATTTCTTCCTTGTGTTAAAATTATTTTAATCAAAATTCAAGGAGTAATTATGATTGAAGCCATCGAAAGGTTAAAGTCCGACGGCGTCGCGCTCATAAACGACGCGAAAACGCTCAACGATGTAAACAACGTGAAAGTGAAAATCTTTGGCAAAAACGGCGATTTCACAATCGCTATGCGCGGTCTGAAAGACGTCCCGCGCGAACAAAAGCCCGAAGTGGGCAAAATGTTCAACGACGTGAAAGTCATGCTTGAAGGTCGTATTGCCGAAAAAGAAGCAGAGTTTAAGGAAATCGAAAAACAAGCGCGCATTAAAAGCGAATATATCGACGTCACGCTTCCCGGAAAAACGGAACTCGGGGCGTTGCATCCTTTGACGGAAGTCAAAAACCAGATTCTCGATACGTTTATCGGGCTCGGGTTCGAGGTCAAGGAAGGTCCGGAAATCGAAAGCGATTACTTTAACTTCCAGCTTCTCAACATTCCGAAGGATCACCCCGCGCGCGATATGCAGGATTCCTTCTATATCACCGACAATTTCCTGCTTCGTACGCACACAAGCCCGATGCAGGCTCGCACGATGACCACCGAAAAACCGCCGATCCGTATCGTCGTTCCCGGCAAAGTTTACAGAAACGACGACGACGCGACGCACAGCCCGATGTTCCAACAGGTCGAAGGGCTTGTCATCGACAAACATATCACGCTTTGCGACCTGAAAGGCGCGCTTGAAGTCTTTGCGAAAAAACTTTTTGACGAAAAAACGAAAGTTCGTTTCCGTCCAAGTTACTTCCCGTTTACGGAGCCGTCCGTCGAAGTCGACGTGTCGTGCAGTATCTGCCACGGTAAAGGCTGCCGCGTTTGCAAGGGCACGGGCTGGATTGAAATCCTCGGCGCGGGCATCGTAAATCCCGCGGTTCTCGAAGCATGTGGCATCAACAGCAAGGAATACAGCGGCTACGCATTCGGTTTCGGTATCGAACGTATCGCAATGATTAAATATGGTATCCCCGATATTCGTCTTTTCTTTGAAAACGACAAACGCTTTTTAGAGCAATATAAGTAGGAGATTTTTTATGAAAGCACCAATAAGTTGGTTACAAGATTTTGTTAAAATAGATATACCTGCCGAAGCGCTTGCGGACAAACTCGTACACGCGGGTTTCGAGGTCGAAGAAATTATCCGCGAAGCGGACGCAATCAAAAACGTCGTTACGGGACGCGTACTTGCAATGGAACGCCACCCCAATTCCGACCACCTCTGGATTTGCCAAATAAACGTCAAAACCGCAACTTTGCAAATCGTTACCGGCGCGCAGAACGTGCAGGTCGGCGATATCGTTCCCGTCGCGCTTGACGGGGCGGTTCTTCCCGGCGGAAAACGTATTTTCAACGGGGAACTTCGCGGCGTGAAATCGCTCGGAATGCTTTGCAGCGGCAGTGAACTCGGTCTGACCGACGCCGATTACGAAGGCGCGGACGTCGACGGCATTCTTATTTTGAAACCCGACACGAAAGTCGGCGTCGACATCAACGAAATTCTCGGTCGCACCGACGTCATTCTGGACGTTTCGGTCACGGCAAACCGTCCCGACTGCAACAGTATATGGGGTATAGCGCGTGAAGTCGGCGCAGTCCTTCACAAAACCGTGAAAGCGCCCGTCACAAGTTACACCGCAACGCCGGAACGTATCTTTAATTTGCTGGACGTTCAGGTTGCCGACGCAGAGCTTTGCCCGCGTTATATGGCAAAAGCCGTCAAAAACATCAAAATTTGCGAAAGTCCCAAAATCATTAAGGACAGGCTTCGCGCGGTCGGCATCAAACCCATCAATAACATCGTCGATATCACAAACTATATTCTTATCGAACTCGGTCAGCCGATGCATGCCTTCGATTACGAAAAAATCGCAGGTCATCGCATTGTCGTCCGTCGCGCGGAAGAAGGCGAAACTATCACCACGCTCGACAACACGACGCACAACCTCGACAACGACGTCCTTGTCATCGCCGACGCCGAAAAACCTTTGGCTGTCGCGGGCATTATGGGCGGTCTTGATAGCGGCATTTCCGACGATACCCACACCATTATCTTTGAAAGCGCGAAATTCGCACGCGATAACGTACGTCGCACTTCAAGAAAACTTAACCTTAAAAGCGACAGCAGCGCAAGATTTGAAAAAGGCATCGACTTTTTGAGTCAGGCAATCGCAATCGACCGCGCTTTGACGCTCATTCAGACGAACGCCGCACTCAACAACGGCAACGATTATCTCGGGTACGATCGACACGAATATGAACGCGGTCAAACCCCGCACGCTCACCGTGCCGTATAAGAAAATCAACAATATTCTGGGCATTAAGGTCCCCACCGAAAAAATGGTTGAGATTCTGAACTCGTTGCAAATCAAAACCGTCGTGAAGGGCAAACGCCTTGAATGCCAGATTCCCGCATATCGCGAGGATATCGAGGGTGCAAACGACCTTGCGGAAGAAATCATTCGTCTGTACGGCTACAATAAAATTAAGTCGACCTTGTTTGCCGACGCTTCAAAGCAAACTATGGGCGGCCGCGACGCTTTCAGAACGAAAGAAGATTTGCTCAAACGTATTCTTACCGCAAAAGGCGCGAACGAAATCATTACTTACAGTTTCATCTCGCCAAAGACGTTCGATATTCTTCGTCTTTCGAAAAACGACGCGCTGAGAAACGCTATTCCCATTCTCAACCCGCTTGGCGAAGACGTCAGCATTATGCGTACGACTCTTGTCGGCAGCATGCTTTCGATAATCGGCAGCAATTTCAGCAAAAACAATAAGGACGGCATTTTCTTTGAAACGTCCAAAGTTTTCGCGCCAAAAGCATTGCCGCTTAAAGATTTCCCCGTCGAAACCGAAACTTTGTGCGTCGGTATGTACGGCGCGGATTACGATTTCTTTGCGCTCAAAGGACTGCTTGACAGCGTTTTCTCGGCGTTCAAAATCGACAAAACGACCTATGCCCGCGTGAATAAACCTTATTTGCACGAAGGCAGAAGCGCAGAAATCTTTGTCGAGGGCGAGTCGGTCGGTTACATCGGCGAGGTTTATCCCGACGTTCAGGAAGCCTATGACATCGACACACGCGTTTACGTTGCGGAAATCAACCTTGTCAAACTTTTCGCTCACGCCGTCGATCATCGTGAATTCAAAGCGCTTCCGAAATATCCCGCAATCAGCCGCGACCTTGCGCTACTTGTCAAAGATGGCGTTTCGTCCGATCAGGTCGTTGCGGTTATAAGAAAAGTTACCAACAGAAAACTTCTGGAAAGCGTTGAAATCTTTGACGTTTACAAAGGACAAGGCGTGCCGAAGGGCAATACGTCAATCGCTTTGACCGTCGTCTTCCGCGCTCCCGACAGGACGCTCACCGACGACGAAGTTCAGGCGGAAATCGACCACGCTTTGAAGAGTATGAAGCGTAAATACAGAGTCAAACTTCGTGTATGATTGAAATTCTTGCTCCGGCAGGTGATTTGATATCGTTAAAATCGGCAATAGCCTCAGATACCGACGCGGTTTATCTGGGGCTATCCGCGTTTAATGCGAGGATTAAGGCCGAAAACTTTACAACCGAAAACATCAAAGATACGGTGGATTATTGCCACCTTTTCGGCGTGAAAGTTTACGTCACGATAAATATCGCCGTGAAAGAGTCGGAGAAGGAAGAACTGAAAAATATCATCATCGCGTGCGGACAGGCAAACGTTGACGCTTTCATTATCACGGACATGTTGGCGCTTGAACTTGCAAAAGAATTTGCGCCGAACGTCCGCTTGCACGCGTCAACTCAATTCGGCGTATGCAACGCGGAAGGCGCGAAATTTGCCGAAAGTCTGGGGTTTTCACGCGTGGTTTTGTCGCGCGAGGCGACAATCGAAGAAATCAAAAAAATCAAAGCCGAAACAAACTTGGAGATCGAGTATTTCGTACATGGTGCGCTGTGCGTTGCGTTTTCCGGGAAATGTCTTATGTCGTCGTTCATTAACGGTGGCAGCGGAAACAGGGGCAGATGCCTGCAACCGTGCAGATTGTTTTACACCGAAAAAACGACGGGAAAGCAAGGTTATCTTTTGTCGACTTCCGACTTATGCCTTGCCGAAAATTTGAAAGAACTTGCCGCCGCAGGCGTTTCGAGTTTTAAAATCGAAGGGCGACTTCGCCGTCCCGAATATGTTTTCAAAACTGTTTCGACTTACAAAAAAATCGTAAAAAACGGGTTTATTGCACAAAAAAATGATATAAACGCCTTAAAGTCCGCTTATAATCGTGGCAACTTCACAAAAGGATATTCATTTGACGACACGAAAAACATTATGAGCGAAAAGGTTCAAGGCAACATCGGGCTTTTGGTCGGTAAGGTCGCAAGCGTCGATAAGCAAGGTTATGCCGAAATCAGGTTTTTTGACAAAATCTCGGAAGGACAGGGCTACAAACTTCTGGACGAAAACGGTTTTGAAAAGTCGGGCGGCGCGTTTCCGAAAGAAAAAAACGGGAAATATCCGATTATCGGCGCAAAGCCCGGATACGAAATAAGAAAGACTTCGGATTCGGAATTTACCTTTTCGGAAAAAAAAATCCCGGTGAAAGTTAAATACCTTATCGACGAAAACGGGAAGTTTTCAGCGACGTACGAACATAAAGAGTTTTCGTATACCGTTTCGGCCGATTTTGAAAAAGCGCAGAATAAACCGCTTGACGAGATGACGATAACGGATTCTCTTTCAAAGACGGGCGACACGTGTTTCGTTGTCGAAAAGGTGAGCGGCAAGATATTATCCGACGTTTTCGCACAAAGAAGCGTGCTGAATTCGCTGCGCCGCGACGCTTTGGACGGATTAAAGGAAGAAATATTAAAATCGTACATTTTTGCCAAAAATGACGAAAAACCGCTTGAAACTATAATAAAAAACCGCAAAAATTATAATAATCTCATCGCTGTCGAGGTTCAAAACGAAAATCAACTGTCACGTCGCATAATAAACGAAGCGGACGCAATCGTGTTTTTCCCGGACGAGTTTTCGGAAAAATCGGTATCGTTGTTTTTGAGTTTTTTGGGCGACAAAAAAGACAAAGCGTACTTGAAACTTACCGTAAACGCGCGTGAAAACGACGTCGACTTATATGAAAGTATTATTAAAAACACCGACATTTCGGGCATTTACGCAACGAATCCGTATGGCATATACCTTGCGAGAAAGTATAATCTGAAACTTTTTTCGGGATACGAACTCAATATTTTCAACGAAGTCGACAAAAACCTTTTGTCCGACGATTTATTTGTCGCGAGCGCGGAACTTACCGAAAAGGAACTAAAAACATTTTCGACAACCCCGTTTGTTTTTGCATACGGATATTTGCCGCTTATGAATCTTTCACACTGCGCGTCGCAACTTCTGACGGGAAAAAACTGCAAAAACTGCGCTTATAAAAACGGCTTTACCTACGTCGACCGCAAAAATTATGAATTCAAAATCCTGAGAAACAAGGCGGCAAAGTGTTATTTTACGCTGTATAACTCAAAAATTCACGATATTTCGTCAAAAGTGAAGTCGAATTCTTTTAATTTATATCTGAATATGTTACAATTATCGCGTGACGAAGCGGACAACGTTTTTGCCGCGTTTAAGGATAAATTATCCTTAACGACACGTGACAAAACCAACGGACATTTTATAAACGGTGTGTTATGAACGCTGAAAAAGCCTTAAAAACATTGGAATATCAAAAGATTCTGGATATGCTGAAAACGCACGTCTCGTCCGAGCGCGCAAGGGAACTTGCCGACGAAACGCGACCGACCGACGACAAAAACCTTGCAGAGTCTTGGCTTACCGAAACGTTTGAGGCGGACAAAATCCTTTACGAGCAGTCGTTGGACCCGAATTTCGCAATCGACAATATCGTGACGTCTTTGGAGCGCACGAGAAAACTTTCAAATCTCACGATGGCGGAACTTCTGAAAATCGCCCGCGTGCTGAAAGTGTCAAGAATCCTTAAAAATACTTTATCGCGCGCAATCGACGCCGACGTAATAAAAGGATACTCGTTCGGACTTTTCACAAATCTTCCTCTCGAAGAAAGAATCGACAAAAGCATAATTTCCGACACCGAAATGAGCGACGACGCAAGCCCCGCGCTTCGTCAAATCCGCGTCAAAATCAGGCGCACCAACGAAAACGTCAAACTTAAACTGCAAAGTTACGTCACACAGGGCAAGTACCAGAAATATTTGCAGGACAACATCGTCACGATGCGCGGAGACAGATACGTTATCCCCGTAAAGTCGGAATTCAAGGGCGCGATGCAAGGGCTTGTGCACGATCAATCGGCGTCCGGGCAAACGCTTTTTATTGAGCCGCTTGCCGTTGTCGAACTTAATAACGAACTGAAAACCCTTCTTATCGAAGAGCAGCAGGAAATCGAAAAAATTCTTACCGACCTTACGGCTTCGGTGCGCGGCGACGTCAACGAAATCCTTAACAATTACGAAATTATCGCGCGGCTTGACCTGATTTTCGCAAGGGCAAAACTCGCAAGGTCGATGAAGGCGATTATGCCCAAAATCAACGATAAAGGTTATATAAATATCGTTGCCGGCAGGCATCCTCTTATCGACAAAAACAAGGTGAAACCCATCACGATATATCTTGGAAAAGACTTTGACGTGATGCTTATCACCGGTCCGAACGCGGGCGGCAAAACCGTAACGCTCAAACTTGTGGGGATTCTGGAAGTCATGGCACTTTCGGGCATGTTTATCCCTGCGGGCGCGGACAGCGAAATTTCGACGTTTTCAAACATTTTCACGGATATCGGCGACGAACAGTCCATTGAGCAATCTTTGTCGACGTTTTCGGGACACCTTAAAAACATCGTGTCGTTTATAAACGACATCACGCCCGACTCGCTTTTGCTTCTGGACGAACTCGGCGCGGGCACAGACCCCGCGGAAGGCAGCGCGCTTGCCGTCGCAATCACGAAAGAAATCAAAAAAGTCGGCGCGAAAGCGGTTATCACGTCGCACTTCAACGCGCTTAAAGAATACGCGGTCAGCACCGAGGGCGTGGGTTCCAGCAGTATGGACTTCAACGTAAACACGTTCGAGCCTCTTTATCGGCTTATCATCGGCTCAACGGGAACGTCAAACGCGATACAGATCGCAAGACGGCTCGGGCTCAAAAAGGAAATCGTCGACGACGCGGATTCCATGCTCAGCGAAGAGTCAAAATCGTTCGACAAAGTGTTAATGTCCGCGGAAAAAGCAAGAAAAACCGCCGAAGAACTGACTGAACAGGCAAAAATCCACAAAATAGAAGCGGAAAAAGAACTCAAAAACGTGCAGGACGAACTTAAAAAACTGCGCGATAACAACGAAAGACTTAACGAACAAATAAGAAAAGATACCAAAAAACTTATCGAATCCAGCGTGAGCGAGGCGAACGATATCATCGACGAGCTGAAAGAACTTTTGAATAAGCCCGACGAACAGGCTCTTTTCGAGGCAAGAAAACTCAAAAAACGTCTTGAAAATATGTCCGCCGAGTACGAAGAAAACGACATCAACGCCGAATACGATCAAAATCTTAATTTTATCGGCGGCGAAATCAAAGTCGGCGACGAAGTTTACGTCGATACGCTCGACAAAGTCGGTAAGGTTACCGCCGTCAACAAAAACGGCGAATACGAGATAATGCTCGGCGCGGTAAAAACCAAAGTTAAGGCAAAAAACTGCAAACGACTTGCGCCGACAAAATCTAAATCGCAACGCGTGAGCGTGTCGAAAGCGTTCTCCAACGCACAAATAAAAACCGAAATAAACCTTCTCGGAAAAACCGTGGACGAGGCGATTTTTGAACTCGATCCGTTTTTGTATCAGGCGTCGGAAGCAAACGTTCCCGAAGTCCGCGTCGTACACGGCAAAGGCACGGGCGCGTTGAGAAAGGGCGTGCAAGCTTTTTTGAAAGGTCATCCTTGCGTCAAGGAATTCCGCGACGGCGTTTACGGCGAAGGCGATAACGGCGTTACCATGGTGAAAATCAAATGATGCCCGAATTTTTCTCGGAAACCGAAACGAACACCGGTTCGACCGAGGCGAAAAAAGTAAAAAAACTTTTGTTCATGTCATACGCGTTAAAAGTCGCGTCGCTTTTATTCGTGGTACTCAGCGCGGTTTTCTCGCCTTATTATCTGATAGGATTCGCAATTTTTATGATGTCAGGCATCGCGTTGAAACAATCCGTGCTTGAAAGAACCGCAAGTTTTGAATACTTTTTTGTGCGCGACACGCTGAAAATTACGGCTTTTTCAAACTTCGGAAAGAAAAAGTATGAGATTTCGATACCCATAAACGATATCGTGAGCATTGAACGGGAATTTGAACGAATTCCTGAAAAAACCGACGTTTTTGCCGCACCGGAGGGCAAACGTATTATAAAAATCCGCTTTATTGAGAATAGTTTGACGAGAAATTTGTATTTTTCGCCTTGCTTGTATCTTGAAGCACTTATACGGAACAGGAAAAATGATTTACTTTGACAATGCGGCGACGACGCCGCTCGACGAAATCGCGATCGACGCGCTTAAAGAATACGGAGTTGAAAAGTTCTTTAACCCGTCGGCATTGTACCGCGAAGCACTTGAAAACACGAAAACTTTGAACGCCGCGCGCGAAAACATTCTGAAAATTATGCACGGCGACGGCGATTTTATATTTACCGCAAGCGGCACGGAAGCCGACAATATGGCGATTTACGGCGTGAAAAAACCGAAAAACGCGCGTATTATCGTGAGCGCAAGCGAACATTCCGCAATGCTCAACCCCGCAACCGACCTTCTGAACAAGGGATACGACGTTGTTTTTGCACCGCTGAACCCCGACGGAAGCGTTAATATCGACGAATTCAAAAAACTTTTGAACAAGGACGTTTGTTTCGTGTCGATAATGCACGTCAACAACGAAACGGGCGCGGTGAACGATCTTCAAAAAATCGTAAAACTCACAAAATCCGTCGCGCCGAAATCAATCGTCCATTCCGACGGCGTGCAGGCACTCATGAAAGTCAAGGTAAACCTATTAAACCTTGGTGTCGATATGTATTCGGTCAGCGCGCATAAGGTGCACGCACCGCGCGGAGTCGGCGGACTTTACATTAGAAAGGGCGTCAGAATTAACCCGCTTATTCTCGGTGGCGGGCAGGAAAAGGGTTTACGAAGCGCAACGGAAAATCTTGCGGGAATCGTCGCTTTTTCAAAAATTCTTGAAAAATACGATAAAATGTTCAGCGAAAATGTCGAAAAACGAAAAGTCGTCCTTGATTATCTTCGCCAAAAAATAAGCGAAACTATGCCTGAACATATTATCGTTTCGCCTGAAAACTCGCCGCATATTCTAATGCTTGCGTTAAAGGGCGTTCGCGGCGAAGTCATGCTGCACAGCCTTGAAGATTACGGCATTCTTATCGGTGTCGGCAGCGCGTGCAGCAGCAAAAAAGGCATCAATAAATTCCAGTCGCTTTTGAGTCTTGACGACGAGCATAAGGAAGGCATTATCCGCGTCAGCGTGTCTGAAACGAACACGATCGAAGAATGCGATTTCTTCCTTGAAAAACTGAAATACCTCACGGATAAACTAACCGATTATAAAAGGATTTAATATGGAAAGAGTCATTCTTTTAAGGTTTTCCGAAATATTTTTGAAGGGAAACAACAGAAAATTTTTTGAAAAAAAACTTATCGACAACATCAAAGAAACGCTGAAAAGTTACGAATATCGTTTTTCAACGTCGCAAAACAGATACGTCGTGTCCGATTACGACGTCGACCTTGAAACGGAAATCGTTGAAAGGCTGAAAAAAGTATTCGGCATTTATTCGTTGAGCGTCGCAAACAAGGTCAAAACGGATTTTGGCGAAATAAGAAAAGCGGCGGTCGATTTGTTTGACGATACGCCTTTGAAATTTCGTGTGACGGTAAGAAGGGCGGATAAACGCGTCGAAATTCCAAGCCCCGTTATGGCTGCGGAAATCGGCGGCGACATTCTGGAAAAATATCCCGAAACGTCGGTGGATCTCACGAACTTTGACAAGGAAGTTTACGTCGATATACGCGAAAACGGATATACTTATATCTTCCTTGACAAAATCCACTGCGCCGGCGGCATGCCCGTAGGATCGAGCGGCAAAGCGCTTTGTCTGCTGTCTGGCGGCATCGACAGTCCCGTGGCAGCTTACCGCATGGCAAAGCGCGGTCTGGCACTGGACCACATCCACTTTGCGTCTCCGCCGTACACTTCGGAGCGCGCAAAGCTCAAGGTAAAAGCTCTGGCGCAGCTCACCAGCATCTATACGGGCAGCTCCAATCTGTTCGTCGTGCCCTACACCAAGCCGCAGGAGTACATCCGGGATAATGCTCCGGATGTGCTGTTCACGGTGCTGATGCGCCGCAGCATGATGCGCATTGCCAACGTTATT
>ENA-ORPD01001625-ORPD01001625.1-human-gut-metagenome-genome-assembly--contig:-NODE-1625-length-15740-cov-9.076124_pt1 | contig 15740 bp, 6 predicted proteins | sample MGYA00242143_ERZ509076 | MGnify/ENA primary metagenome ERZ509076 (study PRJEB26280, sample SAMEA2338706) | human gut metagenome | biome: human gut; feature: human-associated habitat; material: faeces... | reverse complement strand
CCGCCACGAGGGCTGCGGTCTCGGTGCGCAGGCGCTGCGGCCCGAGGGTGATCTCCTCGAATCCGTTGTCGAGCGCAAAGGCGATCTCTTCGGGTGAAAAGTCCCCTTCGGGACCGATGAAGATCTGTGCCGCCTCGCCCGCGCGGAGCGTCGAGGCGAGGTAGGCCTTGCCTTCCGGCGTGCGGGCCGCGTCGCAGTGGGCGATCATCCGCCGCCCGGCAAAGGGCGCCGCCACGGCGTCGCGGAACGACGTGAGGACGTCGAGCTGCGGCCGGTAGGCCTTGAGCGACTGCTTCATCGCCGCGGTGATGACCTTCTCACCGCGTTCGGGCTTGAAGACCCGCCGTTCGCTGCGGGCCGTCTCGAGAGGGATGATCTGCGTGACGCCCACCTCGGTGGCCTTTTCGAGGAACCACTCGAAGCGGTCGGCGTTCTTGGTCGGGGCCACGGCCATCGTCAGACGGTAGGGGAGCCGCTCGAACTCCTCCTCGGCCGAGACCACGCGCACGACGCACCGCCGCGGGTTGTCGTCGGTGATCTCGCAGCGGTAGAGCGTGCCCCGTCCGTCGGTCAGGTGCACCGTGTCGCCACACGCAAGGCGCAGCACGCGCACGCAGTGTTTCGACTCCTCCTCCGAGAGGGTGTACTGCGGCGGACGGATGTCGGGGGCGTAGAAGAGTTGCATGGCTGTCCTTGTTGGGTCCGCATCCGCCCAGAAAAAAACGCGCGGAAGTGCGGCTCTGACCGTAATTTTATTAACTTTGCCGCAAAGGTAAACAAAATAACACGATCCATGAAACGCATAACCGGATTATTCACACTTTTGACGTTTATGACACTCGCATCCTGCGATTCCGCGAAACAGACGGGGGAGAACCCCTTTTTTTCGGAGTGGGAGACGCCCTACGGCGTTCCGCCCTTCGACAAGATCCGTCCCGAGCACTTCATGCCGGCCTTCGAGCGGGGCATGTCGCTGCACGACGCCGAGATCGACGCCATCACGTCGAACAACGACGAACCGACCTTCGAGAACGTCATCCTCGCCTACGACAACTCGGGGCAGATGCTTGCGCAGACCTCGCTGATCTTCGGCATGCTCTGCGCGGCGGAGAACACGCCGCAGATGCAGGCCCTGCAGGAGGAGGTGATGCCCCTGCTGACGGCCCACGCCGACAAGATCCGGCTCAACGAGCAGCTCTTCGACAAGGTGAAGGCGGTCTATGACAACCGGGCAACGCTCGGGCTGGATGCCGAGCAGCTGCGGCTGACGGAGAAGACCTACGACGGTTTCGTGCGCGCCGGAGCGCTGCTCGACGCCGACGGAAAGGCCCGTCTGAAGCAGATCAACGAGGAGCTGGCGCTCACGGCCGTGAAGTTCGGCAACAACCTCCTGGCCGAGAACAACAACTATGCGCTGGTGCTCGACGGCGACCAGTTGGACGGACTGCCCGCGGGGGGCCGCGACCTGGCGCGCGAGAAGGCCGAGTCGATGGGCAAGAGCGGCAAGTACGTCTTCACGCTCCACAAGCCGAGCATGCTGCCGTTTTTGACCTACTCCTCCGAGCGCGGCCTGCGCGAGGAGCTCTACACGGCCTATCTGAACCGCTGCAACCACGATGACGAGTACGACAACAAGCAGCTCATCAATGACTTCATCCGCCTGCGCACGGAGAAAGCCCACCTGCTGGGCTATCCCTCCTATGCGGCTTACGTCGTGGCCGACGAGATGGCCGGGACGACCGGTGCCGTCTACAACCTGCTGGAGGAGATCTGGACGCCGGCGCTCGAGAGCGCCAAAAAGGAGCTTGCCGAGATGGAGGTGCTCTTCCGCAAGGATTACCCCGACGGCGAGTTCGCCTCGTGGGACTGGTGGTACTATGCCGAGAAGCTCCGCAAGCAGCAGTATGCCCTCGACGAGGAGATGCTGCGCCCCTACTTCTCGCTGCAGAACGTCCAGAACGGCATCTTCTTCCTTGCCAACCGCCTCTACGGCATTACGTTCCGTCCGGTCGCCGTGCCGCTCTACCATCCCGAGGCCGTGGCCTACGAGGTGCTCGACGTCGACGAGTCGCACCTCGGGGTGATCTACTTCGACTTCTTCCCGCGCGACGGCAAGAGCCAGGGGGCCTGGTGCGGCAACTATGTCGAGCAGACCTACCGCGACGGCAAGCGCGTGGCGCCCGTCGTGTCGATCGTCTGCAACTTCACGCGCCCGACGCGCAGCGACCCCGCGCTGCTGACGCTCGACGAAACGGAGACGCTCTTCCACGAGTTCGGCCACGCGCTGCACTTCCTCTTCCACGACGTGAAGTACCGCGGCCTTACGGAGGTCGAGGGAGACTTCGTCGAGCTGCCCTCGCAGATCATGGAGAACTGGGCCTTCGAGCCGGAGATGCTGCGCCAGTATGCCGTGCACTACCGCTCGGACGAGGTGATTCCGCAGTATCTGATCGACAAGCTGCGCCGCAGCGAGCTCTTCAACCAGGGCTTCATGACCACGGAGCTCATCGCCGCGGCGCTCTCGGACATGGACATCCACTCGATGACCGAGTACGCGCCCTTCGATCCGATGGCCTTCGAGCGGGAGGCGCTCACCGAAAAGCGCGGACTCATCCCGCAGATCGAACCCCGCTACCGCTATCCCTATTTCAGCCACATCTTCGACGGCGGCTACTCGGCCGGCTACTACTTCTATACGTGGGCCGAGGTGCTCGACAAGGATGCCTTCGAGGCCTTCCGCGAGAGCGGCGACCTGTTCAACCGGCGCATCGCCGACGACTTCCGCCACAAGCTCCTCGCACGCGGCGGTTCGGAGGACGGCATGACCCTCTACCGCGCCTTCCGCGGCAAGGACCCCGACAAGCGGGCCATGCTCAAGGGGCGCGGCCTGTGGAACGAGCCCGACCCCGAACCGGCCGACGAGACGGAGTCCCGCCCCGGCGACAACATGCAGGCGGCGCGCTGATTGCCGCCGGTCTTCCCATCGAGAAGAAACCCACAAACGAACGGATATGAAAAAAGCAATTGTAATCATGACATTTTCCGCCCTTGCGGCCGGCTGTGCCGACAATTCGATCCCGAAGGCCCAGCTTCCCGAACTGGACGTGACGAATCCGCTGCTGGCGGCGTGGAACACACCCCACGAGACGCCTCCCTTCTCCGAGATCGAACTCTCGGATTATGAACCCGCCTTCGATGCGGCGATCGCCTGCTCGCGCGCCGAGATCGAGGCCATCGTCACCAACCCCGCGAAACCCACGTTCGGCAACACGATCGTGGCGCTCGAGCGCCACGGGGCGCTGCTGAACCGCATTGCAGGCCTCTTCTTCAATCTGCTCGAGGCCGACACGTCGGACGAGATGCAGCAGATCGCCCTGCGCGTGCAGCCCAAGCTCACCGAGCTGTCGAACGACATCATGCTCAACCCCGAGCTCTTCGCCCGCGTGAAGCAGGTTTACGAACATCCGGGCCGTGGTCTGGATGCCGTGGACCGGAAGCTGCTCGAGAATACCTACAAGAGTTTTGCCCGCAACGGCGCGGCGCTGTCGGATGCCGACAAGGAGCTCTACCGCAAGTACACCACCGAACTCTCGGCGCTGACGCTGCAATTCGGGCAGAACGCCCTCTCGGCGACGAACGCCTTTACGATCAACATCACCGATCCGAAGGTCGTGGCCGAGCTGCCGGCCTTCGTGCGCGAGGGCATGGCCGCCGATGCCAGGGCCCGCGGCGAGAAGGGGTGGACGGTGACGCTCCAGGCGCCGAGCTACGCCCCCTTCCTGCGCTACTCGTCGAACCGAGCCCTGAAGGAGCGCCTCTGGAAGGCCTACAACGCGCGGGCGCTGGGCGGTGAGTTCGACAATACGGAGATCGTCAAGCAGATTGCCAACACGCGGCTGAAGATCGCCAACCTGCTCGGCTACAAGTGCTATGCCGACTACGTGCTCGAGGAGCGCATGGCCGAGAACACCCCGACGGTGACGGCCTTCCTCGACGAGCTGCTCGACGCGACGAAGGAGTATGCCGATGCCGACTACCGCACCGTGAGCGAGTACGCCGCCTCCAAGGGCTTCCGCGGCGAGCTCATGCCGTGGGACTGGTCCTACTATTCGGAGAAGTACAAGGACGAGAAGTACGCCCTGAACGACGAGGCGGTCAAGCCCTATTTCCAGCTGGAGAATGTCCGCAAGGGGGTCTTCCTGCTGGCGAACAAGCTCTACGGGCTGAACTTCACGCCCAATCCGGCGATCGAGGTCTACCATCCCGACGTGACGGCCTACGAGGTGACCGACGAGAAGGGGCGCTTCATGGCGGTGCTCTACCTCGACTTCTTCCCGCGCGAGTCGAAGCGCGGCGGAGCGTGGATGACCGAGTTCCGCGGCACGAAGACCGTCGACGGCGTGGAGACGCGCCCGCTCGTGTCGCTGGTGATGAACTTCACGAAGCCCACGGAGCAGACCCCCTCGCTGCTGACCTTCGACGAGGTGGAGACCTTCCTCCACGAGTTCGGGCACTCGCTGCACGGCATGCTCGCCGAGGGCAAGTACGAGTCGCTGAACGGAACGAACGTCTACCGCGACTTCGTGGAGCTGCCGTCGCAGATCATGGAGAACTGGGCTACCGAAAAGGAGTTCCTCGATCTGTGGGCCGTCCATTACGAGACGGGCGAGCCGATTCCCGCCGAGCTCGTCGAGCGGATCGTTGCCGCGAAGAACTACCTGGCGGCCTATGCCAACGTGCGCCAGCTCTCGTTCGGCATGACCGACATGGCCTGGCATACGCTGACCGAACCCTTCGAGGGGGATGTCGAGCAGTTCGAGGTTGCCTCGATGGCCCCGACGCAGGTGCTGCCCGTCGTGCCGGGCACGGCCATGGCGCCGGCCTTCGGCCACATCTTCTCGGGCGGCTATGCCGCGGGTTACTACGGCTACAAGTGGGCCGAGGTGCTCGAGGCCGATGCCTTCTCGCTCTTCAAGGAGAAGGGTATCTTCAACCGCGAGGTGGCCGACTCGTTCCGTGAGAACATCCTCTCGAAGGGCGGAACGGAGCACCCGATGAAGCTCTACGTCGCCTTCCGCGGCCACAAGCCCGAGACGCGCGCTCTGATCGAGAAGATGGGTCTCGGCAAGTAACGGATCGGACGGTCCCGGATTGCACCGTCAAAGAGGCTGCCCCGTCGGGAGCAGCCTCTTTTTCGTGCGGCGGTGCGGCGGTGCAGTGAACCTGTTGTTTTGGACTGTCGCTTGGGCGCGGGAACCGCCTCCTGCCATCCTCCGCCTCTTGAGCGCCGAGCCCCCTCCACCTGCTGTCGGTTTTGGCGGAACCTTGTTTTATGCGGCCGGGTTCTGGTGAGGGGAGCCGTGTCTTCTGGATTGCCGTTTTAGGAGGTGGTGGTGCGCTCGCCGTGTGCATGAAAAAACCGTCTGCGGAGGCAGACGGTTTTTTCGTATGCGGATTCGGATCTCCCGGATCAGAAGGTCTCCAGTACGAAGCCGGCTTTGAGCAGTTCGCTCCAGTTCGAGTCGCTTCGGTACTGCTCTGCGAGAGCGGCCGGTACGCGCAGCTTCTTCGTCGTGCCTTCGGCTGCGGACGCGCCGACATTCTCCAGGGTGTCGTCGCCGTTGATTATAACGACCGCGTCGGGGTTGAGCAGCGTGATTTCGGCCAGCGCCGTGCAATCCAGGAAGCAATGTTTGCCGATGGCCGTCACGGATGCGGGTATCGTGACGGTGGGCAGGGCCGAGCAGTAGCGGAAGGTCGATTCATTGAGTTCCGTGATGCCGTCCGGGAGCTTCACATAGGTCAGGGCCGTGCAGCTGTCAAAGGCGCTGTCCGAGATGGTGGTGACGCTGTTCGGGATGATGATGCTCTTGAGTGACGAGCAGCCCTTGAAGGCCTTGCCGCCGATGGTCTCGAGCGTTTCGGGCAGGGTGACCGAAGTCAGATTCGTGCAGCCGGTGAATCCCGGGTTGTTGATCTTCGTCATGCCCGAGGGCAGGATGATGCTGCCCAGCGCGGTGTTGCCCTCGAAAAATCCTCCCAGACCGAACTCGCCGTCGAAGCTGATGTTCGAGAGATCGACGTCGATGGGGTCCGTGCCGTCCTGTGCGGCGTACATGCTTTCGACAAGTGCGGAGATGACAGCCAGCTGTCCGCCGTCCCGGTCGAACTGAACGTCCTTGGTTGCGTTGGCCGCGAAATAGAGGTCACTGCCCATGCTCGTGAGCTGCTCTTCGCTCATGTTGATCGTGATGGTCCCGTCGGCGTTTTTGGTATAGATCGTGTCGAAATTGACCCAGCGGTCACCCAGACGGACGGCAAAGTCGGCGTCGGCCGGGAATTCCATCGAATCATCGGACTTGATCTCGATGGTCATGGGGTAGCCCATGCCGGACTGGAAGGCCGTGCCGGTCTTGGCGCGTGCGACCATCGAATAGGAGGTGTAGCTCTTGGTCCCGTCGCCGTTGTCCTTCTCATGCGTGACCAAACCGCGGAAACGCAGCGGACGGTTGCTCAGATCGACCGGCAGCATGACGGCGTAGAACTTGCAGGCGTTCTCCTTCGAGGTGTAGCCGGTGATGTCGAGGCCGCTCGAAGAGCTGCTGCCCAGCTGGAAGTTGATCGTGTGCGACGAGCCGTCGATGATCGCTCCCGTACCCATGTTGACGGTGTAGTTGCCTGCGATGGGACCGTCCTGATCCTCGGTGTACATCTTCAGCTGCGAGAGGTAGATCTTCTCGCCCTCGGCCGGCAGATCCGTCGTGTAGAGCTTCAGCTGCAGGTAGGCAAGCACCGGCTGGAACTGGAAGTGAACCTCGCTGTCCCGGGTAAGGCCGGTCGTCTCGGCGATGCAGAGCTGGCTTTCGGCGTAGGAGGTCTCGTTCTGGTTGACCGGCAGCGTGAAGGTCACCGCCTCCGAGTTGTTGCTCTCGTGGATGGTGTGGGACGTCTCGTTGTAGGGATAGTAGGCGCGGAAGTCGTGGGTCTCGACGCTCTCGTTCCAGACAAAGCCTTCTGGAGTGACGAAGATGGCTCCTCCGCTCTCGGTGGCGTTGCCATAATTAAAAATGCCCCAGTTGTCGCCGGTTGCCTGGTGGTAATAGACGCCGAGCTGCTCCGTTCCATTCCATGTGAGGGTTCCGAAGTTGTCGCCCTTGAATTCGGCGCGGCTCGACGGGCTGGAGGTATCGTAGCCCGCATTGTGGGCCGTTACGGTGATGGGCGTACCCTTCTGTTCGGGACGGTTGGGTGTTACGTCCGGCTCCTTGGCGCACGAGAAGGCGGTCAGTGCGACAAGAAAAAGTATGATGTGTCTCATGTTCATGCAGTTTTTGACGTTTTATTATTCGGGCCAGTCGGTATCTCCCCACGAGTTGTCGGCTTCAACAGTTCCGGCGTTGCTGCCGATGCCGCTCTGAGCGAAACCCTTTTCGATCTGAATGTGTACAATCTGCATGTCGGGCGCCTCATACGGCATCCTGCGGGCGCAGCAACCCCCCCCCCTTACGGGGATTCTTCTGGTTAGTAATGCTTTGCATGATATTTATATATATGTGGATCGGCTGCAAAGGTAGATACTAACCCACATTTGTGTATGGATTTTTTGTTAAAAAGAGGGGATTTTTAGCCGAATCTGTTTATTTCAGACATCGAAATGGGTCATTACCCCCCGTTTTTCTGTTCTTTTTTGCCGGGAAATCAATCTGTTATTGTCGGTGCGGGTTTGTCGAACGGAGAGGGTGCGCGAGAAGGCGGTCTCGCCGGACGGGGTGGTCCGCCGGACGGCAGAATCGTGCTGAAGGGCGGTAGCTCTCCTCCGATTTGCGTGTGCCGGTCAAGGGAGGCACATGGCCGATTCGGGCGACTCGTTTGTGCGGTGAACCCGGTGGCCTTTTTTGCGGAAACCCGGGCGGCTCCTTTACAAGAGGGAACCCTTCGCGGGAATCTTGGCGGCTCCCTTACAGGTGGGGACCGGCGAGCCGGCAGCCCGGCGTTGAGGTGCGGAAGGGGCGGCGCGGATGGCTGAAAACGAAAAACCCGCAGTCGGAAGGCTGCGGGCTTTCGGTGTTGAGCTACCTGGATTCGAACCAAGAATAACAGGACCAGAATCTGTTGTGTTACCATTACACCATAGCTCAATGACGTTTTGGTGATGCAAATGTAGAACTTTATTTTGCAATTACAAAGAAAAATCAAAAAAAAATTTCGTACATTTGTTCTAATCGTTCCGAAAGAGAACCTTACAGAACCTGAAACGTACACTAAAACAAGGATTTATGGGAATCAAGTCTCGTCTCATCATCATGAACTTTCTCCAATTCGCCATTTGGGGATCCTATCTTGTCTGTATCGGCAATTTCCTCGGCCGCGTGGGGCTGGGAGAGTATATCTCCTGGTTCTATGTCGCGCAGGGGGTTGTCTCGATCTTCATGCCCGCGATCATCGGGGCCATTGCCGACAAGTTCATCGAGCCGCAGCGCCTGCTCGGTATCTCACACCTGACAGCCGCCGTCTTCATGCTGGTGGCCGCCTGGTTCGGTTTCCAGGCCACGGAGCTGACCCTCGCCGGTGAGGCGACCTCCATCGGCCCGATCTTTGCGGCCTACTGCCTGAGCGTGGCCTTCTACATGCCGACGATCGCCCTCTCGAATACCGTGGCCTTCTCGATTCTGAAAAACCGCGGATTCGATACCGTCCGGGACTTCCCGCCGATCCGTGTCTTCGGCACCGTCGGCTTTATCGCCGCCATGTGGCTCGTCAACTTCGTCGGTTTCGGCGGTTCGGGCGTTCAGACCGAACTCCGCGACGGAGTGCAGGTGCTCGAACTCGTCCCCATGGCCTCGCAGTTCACCTACATGCAGCTGATCGTCTGCGGAGTCCTCGGCCTGGTGCTCGGTCTCTATGCCTTCAGCCTTCCGTCGTGCCCCATCGACCGTTCGGCCGCTGCCGGACACAAGTCCCTCGCACAGCGCCTCGGTCTGGATGCCTTCGTGCTGTTCAAGCAGCGCAAGATGGCCCTCTTCTTCCTCTTCTCGATGCTGTTGGGCGTGTCACTACAGATCACGAACGGATATGCCACCCCTTATATCAACAGCTTTGCTGCGACGTCCGAAAGCTGGTTTGCCGAAAACCCGACCCTGCTGGTCTCCGTCTCGCAGGTCTCCGAGGCGTTGTGCATCCTGTTGATCCCGTTCTGTCTCAAGCGATTCGGTATCAAGATCGTCATGCTGATGGCCATGTTCGCCTGGGTGCTGCGCTTCGGCTTCTTCGGAATCGGCTCCACGGAGAGCATCGTGGGCATCGTCCTGCTCTTCCTCTCCTGCATCGTCTACGGCGTGGCGTTTGACTTCTTCAACGTCTCCGGTGCGCTCTTTGTCGAGCAGGAGGCCGCAAAGCCCATGCAGGCCAGTGCGCAGGGGCTCTTCATGCTGATGACCAACGGCATCGGTGCCTCGGTCGGCACCTGGATCGCCGGCAAGATCGTCTCGCACTATTGCGACTGGCAGGGCGGCTTCCTGGTTGCCCGCGAAGGTGTGGCCGGAGGCTGGTCCGCCACGTGGCTTGTCTTTGCCGGCTATGCCCTTGTCGTGGGCGTGGTCTTCGCACTGGTCTTCAAGTACAGGCACAACCCCGAGGCTCTCGGCAACGTGCGGCATTGACCTTTCCGATTCCCGTCGGAGGCCCGCGTGGGGCTTTCGGCCGGGACGGGATGGAGGGCTTTCGGCCTCGGCCTCATTTCCTATGGGCGGGCGGCGTTTTTCCGCTGCCCGCCTTTTTTGCGGCCATACGGGGCGCAGAGGAACTGTCCGGAGGATTTTGCCGTCTGCTCCGCGTAAATCGTTCTGCGTGCCGCAGAGGGGCCTTCTGGACGTTTTTTTGCCCGTCGAACCCGATTCCGGGGTGCAGATCATGCTCCTCCCGGGGTGCGGAGCATGCTCCGGGCTGTGCTTGCGACGGATGCCGTGCTCCTGCAGGGTGTACCGCAACGCCTGCCCGATCGGATGCCCGTGCGTGGCATGGGCGCCCGTGCTTTTTCGCCTGCCGGGCTTTGTGCGATGATCCCGCCGGGTGGATACGGTGATGCGGGTCGGGGTTTATATATAAATGAAGCGGCGACACTCCCGTTTCGGAATGTCGCCGCCGTGTGGGCCCTTCGGCCCGTTGTCCGTCTCAGTCTGTCTGTTCGCAGTCGGCGGTGCTCCGCCGGCTGTTGTTGCGTCAGAAGGAGGAGAAGGCACTCCAACTGCCGTTCTGTTCCGCTGTGGCCTCCACGTCGTCGGGCAGGTTCGCAAAGAAGTCGAAGCCCGTCAGCCGTTCGATCTCGTCGACCGAAACCACGTAGTTCGTCCAGCTGTCCGAGTACTGCCGGTGCTCGAACCAGGCGCCGACCGCCATTGCCGACGTGATCGTGCTGCCCGACCGCTTCACCTTCAGCACCACCTTGAAGTAGTAGTTCGGCACGGGGCACTGCTTCGAGTCCTCGGCCGGCCGGATGTAGGTGATGCTCTCCGAGCCGCCCGTCGTGCGGAAGACGGCTCCCGTGGCGATGTAGAGCGAGTCGCGCGTCGGAACCTGTCCGCGTACGGCCGTCTCGAACTGCTCCCAGACCCCGCCATTGAATTTGTCCTGAATCTGCGGTGTTGAGTTCGTGGCGTAGAAAGCCTGCTTCTGCATCGCGCTGTTGCCGTTGCGGTCCGCATTCGGAATCTGGTGCCCGCGGGCGTAGATCGTCGATCCGTAATTTACGCCGTAGCTGTCGTCCCACACGTTGATCTGCTGGCTGGCCGGAATGTTGGGGTTCTGTTTCCAGTTCGGCCGGCTCAAGGAGCCCATGTGTCCCGCAGCCAGCGGGTAGGCGACCCACAGCGCCGTGTAGAGGTTGCGGTCGTAGTACATCGTATAGTTGCGCTCTCCGGCCCAAAGGGTGTACTCCTGCGCCGTGGACGAGGTGCTTTTGGCCGGAAGCTCCAGCCAGCCGCTGTGGCTCGTCGCGGGCTGCGGGGTCGTAAACCACTTCTCAGCCGAAGTGTATGTCGCACCGGTTGCCGTGGTGGCGACGGCCCACACCGTGTAGTCGGTTGCGGGCCGCAGCCCCGTCAGCGTTGCCTGGGCGTATGTCCCGGTGACGGAAGCAGCGACACTGCCCGTGTCGCTGCCGTCCGAGGATGCGTATCGGAACGCAATTCCTCCCGAGGCGTACTCCCAGTCGGTTCCGGTGCAGTAGACCATTGCGGACGTTTCCGACTGCACGGTCACATAGGGCGCTGCATCGAATCCCGGGGTAGGGTCCGGGGTGGGAGGTATTACCTCACCACCCCCGCCCGGAGTTCAATCAATAGCGTAGGTTAGTTCGACTTTAATATACTGTGAATTGGCCGTGTTATCAACATGCATGTAATATACGGTGTTGGAAACAGTATTGGTTAAGTCGTAAGTATATTCGCCGCCTTTGGTATCCCATTTTTGAGCTTCTCCTCCTTCAACAACTTGTGAACCACTGGCGTCGGCCGTGATTGATGTTTGGCTCTTTGTAGAAGGGGTCCCGCCATCATTTAATTGTCCGATGACCTTAACCAGCTTGTATCCTGGAATAGCAGGTAAGCCCAATGATGTATTTTTCTTCACAAATAGATATCCACCGTTGCAGTATATGTCTTTAGTTAAGGTGAATGTGAATTCTTCCCCATTTAGAGTGTAGACATAGGATCCGGGGCTGGAAGCGGTAGGCCAACCACTAATATTGCTGGAAAAATCGAATGTAAGAACTCGATCTTCTCCAGTGGGTACTCCGGCCTGCGTCAGTGCAACGGTTGCCTCGGCAAGGTGCTCGCCACCCTCGCTGGCAGCGATGTAGAGCGTCAGCGTGGCCGTCTTGGCCGTCGTCTCCGTATTTTCAGCCGCCGTTACGGTAACAGTCCCGTTACCAACGGTTGCCGAGAACTGCGATGCGTTTTCTCCCGACACAGTTGCAAATACCTGATTCGATCCGAGATTCTCGGCCGTGTAGGTTACTTCCTTGCTTTCGCCTGCTGCGGCGAATGCAACATTCTCCGATGAAACGGCCAGTATCGGCTTGGGTGTCGGCGGTACAAGCGAACCATCATTCAACTTGAATGCGTAAGGACGTGCTCCCTTTTCTGTGTCATATATTCCAAAGGTTCCATACGAAGCATCGCGCTGCATCCATTTGCCAGAGGCGACATTCTTCAGGCTGACGGTACCATCGCTTTCCATGGAAATAGTCCACAGATACGTGTTGTCGGTGTCCTTGGACGAAGCAACATTGAAACTATTGTACGACCCGCTGTTGTACATGTATCGTCCGTAAGTATCCTTCAGGTAGTATTGTCCCGGGGTATCGCTTGCCTCCAACGTAAATGCATATGCATCGTTGGTTGTGTTCGATGCAATCTGATTTTCGTTGACCATTACCGCAGCAAATGGCAAATATCCGTAAGTCTTTGATTCTTCGAGACTGGTTGCTGCCAAATATTCAGTGCCATTGAGAGCCGCGAAGATGTATTGACCTTCACCAAGATTAGCGTCGTCGCCAACCATGGTATATACCTGATGGTTCGGATTCTCGCCCGTGGTGAACGTAGCCGTGGCGGGAGCCGAAGCCTTGTAGTTCTCGGTGTCTGCCGGGTTGGCTACCACCGAAACCGTGTACTCCGTAGCGTAGTCGAGGGTGAATGATTCGGCATAGGATGCCTCTCCGGTACTCTCGATTGTCTGCGGCTCGATGGTTGCAGGCTCGAACGATACGGTGTAGGACGCTGCACCGCTAACTTCATTCCAACCCACGAGAACCTCATTTCCTTCGGCAACGGCCTCTACGCCGGTCGGCGTTTCAAGAGCGGAACGAGCATCACCCTTCTTGTAAAGGTACAGAATACCATCGTTGATTTGGTAGTTGTTGTGGTTCTTGCTAGTATATGATCTCCAATCCTGAGGTGAGCCATCTGCCACGTAGATTGCGCAATAACGACCGTTTGAGTTCTTCATTGCGAATCCGTCGTTATAGACCTCAAATGCCCAGGTTATGTCGGAAGTGGTACTTACGCGAATGCCGTTATTTGCATTTATACCGTACAGGTAGTCGCCGCCGGAGTTCGTAATGGTCATGGCCGTATTGGTTCCCGTGAAGGTCCATTTGGCGATATCGGGGACAATGCCGGTGAATGAATCGGCAACGAAAGAAATACCCTGTGATTCCAACGTATACGGGACGGGAGCATTGTCACTGCCTGTAGTAGTTGTAGGCAGGAAGTAGTCTCCGTTGGCAATGATGTATTCGCCTGCCGTGATGTCAGCCAGCGAGGTGACCTTTTCCCAGGTAGAAGCCTGCTCTGCAGCTGCTGCCACGTTGACATTCAGTTTGTTGATCTTGCCTGCGGCAAAGGTGGTCTCCTTCGACAGGGTGGCGACCTTCTCGACGGTTTCGCCGTTGGCCGTAACCGTCAGCGTCAGCTGCTCGCCCTCGGGAGCCGTGAAGGCGCGTGTAGCGAGGTAGAAGCTGCCCGTAGCATCCGGAGCAACGATACCGTCGGTAACATTCAGCGCAGCCGTCTTGGATACATAGTTGTCACCGCTGGAGGTCAGCACCGGTTCTGCTCCCGTAATGTCGAAATAGTAGGTACCGATCAGGTTCTCGCTGGCCGAGGTGAGTGTGATGCTCGTGACATTCAGATCCGCACTTCCGGAGTTGGTTACATTGATCCGGAAAAGGGTCGTGATGTGGTGCATCTGCAGGTTGGGCGATCCAGTAACCTCGGTAGCCGTTCCATAGAGCGGAATGTTCTCGCCGCTGATGTGAGCCTGATTGTCAATACCCGTCTGCTGCTGCGCAGAGCCGGCCTCGCTGCCGACCGTAAAATAGCTTCCCGAGTTGCTCTCGGCAGGGGATGCCATGTATTTCGAGTAGGGGTAGACTGCATACCAGTCATAGGTGCCGTTCGGATCAAATTCCGTATCGGTAATAAGGCCCGTAAAGCGGCCGCTTTCGATTTCGGCCAGGGTGAACTGGTCGTTACTGCTGTAGTTCGTAGTGCCGGTCGGGGCGTGGAAGACGTTCATGGCGTCGTCGGCGCTCCACTTCATGTCCAGACCGTCAACTTCGGTACGGGTTTGCGGAGCCGCGTAGAGCTCGAATTCGTACCCTTTCGGTTTGTCAAATGTTTCCGTGTTGTCTTTCGAGCAACTGGTGATGGACAGTGCTGCGCACATGAGACCCATCAAAAGAGAATACTTTTTCATAGTACGGTTGTTTTCGATGAGTTCATGATTAATAGAAGTCCACTTCTTCGCCGGTTTCATCGTCCCACGGATCGATGTCGGTCCAGTAGTCCCTTTCGCTTGCCGCGAAACCCTGCTCCACCGTGACGGAGAGGATTTCAAGTGTCGGGGCGGAATAGTCAAATTCCCCCCCCCCGCGTGTTGAGGATAGGTTTTTTCATAATTTTACTTTTTTGATGGTGTATGTTCCGTTTTTTCAGTGCGTGCTGAAATCTTGAATATACAAAACTAATAAATTTTGTACAATATCGCTATTAAAAAACGTATAAATTCGTATGACATTTACAAAATGGGGGTGTGTTTCCGGGCTCGTGTTATGCGTTGTTCGTCCGACGGGATGTTCCGCACGGGTTGCGGAGCGGTACAAACGTGCAGAAGAGGCTGTCAATACGTTGCCTGCGACGGCTGTCTCCGGGGGCCGGGCAGGGCGGTTGTACGTTGCGGGAGGGGGCTGTTTCCGGGCCGGCGTGGGGCGGATGTACGTTGCGGCGGCAGCGGGCATGCGCGCGTCGGCTGTACGTTGCGTGAAGTGTCGGAAGTCGGGCCTGCGCCGGCACGGTTGCGGACAAGGCGGAGACGCTGGTGTCCGGGGGAGCAGGCCGTCAGGGTTGTTCGGGTTGTTAAGGCAGCCGGGCGACGGGCGATCGTTGTCCGTATATACAAATAGGTATGGGTAGCGAGCGGAAAGAGGCAGGCGCCCGGAAACGGGGGCGAGTGAAAACGGTGACGTGCGAAACGGACGTGCCGAGACGGGCAGGCCGAGACGGGTGTGCGCTCGGAAACGGGAGTGTGCGGGATGGACGGGCGCGAAGAGGCTCGCGGCGTGTCAGTACATGTTTTCGTACATGGACTGCGACTTGTCGTACTTCAGGTCGGAGAGCGACGCGGCCTTGACGCCGATGTTGAAGCTCCACGAGCGGTAGGTGCCGAACGGAATCCACGAGAAGGACATCTGCCAGCAGTGCAGGTCGCGCGTGATCGAGACCGACGAGGTGGTCAGGCGGTTGGCCTTGATGTCGTAACCGCCCTGGAACGTGATGCCCATCTTGGGCGTGAGGTTGAGCGAGCCGTTGAAACCGACGGTCTGCGTGACGTTCTTCTTGTAGCCCTTGGGCGGGTAGTTGCCCGTCGTGATCGAGTAGTTGACCGTATAGTTGAAGCCGAAGTTCCACGGCAGCGAGAAGTCGTAGTAGGTTTGGGCCATGTATTGTCGCCGCAGCACGGGGTCCATCGTGCCGTAGGGGTCGTAGAAGGGGTTCATGTACTCCGGCGGGATCGACGTGATGTCGTTGATGGCCGTCTGCGAACGGTCGTCGCGCGACTTGAACGTATAGCCGAACGACCAGCCCGTCGAGACGATGCGGCCCGGGAAGAAGAGCTTGTTGATGCGCTTGCCGTCGGGTGTCAGCCGGTAGGGGTCGAGCGTCGCCGAGAGGTTGATGCCG
>ENA-ORPD01001624-ORPD01001624.1-human-gut-metagenome-genome-assembly--contig:-NODE-1624-length-15755-cov-6.879254_pt1 | contig 15755 bp, 23 predicted proteins | sample MGYA00242143_ERZ509076 | MGnify/ENA primary metagenome ERZ509076 (study PRJEB26280, sample SAMEA2338706) | human gut metagenome | biome: human gut; feature: human-associated habitat; material: faeces... | reverse complement strand
GCGTTCATAAAATGTTTACAAAATAAGCCGGTCAAACTGTTGTCAAACTGTTGTCAAACGGCCTTGAGTAGAGTATAATAAAACCATGAAACACAACAGCGTTTCAAATACCGAACATCCACCACTACTACAAAGGAGATAAGACCTCATGAAATGTTCTATCAAGTACGTTATGCTCACCGCTGTTAAGGCAAAGAAGGTGTTTGACCTTCTTTTCATCGAAGCGCACAACATTCGCGCCTGCACGGAGTGCGCCAAGCTGGACGGGTACAAAGTCGTAGCCAGCAAGGCCGGGACGAAAGTCTTTGAAATGGACGCTCTCGACGTCAACTATCCGAACATCCTTTCTGAGATGTGCGCCGCCGTTCCCACTGACTTCGCATGGAACGACCTGCACAGCAAGCTCGAAGAGACGGGCGAGAAGCCGGACGACGAAGAGCCGGACGACGAAGAGCCGGACGACGAAGAGCCGGACGACGAAGAGCCGGACGCCGCCCAGAAAGAAGAGGTAAGCAATGGCTGATACCTGCACAGCCGGGTGCTGTGTCCCGGCAAACGTGTCCTATGTTCTGTTCTATGAGGACGCCGCCCAGAACATTTACGGGCTGGTGTACGACAAGGACGAGAATCTCTCGAACATCGTGTCTGGTGTGGGCCGCTTTGACCCCGTTCCAATCACGGCGTTCGAAGAGGGCGCAAGACACGGCTTTCCTTACAGTCCCGCGTGGAATCCCTGTTGTCACGAAAACAAGAGCATGACCCAGATGGAAGCGGAGTTGAAAGCTCAGAACCATCTTATCGCCACCGTGTACAACGACCACCTCAAGCCCTCTGCGCTGTACCCGGCAAATGCTGACCCCGTGGGGAAGCAGTTCCTCAGTCGGTGGATTTTCGGTTGAAGGGGGTACAGAACCATGCAGGACATCAACAACAAACTGGCCGCAATCGTTGACCTTCTGACGAAGATGTTCAACGCACAGGCCAAAACAAACGAACTGCTGTATACTATCATCGACAAGCTGGACGTGATTCACGCCGCCCAGTGACCGTACTAAAGGAGACTATATTATGGCTACTTTCAACAAGAATCGTTCGACCGTTGCCGCCCCGGAGTATGACGACCGCCCCAAGCTGAACATCAAGGGGGCGACCGTCAGCGGCTGTCGTTTCCTCAGTGACAAGGTGATTGCATTCACCCTTAACCTTCCCGGCCTTGCCCTGTACAACATGAAGGTCATCGACGGCAAGAACGGCGCGTTCGTCAGCCCCCCTCAGAACAAGAGCAACAAGAGTGACCGTTGGGTGGACGCCGTCGGGGTGTGGCTGGACAGTGCCGATGAGAACAAAATCGCACGGGCCGTTATCAATCACGCCACACAGGCAGGCGACCCGGTGGACTGGAAGACCCGGCATGAGGTGTGACAATGGGAAAGCGTAACAGAGAAGTTGCGCTCGACCTCTATACAAAAGACGGCTGGGTGAATATCCCGGCCGTTTCTTCGTTAGGGGCATGGTGTAACATTATAATAGGTAAACGGCAAGTGGGCAAAACCTACGGCACACTGTTGTATGAGCTGACGAACGACAAACCATTTCTGTATCTGCGTCGCACCACCACAGAGTTTGACGCAATCACATCTGACCCGCAATTAAACCCCTTCTTACCCCTCAAGAATGAAGGATTTGACGTGGACATTGTGAAGAGCGGCAAAGTGACATACACTATCGGACAGTATGAGTATGAAGACGGAAAGCCCAAAGACTGTATCAAGAAATACGGCATAGGGATGACTCTGCCCAGCATTGCGAATATACGCGGTTTCAACGGCTCTGCTTTTCATGATGTTGTGTATGATGAGTTCATCCCGGAGAAAATCGTTGTGAAACGCAAGGCAGAGGGCGACGCTCTTTTGAATGCCTATGTCACCATAAACGGCAACAGGGAACTTGAGGGCAAACCCCCGCTGAGAATGTGGCTACTTGCAAACGCCTTTGACATTACGTCCCCGGTGCTGGTCGAGTTGGGCGTTGTGGATGAGATTGCAAAGATGGCAAGAACGGGGAAGGAATGGACGCTTACAGATAGCGGCGTTTTCCTCTGTATGCCGAAGTCTCAGCGCGTCAGTGAGAAACGCGCTCAAACTGCGTTCATGAAACACATGATGAAGAACAAGGATTCAAAGTTTTATCAGATGGCAATGGAAAACAAATTCAGTTACAACAACCTTGAAGCAGTCCATCCGATGAGTTTGCGCGGTATGAAACCAGAGTTCAAAGTTGGGGATTTGTATTGTTACAAATACGATGATGCACACTATTATCTTTGCAGTTCCCCTCACCAGTCACATGAAGTATACCCCGATACACAGGCCGGGCGAAATACTTTTAGACTGGCTCATCCTTACTTCGGTTTGATGTTTGTTTTGGGTCAAGTATGGTGTGCCGATGTTCCGGTCCTTATCAAGATAAGAGACTATCTTGACATGAAGGAAGAGTGAGTGCTATTATAAAGGTGCGGGGGACTCCAAAAGATAAGCGCCCCGGAAGGGCGTGGAGTTGCATTCTTATCTTGCATACCCCCGTTATCATAGAAAGGAGCGAAGCAAATGCTTTCTTACTCATATAGGACAGATGCAAACACGTCTGTCTCCCCTCACTTCAAAGTGAAGGAGTTTCACAGCAGGAAAGACCCCTGTGATACTGTCATCATCGACCCTCGTTTGGTTGACCTCTTGGAGAACATCCGACGCCTGACCGGCAAGCCGGTACACATTAATAGTGGGTATCGTTCCAAGGAGTACAACCGAACTATCAAAAACGCTTCTCCGAAGTCTCAGCATTGCGAAGGTAAGGCGGCTGACATCTGGATTGAAGGTATCAGTCCGGAGAAAGTAGCCCAGTATGCCGAATGCTTTTTGGGGGCGTCTGGGGGTATCGGAATCTATCATACATTCACTCATGTGGATGTAAGAAACGGCAAAAGCCGATGGAAAGGAGCTTACTAAATGAAACTCGATGATGTTCTTATGCTGGCCCGTGCGGGATATTCCAAGGCCGACATTGCCGCCCTTCTGGGTAGCAATACCGCGCCTGCCCCCACGACTCCCAAGGCCGCCCCGCTGACGGGTGCGCCCCCCTTGCCGGGTGACGTTGCAACAAATGTTACTGCTTCGGCAAGTTCGCCTGCCGCCCCGTCTGCGCCGGACTGGGGTGCTATGGCTCAGAGCATCGCAGCACTCACTGCGCGGCTGGATACTTTGGCGACCCCCACGGCGGGGAGTCTGAGCGACAATACCGCCGACGCCGTGTCGGTCGATGACATTATCAGGGCGGCTATTACGCCCGTAACACCGGACGCCGCGCCGGACTTCTCGAAGGGGGTGTAAATCGTGGCAAAATCGAAGAACAATATGCCCACCCTTGCAAAGGCTGACGTGTTCCGTCCGAAGGACGTCTACACCATCGTCAATGCCGTCTTGCAGGACGTCACGGGGCAGCGGACTATCACCGCCGTGGACACTTCGTCTTTCATTAACGTCGGGCAGATGTGTCTTTCGACCAGCAAAGAGGGGACGTTGCAAGCCCTTTCCAACATGGTGGCCCGTACCGTTATTACCAGCCGTGCATACACGGGCCGATTCACTTCCATCGAAATGAGCAAGCAGGACTGGGGGTTGTATATGCGGAAAATCGCCTTCTTTGCGGGCGAGTTCGAACAGACTGACTTCGTCAACACCCAGCAGAACCCCGATACTCTGGTGGACGGTAACAGCCTTGATATGTACAAAATTAAGAAGCGTTACCCCTTTGAAATGTGGTACGGCGACCAGAAGACGCTGAACCAGACGTACACCCGATTCCTTGACCAGCTTAATACGGCATTTCAGTCTGAGTCTGAGTTCTCCGCTTTCATGCAGGGTATGACTGTTGAGATTCAGAACGACGTTGCCCGGTGGAAGGAGATGGAAAACCGCCTGTGTGTCATGAACTATATGGGCGCTATCTACAACACCGGCAAACCGGGCAGTAAAGTGAACCTTACTGAGGCTTTCAACGTGGCCCGGAATACCGCTTACACGACTCGCGAACTTCTGACCACCCATTTGCAGGAGTTTCTTTCCTTCTTTGTGAGTCGTCTGGAAACGGACACGGCGCTTCTGGAAGAGTCCACTGAACTGTTCCACCTGACGCCCCTTTGCACCGATGACAAGGGGAACACCCTGCATCTGTTCCGGCACACTCCCAAGAGTGAACAGAAACTTCTGCTGTACCAGCCCCTTATTAACGATGCAAAAGCGTGGGTTTATCCCGCTATCTTCGGCCCGGGCTATCTGTCTTTCGGCAACTATGAGGGCGTCACCTTCTGGCAGAACATCAACAACCGTTCCGCTATCGACATTATCCCCGCTCAGTTCAACGTGACCACCGCAGAGGCAGAGCGGGGCGAGCCCGTCCATCTTGACTATGTGGTGGGTCTGCTGTACGACAAACGTGCAATGGCAACGACCTACTTTAAGGATAACGTGTGGACGACGCCCTTTAACACGCGTGGCGAGTACTGGAATATTGAGCACCACTGGAAGATGAACTACACCCTTGACCCCACGGAAAACGCCATCCTTTATTATATGGCAGACCCGGTGACTCCCGGCCCGTAACAGCTGAACGCCCCGCCCCCTCTGGGGCGGGGCTTATTTTATAGAAAGAGGTGATAGAATGGCAGGCACATTCAATGGAGCTGTCCCCAAACCCAGTGTGGAGCATGGTTATCATTTTCATTTCGGGAACGTCGAGAAGCGGCTCAATTCAACCAAGGCTTTTGACTACGGGGTTTTGAAGGATTTAGAGCGGTGCGATTTTAAGAAACCCACCAGCATGGAACATCCTGTTATCTACTGTACAATCAATTCCATAAACATTTCGCCGCAATGGAACTACTGTCACTGTGAGGAAACCAAGTCGTTTTACTGGATAGACGATATTACCACCCTTCGGGCGAACATCTGGCAAATCAGTTTAAGTATTGACCCCCTTGCAACTTACCGTGACGCGATACTCAAAACCAAGACGTTTATCGAGTACGGTTTCAACAGTGACGCAAGCGGTGCGCAGTTCCGTTTGCAGGACGCGCGGCAGAACGTCGCAAGGCGTCCGACTGTTTCCACAGTTGCCCTTGACATTACGGACGGCAATTTAGACCCCGATACGGGCGTTTATATGCTGGCCTGTGTGGGCAAAGGTGGACTCGCCACTTATGCCGTAAATCAGACGACCATGAACACGCTTTTAACAGCCCTTTCCGCTTTATGGGAAGCAGAAACCAAAGCTATGGTTGACTGGAAGATTGCACTCCCGGAGTTCATGAACAAGTTTGTGTTCGGCTCTTCGGCAGTTGAAAATATCCGTTCCTGTTACTGGCTACCGATAAACTTTGAACGGTACGGGGCAGGGCGTCAAAGTCCCATCACTCTGGGCGGCTTTGATACGGCAGTCACGGGCCGTATCGTCTCCATGAATGATAACAGGAAGGTCACAACCGCCATTCCCATTCCGTGGCCCGCTGAGGACTGGAAGCGGATGAACTGTCAGATACAAGTTTACGTTCCGAATATCGGCGTTGTAGGTATCCCGGTAGACCAGTGTAACAACGCTCTGACCGTGGATATTGAATGGTGCTTGACTTTGATAGACGGTTCTGTTACGGTAAGAGTAACAGCAGGAGACTACACCGCATTCGTGGGAAGCACGAACATTTCCAGCCCCTACGGAATCGGCGCAAGCAACATTGACCCCATCAAGGCAATGGGCGGCGCGTCCACCATTGTGGGCGGTGCAATGGAGTTCGGTGGTGGTGTTGGAGCGGCGATTCTGACCCCGGGACTCATCGGCAAGGTAGGCGGCGTTCAGACGGCTATGCAGGGCGCAGCAACAGCCGCCGAAGGACTCCGGCAGACCATCACCCCCATCACCCAGAGCGTGGGCTTTACGGCAGGCGCGTCACAGACGCTGTTACCCACCGAAGCGCGGTTGACGCTTCTGTATTATCCCCCGATTGACGATGCAGGCTATCAAAGCCTGTATGGGTATCCCGTTATGAAGGTGGCAACGCCCGTTTCTGGATACTGTAAAACCCGTGGTTTCTCTTGTCAGCCAGAAGGAGCAAAGCCGGACGAAATAGCATATATCAACCGCGCTATGGACAGTGGCGTATTTATCGAGTGAGGTGATTATAATGTATCAATGTTATGACGGATTCTTTGACGGTGGTGTTCCATGTGGAACATTCATCAAGAGCATTTCCAACGACGCCCTTAATTACTGGGAGCGTTCATTCTTCCAGAGATGTCGTTCAATCATCGAGTTCGACGGCCTACCAGAGGCAGCACCCGGACAAATCGGCTGGGACTACGATGCATTCATGTACCAGCTTTTCCGAATGGGCTATGTTGTTGTGTTCAACACTAAGAAGTATGGCATGGTGGTACAGCCCGGGTATCCTTCGGGGTACGGCTTACAGTACCAGCCCCGCGCAATGACCATTTCCACACAGTTCTTCCAGTTCAACCGCCCCCTTGAAATAGGTACTGAGTGCGGCGTTATCAAGCTCACCCCTGATTATCGTGGTATCTGGGACATTATCACCAAGTATGCCGTTGAAATGCAACACGCAGAGGTAGCTATTAGGCAGAGCGCCTTGAATGCCCGGTTTGCATATGGTGCATTTGCCAAAGACGACCGGCAGAAGAAAAGCCTTGAAATGATGTTCCAGCGGCTGGCGAACGGTGAGCCGGGTATTGTGCTCAACGCCGACCTCAAACGCCCCCTTGACGGTAAGACCGGAGAGGGCGGGGCTTATGAACTGCCCATCATGCAAATTGACCGTGATTTGTCAAAGAACTTCATACTCCCCGAACTCATGGAGTTCAGAAGAACCATTCTTATGGACTTCTACCGGGAACTTGGCATCAAAGTCCAGCCCGACAAGAAGGAGCGGATGAACGTCAACGAAAGCGAAAGCGCGGACGCTGAGACATTCAACCGCCGGGAAGTGTGGAGAATTTGCCTTGAAAAGTCCCTTGATGAAGTGAACAAAATGTACGGCCTGAACATTACTTTCAAAATTAACGAACCGAAGCAGGACACAGAAGGGAGTGAAGACAATGCCGGTTTATTACGGAACTCTGGTGAATGAGCTGGACAGTGGTGCAAACCTTGAAGCGCTGTTGATGTACGACCACGACCTTTTTGCAAACATGGTGTTGCCCACGGGGCTGGATAAAATACAGGCCATTTCGACTATTCGTCATCTGCATGGACTCGCCCCGTTGTACCACCCCGACCCCCTTTATATGAAGAGTGAATTATACTGGTGGTCAAAACGGCTCTGTCCCATCTGGGCAAAACTGTATGCTACAACACAGCTTTCCTATAATCCCATCTGGAACACTGAGATGAGCGAACGAAGCACCGATACCACGACCACCGACCGGGATACCAGCACCCAGAGCGACGCCCACAGCCACGGCGGGGCAACAGATACCGCTTCTGCCAACAGCACAAAAGGCGGGTGGAATACTGAGGACGGGGCTTATCATGAAGATACCGCCGCCGACGGCTGGAAAACCGACGACGCCACCCAGCACAGCAAAACCGTGCATGACGGGTGGAATAAAGAAGATGGGCATTATCACGACAAAAACCTTTCGACGGCAGCGGGTGAGAAGACCCGGGACTTCATCGAAGATGTCAAAGGCACTCTCGATAGTCAGGTGGATACTACTTCTCATACTGGTGTTGTGGGGACACGGGACACGAAGCACGACGAAACCATGACGGACACAATCGACACGACCAAAAACACCGTCAGCGATACCGAAAACAAATTATCTGCCGAAAATGAGGCCACCTATCAACCCGACAATACCAGCCATACCGTCACCGATGAAAAGGGCCATTCAGACGAAACCAAGAAAACCAACTGGACAGAGCACGAAGACACGACCCAGAACACCGACTTCACGCAGGGCGTGAAGACCGACCAAGACACGACCCAGAACACCGAAAACCATGCATTCGAGACTACCCGTGATTTGTCCACATCCGACACCCACGGTGATACCCATTCGGCGGCATCTGACGGCACAGTTGACGATACCCGGGCAGAAAGCATTTCGAAAGACCAGCACGCCGACAAGGGAACTACCAAGGGCGGGAGCGTCAAGAAAAACCAGTACGACGACCGCACCCGGGACGAGTCCTTGAAGGACAACAAACACAACGAACACGCCGTATCTCTTGAGACGGGAAAGGAGAACACCACCGTCACCGTAACTCATGAATACAGCAAGTCGGGCAACATCGGCGTCACGACTACCCAACAGATGATTGAAGCAGAAAGGGCCGTTGTTCTGTTCGATATTTACGTTAAAATCGCTGACGACTTCCACCGTGCTTTCTGCCTTGACTGCTATTGACAGGGGTGCTAGAATATGAATGAAGTGATAGCCGCCGTGATAACAGGAATTATCACCTTGACGGGTGTGCTCATTGCAAACAGTAAATCTCAGGCCGTCACCGATACCAAGCTGGACGAACTTACACGGGAAGTCAGGGAGCACAATACCCTGATTTCGAGAGTTCCTGTGATGGAAGAGCAACTTAAAGTTGCAAACCACAGAATAGAAGACCTTGAACGTGAAGTTCAGTATCTCAGAAAGGGGGTGAACACATGAATAAAATTAAGGTTGCTACTTTGACCCGTACTGCCGTGCTGTTGCTGGCTCTTGCAAACCAGATTCTTTCCGCTACCGGACACAGCCCCATTCCCGTGGATGATGCACAGCTTGAACAGCTCATCTCTGCCGGTATGACCGTGGGCGCGGCTATCTGGGCATGGTGGGAGAACAACAGTTTCACCAAAGAGGCTATTGCCGCCGACAACTATCTTGACAGCCTCATCGGCAGAAAGGAGAAGTAATGAACTGCAATATGTATCCCCCGTTCGCCACCCCGGGAGACCCCTTTCAGTATGATTTGAGATGGATGGTGGGCCAGATTCAGAGCTTGCAGGCGTTCGTTGAACAGCTCTCGAAAGGGCTGGACTCGAACAGCGGCAATATTGCCGCTCTGAATCAGGCCACGAAAGCCCTGACCGATGCACAGCACTGTATTAACGACCGTCTTAACAACGGGGACTTTGAAGACGGGCGGTTCATCGAGTGGGCAGACAAGAACCTTCCTGCAATGGTTAACGAAATGGTGCATTTCGTGTGGTTCGGGCTGACCGACTCCGGGCGTTTCTGCGCTTATGTCCCTGCTAACTGGAAGTGGCTCACCTTCGACACCGGTGCTGACATTACTGAACCGGAGTACGGCCACCTCATCATCAAGTATTATTAAGGAAGGAGCTTTTCAATATGGCACACGACAAGAATTGTCATCCGTTTCCCATCGAACCCGCGCCTTACGCGCCGGGCGGTGAGTGTCATCCCTGCCGTCCTGACCCCTGTTGCCCCCCGCGCCCGCTGCGTCCGACGCCGCCCCCGCCCCCGGGCTGTGGGCCGTCCCAGTACGTCGGGGCGCGTTACGTCCCGAAGTTCGCTGACCCCATCGAGTGGGACACGGAACGGGGATATGAGTCCTTGACCATCGTCACCTATAAGGGCGAGTCCTACACTTCGAAGTGTCCCGTGCCGCCCGGTATCGACATCAAGAATGAGCGCTACTGGGCGCTGACCGGTGCATACAATGCACAGGTCGAAGAGTACAAAAATCAGGTGAAAGACCTGTCCCAGCAGGTGACGGGGTTCGCATCTGATAACAAGGAGTTCCGGGAGAAAATCACCCAGTTTGAAAAGGATAACGCAGAGATGAAGAACTCTGTTGCGTCCACTGTCGCCCGGGTGGACGCTCTCGCAGAGCGCGTGGACAACGCCGACGCGGCTATTTCTGACATCCAGGCCGGTCAGGCTCAGACCGTGAAGGACATCGCCGCACTCGAAGCGAAGGACGCTGACCTTCAGCGCCAAATCACTTCCAACGACACTGACATCTCTGCCATTCAGGCGAAAGACCGGGAGCAGGATGCACGGCTTTCTGCCATCGAGACGGTCAACGATGCACAGGCCGCAACTATCACCCAGAACACGCAGGACATTGCCCGGAACACCACGAACATTCAGGACAACGCTGCAAGCATCGCTGTCAACTCCAAGGAGTTGGCAAAGCACGCGGAACAACTCAAAGACCACGCCGCACAGCTTTCCGTTCTTCATAAGGAAGTCACCGATAACCATACGGCTATCGAACGGCTCACCTCTGTTACCGACGGACTCCGGGCGGACCTCACCGAAGACGAGGCCAAAATTGCCCAGAACGCGGACGCTATCGCCCACATCCAGCAGAAGGACGTGGAGCAGGACGGGCGGCTTGACGCTCTGGAAGGACGCGCCACGACCGCCGAAGGGCGGCTTGATGCTCTGGATACCAAGACCGACGCCACCAATACCGCATTGACCGCTGAGACAAACCGCGCCAAAGCGGCAGAGCTGGCAAACGGTGAGCTCATCGCGGCAAACGCGCAGGAGCTGGCCCGTCATGCTGACGAACTGTCCGACCATGAGCGCCGTATCTCTGCCCTTGAGACGAAGACCGACGGTCACACCCAGTCTATCGCAGACCTCAAGGCAAAGGACGCCGCCCTTGATACCGCCATTGCCGCCGTCGATGACAAGGTGGAGCACCTTGAACTCATCGACCCGAAGGAGTACGCAAAAACCATTGAGCGTATCGACGCCAAAGACGCGGCACAGGACGGCGAAATTACGGCCCTCAAAGCCGCAAGCGCTGACCATGTTACCAAGAAGGAGTTCACCGCTGACCAGAAGCGTCAGGACGCTATCGTCGGCGACTGGAAGACGGCGCACCCCAACCAGTCTATCACCCAGTGCGTCGCCTCTATGGAAGGGGAGCTTACTGAGCACGCCGGAGACATTGCCAGCTTACAGACTGACAAGGCCAACAAGACCGACATTCCGGACGTGTCCGGCTACGCCAGCAAGGTGTATGTCGATACGCAGGACGCCACCCGTATTCCCCTTAAAACCGGCGACTATAACAACGCGGCCTCTTCCGTTGCTCTGGGCGTTCCTTCTCATACGGCAGACGCGCCGAACACGTGGAGCATTTTCGGCCTCTTCCCCTATCCTGTCTTCTCTTACAAAAACAGACCGGGCGCCAATGTCGATACTACGAAGGGCAAACTTCACCTGTACAAGGCCGACGGCACAGAAGTCACCGTGCCGACCTGGGTGTCGACCGGCAATATCAACAATGCATTCGGCGTTATTGCCCGGATGGGTACAGACTTCACCCCCGATTCTCCTTTCTATGTTGTCGTGTACCGGAACAATGCCGACAAGTACACCACTGCTGCTGACGAACCGACCGTCTGACACAATAACCAAGCCCCCGCTTCGGCGGGGCTTTTCTTTATCCCAGTCTTTCTATGTCGATGTTTTCGGGTGTTGCTCCTCTTATCGCGTAACTCTTTGTACTCATGACTATCCACGACGCCGACATAGTGGGCTTTGCAAAATCGGTGCGGACGTGGGCGGGTGCGTCGTGATAGGTGAGTAACTGCGCCCCAGTATCCGCAACTACAAGAAAATCATTCAAGTTGTCAATATCATTTTTGAGGGCGGCAACTCCTTCTTTTTTGCCGACGCCTGCAATGGTACTTTCTAGAACCCCGTCACAGTTACGCGCGGCGTAACACTTGGCATGGAGAAAACGAAACTCCTGATACCCATAATCGGCCTGTGGGTGTTCGTCTTCGGCTACGCCGATATAGACACACTTGCCGTTGTCCTTCTGCACAACGCACTTTCGGGCGATGCACAGCCGCTTGATTTCTTCATTGTACTCATCAACTGCCGGGACTTTCTCGCCCTCAAACTTGCATGAATCCGTGTCCCAGTATATGACCTTATCCCAGCCCACAATCTTCAACAGCCGCCACAGTTCAAGGCGGGTTGAACTGGCTGTCCACAGACCCCAGAGGAAAGGAAAATTTTTGTTTGTGCCTAGCCCGTTCCGGGATTTGCCTATTTGTGCTTCTTTAACAGCTTTATCATCCATGTTGTCAAGGTTGTCTTCCCATCTGGTTTTTTTCCATTCTATAGCGTCTTTGATTTCGGCTGTATATTCATCCCGGATTTGTTTCTGTGCGGTAGCTCCAAAAATCGTGTTCACGCAGATTTTAGAAAACATATAATCGGGGCTGTTTTTCATGGTTTCTTTGATTTTGAACTTTTCAAAAATCGTTTTGCGGAATGAGTTAGGCAGATAAGCCAAACGAAAAGCAAACGCTTTCATAACTACTACAGAGTCAAAGTCATATCCTTCTTTGATTCTCTGCCAGTCGTTTGAATCGCAATAGACTTCACACCACTCCACCCGTAAAATACGCCCGTTGTCCGTGTCTTCGTCCGTGAACTTCGATGCACTGTGAAACTTGCTGACGCTTATGCATGGGTCTGGGCATTCATCCTTTACACTCAGATTCTCAAACCGGAGCAGGCCCACCCAACCGTAACCGTCTTCTATAAGTGAATCGGCAAAGCCTATTTCTACATTGTCGGGAAGGTCGAACGGCTCACCCATCGGGAACTTCCGTAAGAGCTGTTGGGACGGGTGGGCGCTCTTGAAGTCGTAGGAATTGCAGTTGGTGAACGTGTACCCAGCTTTCCACCGCGCCCCGTGTGTATCGCCGCCTGCCATTGCTTTATATGCAAGAAAGGTCTGAGCTTTCGACAGGGCAAGCTTTTTCTTTACGACGGGAAAGTGCTTGTCTTTGCCCACACTTTTCATGACTTCTTGCTTCACTAAAGCTGTATTTGAAATGGGGATATTTGCTGCATTAAAGCCGCGCTCTTTCTTCATCCGTTCAATGGCCTCATACAGGCCCAGAACGTCGTTAACACAATAGGCAAACTCTTTATCATCAAGGGGAGTATCGGGAGTGCGATAAACGGTATAATCCAAATCGCCCTTTAACTTTTCGTGCTTGCATCCCTCTGTGGCTCTTGCAAGAGACTTCTGAAAGAGCTTGAGAGAATCCCTGAACTCAATGCCATTTGAAAACTCAAGGGTGAGGGGGTGGCGGCTCTTCGTGTAAAGGGCCTTACAGTCACCCCAGCGAAGCGTTAACAACTGGATGAGATAGGTGAACTCATAGCCCAGATTGTGGACGTACAAAACCAGTTTTCTTTTGTCCGTCACGCGCCACTTATCGCAGAGCGTTTCAATAATCTCTGCCCAGTCCTCAAAGTATCGGGGGACGACTACCACACCATCAATACACGTTTGGAAACTGTATGCAAAGCCGTCTATGTCGCTGTTTGTCGTCTCAATATCAAACGTGCAAGTAACGTCTAAATAAGTCTTATTGTTGCTGTGTACTTCATACGGCATAGCAACACGGGATAGAAATTCTTCTGCCGTCTCACACACGTTAATATCTTGACTGAATCGCATTATTTTCTCCCCTGTCGTGCTCTATACAGTTGCAACAGCCGTTCTCCCTGTGAAATATCTTTTTCAAGATTTGCTTGGTATTCCTTGCCGATTTGTTCCAATTCCAGCTTGTCAATGTTGTTTGAAACTATCGCTTGATAAATAATATCTGACCCAAATAACGCTTCATTTTTCTCTGTCATATACCGATTGAACAAATACGCAAGCTCATCGGGCGTTCCGGTAAATCCCATATCCCGCGCGGCCTGCACCTTATTTTCATTCCATTCTTTATACCCGGTCATGGTTGATGTTTTCATTCCCATAAATTCCCGGAGCTTGAGAAATTCTTTGGTAAGCTCTTCTTTGGTCATCTTCGCCGTGGATTCTTTGAAGCGGGGGCGCTCCATTTTCAATATGCCCGAAATAGACTTATAAGCGGGGGCTTTGTCTGCGAGTCCTTTCTTCTCAAGAGTACGCAAGCGAGTATTTGCCGCCTTGGCGGCTTTCTTCACAATGCCCTTCAACTCTTCTTCGGAGTAACTGCGCGGGGCTTTGTTGCCGGGTGCGTATGTGGGCCAGCTGTGCGCCTGAAATGGGCGACCCGTGCCGCCCTGCTTGCGCGGTTTCTTCGGCTCTGCCGTCTTCTTCGGCTTGCTCGTCTTCTTCCGCTTGCTCGTCGTCTTCCGCGCCTTGGGTGCAGATACGGAAGAAGAGGCGGCTTTGCCGCCCTTCTTGCCACTGCTCTTACGCTTCGTTGCGCCTGCTTCATCGGCTTTCTTGATAAGCCCCGTATCGGTCAATGCTTTCTTCATGCTCTTACCTCTCCAAACTCTCGAAGTAGTTCAAGCGGATACCCGCCTTTGAATGATGAACAGACGGCGCGCAATGATGACGAACCATGCTATCATACATCCGGGCGACGGTCTGCGCGTCCTTAACGTGCATTACCTTGCCCAGCATCCGCACACCCACAACGCCGCCCTTGCTGTCTGTCGGGATGTGGCTCACCGCTTTATCGGCGTCAGTCCAAGAGTATTCATACAAGAACAACAGCATTAAAACAACCCCCCTAACGTCTCCATGAGCTGAATGAAGAACACCAGACCGACGACGCCCCAGACCAGAGACAGAAGCAAGCCCAGAATCTCGACCCACTCCATGACATGACGGTGAAAACGGTCAGTGTTATCCTCTTCCTGTTCGTACAAATACCACTGATTCATCTTCATACTTACCACCCCTTACCTACCAGTGAAATAAATGCTTCACCGTCTTCCACGGCATACGACCATCTAACCAGCGGACAATCGGGGTACGTTTCCACGATGTGCCGGAACGTGCCAGCCACCGCAAACTTGGTTTTGCCGTCTTCTTGCATTATTCTTAACTGTGTATACACATCCGTAACGCCGTATATATTGGCGAGTGTCTTAATGTCTACGTTCATCATGTTAAAACTCCCCTTTCGCAAAATAAGCTACGAGTTCGTCTGCTTCAAAGGTAGGCTCTTGGGACTGAGGGCAACGCCTGATTGCGGTGCATTCATACACCCTGTGGATATAGTAGCGGTAGCCGCCCCAGATGCACCGCTCCTTCGTCCCTTCCTTCCTCTTAAGGTCTGCCAGAATCCACGCCCAGCAACTGGGCTTGATATATTGAATCATGCTTGCGGCACTCCTTTCACTTCGTTAACATCGACAATCATCCGCTGAACCGCCACGCTGCGGGCGTCCACCGGGTCATCCGCCTTGACCATATAGATGACAGCGAACGACCCCACATAATTGTAAACATAGACGTTATAAAGCTTCATCTCATTAACTCCTTTCTAAGGTCATCTAAGGCAAGCGTATCCCCCCGCACTTTATAGGTGTACGGCCTGTGTGTTGCCTCAAACTCTTCCCGGGCTTTCTTTAATACTGCCCACAACTCCAAATCCTCTTGCTCTCTATCCCGAATGAGAAATGATAATCCGTGTGTGTCGTCGTTTTCGTCGTAGAAATCGGGCGTCGGAAAACATCTATAAATCACCCCGTCTTTATAGATGTACAGCCAACGAGCTGATTTATAGTGCCGATGCTCTAACAGTTCTTTTCGAATTGTGTCATTGAGTTTCATACTCACACCTTCCTTTCATATATCATTATATCACGATAACTACACTTTGTCAGCCTGTTTTCTGCTTGATTCCATCTTTGTAACACTTTTGTAACCTTTATGAACGCCTTGCATCCCTG
>ENA-ORPD01001617-ORPD01001617.1-human-gut-metagenome-genome-assembly--contig:-NODE-1617-length-15816-cov-3.812639_pt1 | contig 15816 bp, 11 predicted proteins | sample MGYA00242143_ERZ509076 | MGnify/ENA primary metagenome ERZ509076 (study PRJEB26280, sample SAMEA2338706) | human gut metagenome | biome: human gut; feature: human-associated habitat; material: faeces... | reverse complement strand
TGCCATTGGCGGGCTTCATATAGATATTTTTAATTTTGGAGGAACGCAAATTGAAGAAGCGAATTATATCCCTGCTTTTGTGTCTCTGCATGGTATTCTCGCTTTTGCCGACGGCGGTACTGGCTGCGAATGGCGAAGACCTGGATACTTCCGCAGGTTCCGGGCAGGTTACGCAGCAGAATTCAGAGAAGTCGGACGACCTGGCAGATCCGGATAATCAGGCAGGTCAGGATGACCAGGAAAATCCGGATGACCAGGAAAATCCGGATGACCAGGAAAATCCGGATGGCAGTGCGATTCCGGCAGTGGTGGCGGAAGGCGGCGAGGGTGCAACGACCACAGCAGTACCCGAATTGGTAAATCCGGCTACTGAGGGCACCAGCGGCGGTATCGACTGGAAGGTTGAGAACGGCACATTGACCATTTCTCCGTCCAGTAGCCCGGAAAGTGACTTCGCCAGAGGGCAAATGGTAGAGAACTATCAAACGCTTAGCAAAAAAGCTCCGGAGGACGCGGCATATATAGCTGCACTAACGGAAGCCGGATATAAGCAGAGTGAGAAAGGATACTTCTATTATCCGGGTACCGAGACATGGGTGTCCGATTCCCCGTGGAAATTCCTGAGTGAACAAATCACAAGCGTTGTAGTCGAGGATGGCGTTACCAGCATCGCTGCGCGTGCATTTAGACTGCCGAATGTGACCGAAGTTTCTATTCCGGCATCTGTAAAATCAATCGGTATTTTGGTCTTTGAAGCATGCGAGAATCTGACGATTGTCAACTGGACCGATAATTGGAAAGGTCATGCCCCCATGGCGTTCAACGGTTTCAGTAGATGCAGCAGTCTTGGCAACGGATATGAATTGACGGATTGGATGCCTGCGTGTTTCTATGTGAATGGGCAAAGTGATTCGATCGAAGGTACGCAGTTCACGGTTGATTTTGACAAGCTGAACAAGCGCTTGCGGAATGAGACTGCTACTTATCCGCGGGCTATGTTCCGCAGCGTGCCGAAGATTACTTCTGCAACCTTGACGAGTCAGCTGAATGTCGACTACATCTTTGAGTATTCGGGCATTCAGAGTGTAGCAATCGCGGATGACCAGGAAAACATTGCCATTGCGGCTTTCCGCGGGTGCAATGGTTTGACGTCTGTGACGATTCCGGCAAGTGTCACTACAATTCATACGCGAGCCTTTGCGGACAGCGGGTTAAGGAATATCACTTTTTCCGGTTCAACCAGCCCGACCTTTGGTTCTTTTGCGTTTGAAAATGTTACGCTCGAATCGTTGACTCTAAACGAAAGCATGAGCGTAACAGAGGCTACAAAGATCATCGGAGAACTTGCGAAGGAAGGGGCAATTACAGATAGCACAATGATTACCCCAGCAAAATTCGCAAATTATAAGGCAGAAGATGTTGTGGTTGACGGTAAAGAGGGCGAAGCGATCAACCGTCAGAGCTATCCTTTTGTAAAGAACCTTACAATTAACGGTGCATATGCCTCTGCTGCCAGCGCCTTTGGCAATAGCAACTGGGGACAGGAAACGTTAGAGAGCTTGACCATCCAGGCATCGGGCGAGGATGTGACCATCAATGCCACGGCGTTTCTGCGGACACCGCTGAAGTCTGTTAAAATTGAAGCAAAGAAGCTGACATTTACTGGTGATGCAGCATTCCTGAACACCATGCTTCTCACCCACATAGACTTGACGGGCGTTGACGAAATTACTCTCGGTGCAGGTGGCAGTCGCACCTTTGCCATTGGTACATATAACACCGGAGGTCTTTCCGCACCGACCAGATATGTGTATTTCAAAGATGCAGCCGCTCGCAGCGCAATGAGCAGCCAATTCGGTGGGAATACAAATACATATTATCTGGTAACAAACGGCGGAAGTGTAGATGCAACGAAAACCGGTTTCGACGCTGTGTACTGCGCGGGTTATACCGCCGAGTGGTATGAGACGGAAGACTTTTCTGGGACTCCATATACAGGAACGCCGGAAAAGGGAAAGACCTACTATGCTAAATGGATAGAGCATATCCCCGAGCGTCCCATAATCCACTACGAGCTGGTTCAGGATTTTAACTATAAAGGAACTGGTTCTACCACGTGGACACAAACGGCAAGCACGGCGACGGATCCCTATACGTTCAATGTTTTAACCGGTCAGGATGGTGATCCGAAGCGCGAGAACTACAAGTTCCTTGGCTGGGCTGACGAGCCGACTGCTAAGGCAGCGAAGTATCAGGCCGGCGACGAGATTGGGCTGACCAGGGAGAATCCCACGAAGACCATCTACGCAGTCTGGACACCGTGCAATCACAGCTATGGGTGGGTCGACAACGGCGACGGCACGCATAGCGAAAAGTGCACCGAGTGCGACCACAAGAAGGACGAAAAAGAAGATCACTATGACAACGACAGCAACGGCAAGTGCGACGCATGCGGCGCTGATATGCCGACTCCGCCGACGGATGTTCCCGAGCTTCCCGGCGAGAAAGAGAAGATCGCCGGCAGCTTCTACTTCACGTGCGAAACGGAAGTGCAGCATTATGTGAAGACGTATGTGGTTGCGCTGCAAATCAGAGACGGCTACACGATTCTGAACAGAGAGCAGGGCGCACAGAAGGACGAGAAGGGTTACTATTTTGACCTCCAAGTCAACGCGACGCCGTATCTGTCGGAATATAACACACAGTCCGACAAGGAACACACGATTTGCGAAGGCGAGACGAACCCCTTCACTATCCGGTTCCACTATGTGGAGAAGGTTTGGGTGCAGGATACCAAGCCGACGGTCAAGGTCGAGTGCAACGGCACGCAGCCGGAGACTCCGCCCACGAAGCCCGGAGTGCTGGAAGGCGGCGTCACCTTCGAATGCGAGAACGTTGATAAGGCGCATGCAGAGCGCCCTTCGACTACATATACCATCCAGCCTAGTGATTATGATTCCATCAGCGAAGTGCAGTACGACGCAGAAAAGAACCAGTATTATGTTCTTGCTGACGTGACGCTTAATAGCACGTACTACCTGAATTTGTATAACAACTGGACTGGCGCTACGCACAGAATCAGTGACGGCCAGTCTCTGACGCTGACCAGTATCCGCTTCAACTATGAAAAGAGCACCGCTCCGGGCGGCGTCGCAAGCTGGAAGCAGGAGGGTGCCAAGCCGGTCGTCGAGGTCACCTGCGCAGCAGAACTGATCCCGGTCGAGCTTGTAATCTACCGCAACGGCGACACGTTGACGCCTTACAAGACGGTCAGGGGCGCAAATGTGGCAAAGGGAACAGAAATTAAGGCGGCCGACTACCCCATCGAGAACTACTACGACGGAACGAACAGCGGCGGCAAGTATGACTTCTACGGCTGGTACGACGACGGCCTGTGGAACATCTACAAGCAGGATCTCACGAAGCAGCTCGATGGTCTTACCACGAAAACCGTCAACGGCTGGACGAACCTCAAGTGCATGGTCTATGACTATGAGAATGTTGTTTACTACATGTCCGACGCAGACCGCGTTGCTGACAACCGCTTGTTTGCGACCACGGCCCGCAAGGGTGCGGCTCTGCCCACCGCAGACGCTCCCACCGCGACTCGTCCCGGCTACACCTTCAAGTTCTGGAGCCGCGAGGGCCAAAGCACCGATGTCAGCGGCCAGAAGGTAAACGGCTGGACGAACCTCGTCGCCAACTGGGAGAAGATCCCCGACCCCACCAAGGAGAACATCGAATTCAATGGCAAAGATACGGTGTATGTCAAGTGCGACATCTATGGCACACACGCTAAGTTAATTGCCTACGACCAGGGCGAGTATGATATCGTGCCCACGAGCGATACGACCGCGAATCTGGTCTTCAAGTCCGCAAGCTATCTCGCGGCTTCCAAGTATGCCGACGACCACGCGCTGGCTGCTGTAAGCGATCCGGAGGTTTCGACGCAGATCGAGTTTAAGGACGGCAAGTGGCAGCAGCTCAAGAACGGCCCCACCGTGCATGTGCTCTGCAAGGTGACGCTGACCTACGACGCGAACGCACCCGAGGGCGTAACGGTCAGAAACATGCCCGACCCCCTCAAGGTGACGCAGACACTCGACGCGGGCAGCACGACGACCTTCTATCTCAGCAATAACATTCCGGAGCGCGATGGCTACGTGTTTATCGGCTGGACTTCCGATACGACTCTGGACGTTCCCACCATTCCCGTCGAATGGAAGACCGAGAACAACGGAGCAAACTGGAAGACCACGACCGGCTACCCCGGCTACACGCTCTACGCTGTCTGGCAGAAGCTTACGCCGGTCTACGCTTACATGCAGCCGACGCACAAGGGCACGGCGCTTACCAGCAAGGACGCGAAGATCACCGCCGCGCTGAAAGACCTCGGCTTCGAAGAAGGCTTCAATCTGGGCAAAAAATACGTCACGATCGGCAAGACCGAGACGGACAAGACTGATCTGAACGACGTTTCCAAGCAGGTCACGGACGAGATCGATGACGGCACGTTTGCGGCCTACGAGATGGTTCACGCCACAAAGGCAGTGCTGGCCAAGATCGACTGGAACGAGCTGAAGCTCGTTGACGACGCGGAGCACAAGGGCTACAAGGAAGACGGCAAAATCGAAGGCTACCATCTCAACGGCACGCTTTCGTTCTGCGACGTCCAGTTTAAGCCCAATGGCGACAACGTCAAAAACATGCCCGCGGATGTGTACCATCTGCAATACACTGACATCGCCCTGGCCACGCCGACCCGCGAAGGCTACACCTTCAAGGGCTGGAGCGTTCAGGAAGATAAGCCTACCGCCCTCGATGCTTCCAACGGCGCAGGAACGCTGGTTAAGGATTCGTTCTATGTCCGCAACGACACCATCTTCACCGCACAGTGGGTACCGGAAATCTACACCATCACCTACGAATACAACGACAAGGACATCACGAATAAGACGCAGCTTCAGCCCAAGAATCCGAACAGCTACACGATCGAAGATGCTATTACCCTGAAGCCCATCGAGGCGGCAGGCGAGCACGGCAAGCAGTTCGTGAAGTGGCGCTGCGATCTGAACAAGGACGGCGTCGCTGAGACGATCACCGAGATCCCGAAGGGCACGACCGGCAACCTGACCATCTCCGCTCACTGGAACTACCCCGTCAACTACACCGTCTTCGACAAGAACGGCGATAAGATCGACAGGCTCAGCAACACGGAATACGTCTTTGAGGATGTTCTTAGAAGCGAGGAGGGCTACAAGCTCACCGCTCTTACACAGGACGGCTACACCTTCGACGGCTGGTATCAGGACGATGATGACCTTGGCAAGACAGAGAAGCTCATCAAAGATCAGACGCTCAAAGGCGCTAAGAAATGGGAACTCTACGGCAAGCTGACTCCCAATGAGTACACCGTCACCTTCGACCCCAACGCTGAAGGCGCGTCGGTTGCCCCGACGAGCCAGCTCGTCACCTTTGACGCGGCTTACGGCGAACTGCCGACCCCGACCCGCGAGAACTACAGATTCGTGGGCTGGTACCTGAACGGTGTCAGAGTCACAAAGGACACCATTGTAAAGACTGCTGCCAACCATACGCTGCTTGCAGGCTGGAGCCGCAGCTATTACGCCCTGACGATCAACTACGTTGATAGGAATGGCAAGAAGCTGGAAAAGAGCTACGAAGCAAGTGTTGCACTGGGTGCTGATTTCAGTGTAACGTCTCCGGTTGTCAAGGGCTACAAGCTTAGAGACAAGGACGACGCGGTGATTGAAGGCACCATGACCGCGGAGGGCTACACCTACGATGTTGTCTACATCAAGAAGAGCTCCGGCGGTTCCGGCGTTCAGATTGAGTCTCCCAACAAGCCGAAACAGGACAATTCTCTGAAGTTCAACATGGACGACCACTTTGCCTATGTCAACGGCTATCCCGATGGCACGGTAAAGCCCACCGGCGATGTGACGCGCGCGGAAGTTGCAGCAATTCTCTATCGCGTCATGGACGCAGATTGTGTCAAGACGTATGAAACGACCAGATGCTCGTTCAGCGATGTTGTCCGCGGCGACTGGTTCAACCTCTACGTTGCAACGCTTGAAAACGCCGGCGTGATCGTCGACACCAGAACGAACGGCAAGTTCCGTCCGAATGAGGCAATCACGCGCGCAGAGCTTGCTGCAATGCTGGCGCAGTTTGCGGACATCAAGAGTGCTGCAAACTCCTTCAACGATGTCTCCGCAAGACACTGGGCATCTGATGAAATCGCTGTCTGCGCAAAGATGGGCTGGATCAACGGCTATCCCGACGGCTCGTTCCGTCCCGACGCAACGATCACCCGCGCCGAAATGATGGCGATGATCAACCGCGCATTGGGCCGCACACCGAAGTCGGCAGACGATCTGCTGTCCGGCATGAAGACCTGGCGCGACAACGCAAACGTCAACGCATGGTACTATCTCGATGTGCAGGAGGCTACCAACAGCCACACCTACACCAGAAAGACCAACGACTATGAGTATTGGGATAAGCTCATCTCCGACCCGAGCTGGCTGTAAGACCTAAATTCCACAAGAGGGGCGGCGAAAGCCGCCCCTCTGCTTTTTCGCTTCATCACCCAAGCGTTAAAACACCGTCACGATCTTCGCGTTCTCCCGGCTTCCGTACCGCCACACATCCAGCCGTCCTTCCGTCTTCGTGAAGCGCAGCGGCTGCGGAGGCACTGTGTCCAGCCGGTGCAGGACGGTCAGCTTCAGCTTGAGCGTCTCCGGGTGAATGGCCTTGATGTACACGCATACCGGCTGGCCGGGTTCCAGTGTATCGTCCCGTTCTGCCAGCCCGCACAGATTCGGTGTCAGCGCAATAAACACGCCATAATTCGTTTTTCCGCAGGCGATCCCCGTCACGGTCTGCCCCGCACGGAACCGCGCCGCGTTTTCCTGCCACGTTCCGAGCAGTTCCCGGAGCGTCAGCCCCACGCGCCGCCGCGCCGGATCAAGCGACTGGATCAAAACGGGCAGCTGCTGCCCGACCCGCAGCAGCTCACGTGGATGCGTCAGCCGCGATACGCAGAGATTCCGCAATCCGAGCAGCCCGACCGCGCCGCAGCCAATATCACAAAACGCGCCGAACGGCGCAAGCCCTGTGACCACGGCAGGCAGAATGTCCCCGGGCCGCTTTTCGCGGAAGATCTGTTCCAGCGCTGCCTCCTGCGCGCTGCGCCGGGACAGAAGCGCCGTCCCATCCGGTGCGAAGCCCATGACAGTAAAACATACGGGCCTTCCCACGCGCGACAGGATCGCGATATCCCGCGTTTCGCCGCCAAGAATGCCGCGCGCGGCCTCTGCACGCGGCATAACCCCTGCGCAGCAGCCGAGTGCGATATGCAGGTCATGCCGCTCGTCGCATTTGATCGCGGGTGCCTGCAAAATTTTCCGCTGCTGCATCGCCAGCAGCAATTCCTCTTTGGTATACCCCTCCGGCTGCGGGTGCAGCCCCTCCGGAAGAAACTGATGCATAAGATCCCCCCAATTCCTGCTCCAATATATGCAGGCATGGGAAGGAAGGAGATAGAACCATGGACGTACAGGTCGGCGATATCCTCGTCATGAAGAAGGAGCACCCCTGCGGCACAAAGCAGTGGCTCGTACTGCGCAGCGGTATGGACTTCCGCCTGCGCTGCACCGGTTGCGGGCATGAGCTGATGCTGCCGCGCAGCAAGGCGGAAAAAAACATCCGCCAGATTCTGCGCGACGGGAAGCAGATCTGACATTACAAGGAAAACATGACGAACGATAGGCCGCAATTCCGCTTGGAATTGCGACCTCTTTTTTTGCTTCTGCGGCGTATGCTTTTGGAACACGGACAAACAGGGGGAATGCGGATGACAGTCTATGCAGACGAGGCTTTTTTGCTCAATGGTGCGGTGGATTATCTGCTGCTCATCTGCGCGGCAAAGCTTGGCGGCGGCCGGATCGCACGATTGCGCCTGCTGGCAGCGGCTCTGTTCGGCGGATTGTACGCGGCAGCGGCGCTGTTCGCCCCGCTGGGCGTTTTGCAGGGACTTCCGATGAAGCTGGTGAGTCTTGTTATCATGCTGCTGATCGCCTTCGGCGCAGGCCGGCAGACGCTCCGCACGGGCCTTCTGTTTCTGGCGGCAGTCTGCGCGTTTGCGGGTGCTGCGGTCTTAGCCGCGCAGCTGTTCGGGACAGGCGTTTTGGTTCTGCCGGGCGGCACGTTCTACGCGGTGAGTGTTCTGGGCCTCCTGCTGCTGGCAGGGCTTCTGTATATGCTCTGCTATACCATCTTTTCCTGCACGGCCCAGCATGGCGGTGAGATCCGGACCATGACGCTTCTGTATGGAGGAAATCGGGTCCCTGTCCGCGCGCTGCACGACACCGGCTGCACGCTCCGCGACCCCATGACCGGCGAACGCGTGCTCGTTGCAGAGGCTGACGCGCTGCGGGCGCTTCTGCCGGACGCATCCATCACACCCGCCGCGCTTGCAGACCCGGCGGAACTGCTGCTGCGCCTGAAAACACGCACCCCCGCGCTTCCGGCGCGGCTTTTGAGCTACAAATGCGTCGGCACGCAGGCAGGCCTGATTTTGTGCCTGCGCTGCGAGATACAGGTCAGGCCGGGCGTCCGGAAACGCTGCCTTGCGGCCTTTTCCCCAACGCCCGTTTCAGACGGAGGAAATTATGATGCGCTGATAGGAGGAACGATTGGATGAAATTAGAGGCTATTTTACAGAAGCTCGGCCTTTTGCAGCCGGGGAAGATCATGTACATCGGCGGCAGCGACGTCCTGCCCGCGCCACTTAGGCCCGAGGACGAGCGCCGCCGGAGCAGGAGCAGCAGGCCGTCGCCGCGCTGGAACAGGGCGACGAGGCAGCCAAGCAGCTGCTCATCGAGCATAATCTTCGCCTTGTCGTGTATATCGCGCGCCGGTTCGAAAACACCGGTGTCAATCTGGAGGACCTGATCTCCATCGGAACCATTGGTCTGATCAAGGCCGTCAATACCTTCCGGCCCGACCGGAACATCAAGCTTGCGACGTATTCGTCGCGCTGCATCGAAAACGAGATTCTGATGCACATCCGCAAAATCGCCAACCAGAAGACGGAGGTTTCGCTCGACGAGCCGATCAATACCGACTGGGACGGCAACGAGCTGCTGCTGTCCGATGTGCTCGGCACAGACGGCGATATCGTTATGCGGCCGCTGGAGGACGACGTCGACCACCAGCTTCTTCGTCAGGCGCTCGGACGCCTCCCGGAACGGGAAAAGCAGATCGTCTCCATGCGCTTCGGCCTCGGCGGGCGGCAGGAGAAGACGCAGAAGGAGGTCGCGGATATCATGGGCATTTCGCAGTCGTATATTTCCAGGCTCGAAAAGCGCATCATGCTGCGCCTGCGCCGCGAGATCTCACGGCAGATCTACAGCTGAGAGGGACTTGCAAAACAGATTCAAATGTGATATAAATTTATCGATACAATATATCGATATCAGCAAAGGAAGCGGTTTCATGGAGAAAGAAATATCCCGCGCAACGCTAAAGCGCCTGCCGACCTATCTGGCCTATCTGAAAGCCATGCCGGACAGCAGCGGCGTCAATATCTCCGCCACAGCGCTTGCGGCGGGGCTTCATATGGGCGAGGTGCAGGTGCGCAAGGATCTTGCGCTCGTTTCCTCCGGCGGCCGCCCGAAGATCGGCTATAACCGTGCCGCGCTGATCGCCGATATCGAGCAGTTTTTGGGCTACAGCAACACAAACGATGCCGTTCTGATCGGCGCGGGCAAGCTTGGCCGCGCGCTGCTGGGGTATTCCGGCTTTGCGGAGTACGGCCTCAATATCGTCGCGGCGTTTGATGAAAACGACGCTATCATCGGCACCTCCAAGAGCGGCAAGCCCATCATGCACCTGTCGCGCCTCGGCGAGGTCTGCCGCCGCGACCAGATCAAGATCGGCATCATCACCGTCCCGGCAGAGCAGGCCCAGAGCGTCTGCGATCTGCTCATCAGCAACGGGATCCTCGCCATCTGGAATTTCGCCCCCAAGCACCTGAACGTGCCAGACCACATCCTCGTCCAGAACGAAAACATGGCTGCTTCCCTCGCCCTGCTCTGCAAACACCTCAACGAGCAGATGAAATCCGAAAAATGACACAGTTTCGGAAGTTTTTTCTTGAATTTCCGCGTGCCATGCTGTATAATAACACAGCAATGCCGGTGTGTTGGAATGGTAGACGAGGCGGACTCAAAATCCGTTGGGGTAACACTCGTGTGGGTTCGAGTCCCACCACCGGCACCACTCAGAAATGACCTTTGTATGTCAGATGACCGCGCAAGCGCGTTCATCTCGACAGCAAAGGTCTTTCTTCGTTCAAACCCGCAATCGCTTCGCTGGATTGCGGGTTTGTATTCCAAATTTGGCAGTTGATCCATAGTATTCACATGGCACACCGTCGCCGCGAACTGTGCAGGTTCGCGGCGATTTTTTATGCTGGAAAACAGTCAATAATCGCGTTTGCAGAGGACACCTTGGAACTGTAATCCAGATGCGTGTAGATATTTGAGGTTGTGGAAATGTCGCTATGCCCCAGCCATTCCTGAATGTCTTTCAAGCTGACACCGTTTGCATAGAGTACTTCCAGTTCATGAGCGGCAGTGAGGACGTAGAGCGGAAAAGCATCCCGGAGCCGGAATTTGTCCCCTCCGTCACATATTTTACCCACGACACCGGCATCATGTCTGCCTCAGTAGCCCGGGATTTCCACTACCTTCTGCTCATGCAGGAGCCGGAGCGCTATTTCACTGTCTCACTGGCCGCTCAGCAGCTGGGGATCAGTCAGCAGGAGGCTGAGCAGATCCTTTCGGAATTCTACACCAGGCGGCTGCGACAGGGTAGAATAAACATTCCGGTTTCCCGGCACAGGGCACACAGCCACACCGTCCGGAAACGCACCGGAGGATATAAAACGCCGCCTGTCGGAGCAATTCCGACAGGCGGCGATCCCTTTCTGGATACAGAGCTGCCTCAGATGATTTTGGAGCATCATGCTGAGGCAGCCCCTTTTATGTAGGAAGCTGGTTATTTTTCGTTTCATGCTTTGGAACGCCTACGTCGGAGGCGGCTTCCATCTTGAACTTGTCCATGGCTTCACGGGCTTCCGGGATGTTGATGTTGGAAGAGTTACGGTTCGTCATAGTTCTGCATCTCCTTACTTGTTTTGGGGAAATCCGTTTTGATTTCCTACAACCGTAGTTTGACCCGATGCAGGCTTGTTATGAATGGGAATTCGCGGGTCGGCTTCCATGAAATTTTTTGATGCGCATTTGTTCCGCGAATAAAAAGAGATACGGACAGTAGAATCATACTTGCGTCCGGCGCATGGCTATGCTATACTGTTGGTGTACACACCAAAAGCGAAGGATGTGATCCGGATCAGCATTACAAGCGCAAGCCTGCCCGCGAAAAAACGAATTCTGACCGTCTGCGTCAAGCTCTTTCTGGAAAAGGGCTACCGGCGGACGACGCTGGCGGAGATCATTGAAAAGGCCGAGGTTTCCTACAGCACGTTCCAGAACATTTTCCGCGCCAAGGACGGCGTGCTGACGGAGCTGGTGGAGTTCATGTTCTCCAATCAGTTCGCCATGGCGCGCAGCATGACGGGCGCGCAGCTGCCGCCGGTGTATACCTACGCCGTAGAAACGGCCATTCAGATGACGCTGACGGAGCTGAACGAAAATCTGCGCGAGATCTACATCGAAGCCTACACGCAGAAGGAGGCCTTGGACTACATCTTCCGCGAGACGGCGAAGGAGCTGCAGCAGATCTTCGGCCCGTATCTGCCGGGGCGGACGGCGCGGGATTTTTACGACATGGAGATCGGCTCGGCCAGCATCATGCGCGGCTACATGGCGCACCCGTGCGACGCGGAGCTGACGCTGGAAAAGAAGCTGCGGCTGTTTTTCTGCATGAGCCTGCGGGCCTATCGCGTCCCGGAGGACGAGCTGGAGCAGGTCATCCGCTTCGTCGAGGGACTGGACATCCGCGCCATCGCGGAACGGGTCATGCACGCGCTGTTCGAGGCGCTGGCCATGCGATTTGAATTTTCCCTGCAGGGAATCACGGAAACGGAGGAACACAAATGAAAAAACGACTGTTTACGATGCTGCTTCTGCTCTGCCTGCTGCTGACCGCGCTGACGGCGACAGTGGCGGCGGAATCCACCAACGCGAATGGTGGCCACTTGGAGTTTACCTTCAATGGCCGGACAGTTACGTTCGTATTAAGCTTCAACTATGTATGCGAAAACAAACATAATACCCATGACGGCTACTTTACATACAACCTGAACAGCGTTCAGGCCAAGAAAGCTGACGGCACACTGGTTTCGATGGCAGAATGGAAACCGGAAGACACCATCCGTGCAGACATTACCGTTTCAGGAATTCACTGCTATGTTTGCGATGAGAAAATAGACGGAACCATCACAAAAACGGTTGAATTTACGGGAGCTGATGTAGCTAATTTCTGTCATCTGACACGCAATTCGGACAATGCTCTTACGGCCGAAATGCAGCACATTCGTGGGGCCGACACCAACGACCGCATAAAGTTCAAATTTTATTGTTACCTTTACCCCTTCTACCCGCTTGAACACCACGAAGCAGGCGTCCCGACCTGCGAAGAGGACGGTTATGATACGGATTGGTATCGCTGCCCGCTTTGCGGCAAGAGTTTTTCGAACAGTAACGGAACTGGCGAAATCACCGTCAAACCAAGGCTGGGGCACGACTTCGATGAGAACGGCGTCTGCACGCGCGACAACTATCATGCCGAAGCGTATATTTATAGTTCTCTCACCAAGGAAAAAACCTATTACGACACTGCCGCAAACGCGATAAGCAAGGCCAAAGCTCCTGCTGAATCGGTTCATGTCGTTTCTTATACTCGCAATGACCCCATCACCATCAATAAAATTGTCTATCTCACCGTTGCGAACGGCGTCACCGTTCCCGAGATCCGGATGGAATCATCCTCGGATGGGAGCACAGTTGGTTCTTCTGTGAAAATCGATAACTATGGAACCGTAAAACTGTTTTCTTCGGCTGCAACGGTTCCAAGCCGATATCCGGGTGTCAGCTACACGAATCACAACGTCACCGAACGGATCACGGCAGCAAGTACAATTGCTGTGCAGGTCATGCAAATCTCGAATAAGGACAGCGGAACCATCGGCGAAATCAACATCCCACAGACTGACAACCCAACACCGAAGGTTCAGGTTACGAACAACGGCGGGACGATCAATACGCTGACCGGCTATCCCGAAAATGTCGAACTGCGCAGCGGCACGGGAAGGTATGGGACGATCACAACCGCAGCCGAGGGCGGCTCGGTGGATTCGCTTCTGAATAAAGGCTGCTATTTCTATTTCCCGAATGGTGGGCAGAAATGGGTCAACAGCAATGCCGGAAAAACAGTTTCCGACGTGATCGTCTCCAACGCGCCGTTCACGGTGAAGGTCAATCGAGATGGCACTGCACTCACGGCATCCAATGGCAGCTATAATGTGGAAGGCGTAAATGTGGGCGAGGACGTTGCGCTCAGCGCCGTTTTCACGTCCAACGAGAACGGTCTGACGGCGGACGAATCCAAGATCACCAGCCGCTGGTACTATAAGAACGAGAGCAAAACTGCCGCTGACGGCAAGGCCCTCACGCTGAACAACATCCAGTATGGCGTCTATGACCTGATTTTTGAAGCGAAGGAAAGCACATACGGCTTCACCACAAGCGTCAGCGTCACGGTCAACGTGATTCCGCCTGCGGAGAAAACCGCGATCTCCCTCAAGACGCAGCTCACCTCGGACGAGTACACAAAGGTCTATGACGGCACAACAAAAGCGAGTGAAATTCTTCCCCCCATTGAATTCCAGCTTGCCGATGAGCGTGAAATTCGAATCCCGGCAGACTGCTACACCTTCAAGGCAGAATACGCCTCCCCGGATTGTATTACGGACAACAAGATCATCGTCGAGGTAACGCTGACTGAGGAGGGCGAAAAGTACTATACTCTGACGGACAGCAAAATCGAAGTCGCGGCGACGATCACACCGTATGACGGCGAATGGCGTGACGGCAAACAAGAGTACAAGGCATTCTTTGTAGGACTCAGTGACGCTGGCTACAATGACTACATTTCCATCGGCAAACAGGTTCTGCCGTATCTTCAGCTTAGAGGAGTTATGTATGATGCCGAGAAGGGCCGTCTTGCTGAGCGTAATATTACGCCCGAGGATGGTTTCCAATACTCGTTCTATCATCTGCGTCCGGGCAGTGATACGCCAGATCCCGATCTGGATGAGCTTCTGACAGAGGATTCTGTTTTCACATATTCGGGAGAGTATCGTTTCTACGCCGTTGTGCAACCCAGCCTGAATTACAAGGAGTGCATAACGAATCATACCTACTTCACAGTCCGCGACAACTATAGCGGAGCACATGCACACGATCAGAAAACCTATGCGGCATGGGACGGCGGCAGCTTATCCATCGCGGCCGGAGGGACAGCCGCTCGCTATCTTTCCGTTTCGCAGCCCAACGTCAACGTAGAGCTGGTTCTCGGTCAGAATAAGACGCTCGAACTTTGCCTGTACAACAAGGCCGTACACGTCATCGGCTCCAGCTACGACCAGATCTATCTCGCCGGCGGTTCGACGCTGGTGCTTTCCGACTGCACCAAAACCGGCAAGATCATCGGCAGCAAGGTCAAAAGCGGCTCCGGCGGTGTCGCGTATGTGAAGAACGGCACGCTCTCGGTCTACGACATCACGCTCACCGGCGGCTCTGCCACGACCGGCGGCGCGATCGTCGTTGACAAGGACGGCACACTGAACCTTTACAGCGGCGAGATCTCCGGCAACCACGTCACAAACGGCAAGGGCGGCGCGATTTACATCAAGTCCGGCGGCGTTGTCAACATTTACGGCGGTACAATTAAGGACAACCACGTCTATTCCGGCAATGGCGGCGCGATCTACGTCGAAGCGGGCGGCACGCTGAACCTCTACGGCGGCACGATCACCGGCAATACGGCATCCGGCCTCGGCGGCGGCATTTACGTCGAAACGGGCGGCAGGGTGAACATTCAGGGTGCGCCCGTCGTCACGGGCAACACCGCTGGCGGCAAGGCCAACAACGTCTATGTCTGCGTCGACAGCACCTCTCCCCTGCTCACGATCTCCGGTGAACTGACAGACGGCGCAAAGCTCGGCGTCAGCACCGACGCTTCGTACCCCGTGCTGCTTGCGAACAGGGAGCAGGATTACAGCACGTATTTCACCCCGGACGATCCGCACGCGTTCGTGCTCTTCTCCGGCAGTGCGCTGACCCTGTGCGCGAAGCCCTCGGCCACACTTGCGGGCGACACGCTGACCGTCTCGACCGGCAGCAATTATAAGTCCGATGCGTTTGTGCTGTTTGTGGCAGAATATGGCACGGGCGGCCGGCTGCTCGCCGTACACAGCGAGAAGATCACAGCTGAGTCCGGCACGTATACCTTCAAAGTGCAGCCCGGCGCGACGATCAAATGCTTCCTGCTCCACGCCGACACCTACGCCCCGCTGTTCGCGGCCTTCTCCCCCAAGGCATAAGCACTATCGCAAAAGTCCGACGGATGGAACTCCCATCCGCCGGACTTTATTTTGATAACTGCTCCCGCGCTCTGCGAGAAGCCGGAGCATTCGTTTTGCTTCGTTTACTTTAAAAAGCATAAAACCCCGCCGCAGAATTGCTCTGCGGCGGGGGTCAC
>ENA-ORPD01001597-ORPD01001597.1-human-gut-metagenome-genome-assembly--contig:-NODE-1597-length-15959-cov-4.451522_pt1 | contig 15959 bp, 23 predicted proteins | sample MGYA00242143_ERZ509076 | MGnify/ENA primary metagenome ERZ509076 (study PRJEB26280, sample SAMEA2338706) | human gut metagenome | biome: human gut; feature: human-associated habitat; material: faeces... | reverse complement strand
GACGCTCTTCCATAGTCATATCTTTAGTATCAGCTAAGAAACTTTCAGGTATCAATAGCCATGATCGGAATTTACTAATAGTACGTTCCTCAACTAAAGTATAAAGACGATAAAGAGCAAGATAAGGCAATAAGCGATAAGGAATAGGTTTAGGATTATTAAGAAGCATCAAACGACTTAAACCATTATAAGGTAACTTACAATGATTAAGATTATTCACTTCTTCACGTTGAACAATGATAGGTTGAGATTTAGTATATACACCCCAATCTTTATCACCAAAACGATAAGCTTCCCAACATTGAAGAACCCAAGTATATTCAATATCAATATCACCAAGAGTAGTATCTAAGACATAATCTTCATCAACAATCTTTTGCCCAATCTCACCATAAGCATTAGTGTAAGTAAGAACACCACGCTTCATAGGAACCTTAAAAACACAATGACGAGCTTTGAGGACCCCGGTAGAGGGCAAGGAGTGGTACGGAGCAGCATTCTGCGCATCAATCGTAGGATTAAAAGCAATCTCACGAGAACGAAGCATAACAGGAGTAACTGTATATTCACCCGTACTTTCATGATTATGAATTATATCTTTGATATAAGTAATATCTCTTTTAGAAAGAACTTCTTGATATTCACCAATTATATCATTGATATTAATATCAAACTCTCGCATCCCATAATCATCATCTTCAACAAAAAGATTACCACTATCAATTCGATAATACTCAAGAGGAGAAATAATTTCAAAAATAACATCATTGTATCTTACATCACGATAAGAATAAACGCTTTCAGTACAGAACCAATAATAGAAAGCTTGAATATATTTCTCATTAGCTTTAATAAGGGAATTAAGAAGATCAAGAGTTTTCTGACCACGATCAGCTTCTTCATCAATCCAATCCTTAGCAGCTTGTTTCATAAAGTCTTCAGCAGATGGAAGATCTTTAGAAGGCTCACCGGTTTGAACACCGTTAGCATTCATGATGTTTATAAATTGCTGACGAAGAAGACCATCAAGAGCAACACGAAGATCAGCATTGCGTCTAGTGACAACATCAATATCAGCATTATAAACTTGGTAGTTATTATAGGTGTTAATGAACTCTCCTATATATTTCTCTTTAATAGGAGTAATAAAATCAACATCTCTAATCTTACCAGGCAAATCTTCTTTTCTACCATTAACGGAGTTGTAGGTCGCCATTACATACTTGTAAGTAGATTCATCTACAATTCCATTTGCAGCGTCAAGAAAGGCTTTAATATCTGCTTTATCATTATTAGAATGAGCAGTAGCAATAACCCAATCACACATAGCCTTAGTCCAAACAGCTCCACGCTTAGTAGCTTCCGAAGCAAAGACATCAGGCTTTTCTAAAGAATTAGGAATCTTAGAAGCATCCATTTAACGACGATTTAAACGATTTGCAATACGTCTGTCATTATTCTCTGTATTACCTTCAACAAGACGCTTAGTATTTAAAGAGTCTGCAAGAAAGACATACATAGCAACAATAGCAGCACTAATATGGTCGAAGTTACCCTCAGCAGTAAATCTCTGACACTCTAGAAGCAATCGAACACTACTAATAGACTTAAGTCTACGAATAGGTTTACCATCAGCAGTATATGAAAGAGGTTCATAAATAAACTCCTTTAGCATACGAAGACCATTATATTTCTTATCACTATCACCAATTACAATACCATAATCATTATTGTTAGGATTAGTCAATTTACGAGTATTGGCATTGGTTGGGTCAAGCATTAAGTAACGTCTAAGTTTATATTTAATGAAGTTAGAAACAGTCTCACCAGTACCAGCTTCCGGACAACATTCAGCATTATACATAAGACACATACCCATAGTGACTATATCATTTTGCTCCATTGTGTCCAAACGTCCTATATATTCGCATACAAGCAGTTTTTGATTTGGATATGGAGTAATAGTATTACTACGCATCCATACTTGTGCAGAATAAAGAGAATGTTTATCTGTTACATCTTTTTGAGCCTTATCTACCTTATACGCATCCACAACGGTAAAGTATAAATCTTTAGGTACTTCACCATTCACTAAGAACGGACGATAGTACATTCTAACACAACCATGAGTATCATCACGAGAACCATGCGGAACTTGATTAACAAACTCATGGAATCTACCTTTACCAAATATATCACGTTTAATACATTCAGCTTTCGGTATAAATTCAGCTTTATTAGAATTACCTAAATCATTAACGACAATCCAACCATCTTGAAAGAATCTAGTAGCATTATCATTAATTAAATCTGAAACGTGTAGATTAAGTTCAGGAGAAGCGAACATATTCTCTGTTGTATTAATAAACGCTTCGGCAGGAGTATTAGCACGTTGGGCTTTATAGATTATATGAGTTTCACTATCATTATTATGAAAATGATTCTCTTTATCTTGTTTATCCCAAGCATAAGCAGTGAATATAATTGAATTACCACGTTCAACATAAGGTTCACAATCCCATACTTGTGGAAAGAAGAAACCACATACTTCATGACGTTTATTAATATCCCAAACATTTTCCATGCAAAGCATCTTATTCATTTTGGGATTATAAAAAGCTTTACTAAATGCAGCCCAGTTAGCACCTTTAGTACCACCCGTACCATAAACACGAATAGTACCAACAGATATAGCACCAGATTCTGTATTAGATAAAGTAACGTCAAGAGCTTTTTGGAGATTAGGGCACTTACCAGCTTCCTCGAAGTCAATCTCAATAGCTTTCTTACCTACAGCAGCAGATTCATTCTTACCAATAGCAACACTATAAAGATTAGAAAGCCAACCAAAATTTTTAAGACCTTTAGTTGATACACGATAACCCATCAGTATATCATCAATAGCTTCTGAAATGTAACCTCTTTTCCAAAATGTATGTTCCTCAAAATGGTCAAGACATTTCTTAGCCATAAACGTAGTAGCACCTTTATCTGTAAGATAAGCTAATTGGTCAGCAGCAAGAGTTACCGTAACATTCGGAAATAAGTTAATTGTATTTGCAGCTTGACTACCACGTTTATATGAGAAACCTTTACGACGGGCTTTAGCCTTAGTAAGATGAAACTTATTATTAGCAATAAACTCATCTATTTTGAAGTTCCAATAGTCACCATCCCAATAACGAGGAAAACCCATAACAGTCTCAACGTGTTCAGCCCCTTCACGTTTAAGTCTTGCACGTTCTTTATCATTAGGTGTACGTTCAATACGACCATAATTAAGATAAGTATAATGCGCACCGGTTATACGTAAAGGTTGAAGTAAACTTTCACGTTCCTCATCAGTAGTATTAGTATCAAAGAACTTAGGAATATCTTTATAATAAAGTTTAGCTTTAATAAAAACACCTTTCTTACGACGAGATGTTTCTCTTTGCCAAAATGATTCATAAGCCGGAGTACTAGGGTCATAATCACAATACGTACCGTATTCATCAAAAGTATCAGCCGCTTTAGAAAGTCTTTCTATATTAATAACAATGAAATCAATATTCATAAGAATACCACCAGAGTTACCAATAAGAAAATCATTATCCGGATCATATAAAGGTTTATTAGTAATATAACTAATACCCTCGGATGCTTTCGGATATTTACTTTTATCTTCACAAAGATAATCTATAAAAGGAATATCTCCACGTTTATAGTCCCACTTATTCTCAGGAGCAGCATTGATGCCATCACAGCTATTTTTCCAATAAGCATGAATAAACATAAAGTTATCAATAGCATCTTGTGAAAACTCATATTTACTATTCATAGCTTAATCAATCATATCTATTCCACCACCAACCCCATTATCTATATTGTTATGCACATCCATTGAAGCAGCAAGCTCTTTACCACCACGAACAATAGTTTTCTTGAGTTTAGACTTAACGTAATTATCTTCTGCTTCTTTAAGTTCAGCAATAAGTTTAGGCAAGTCTTTACCCATCTTCGTAATCTCACGCATATAACCGAGCATACCACCGATCTCTTCTTTAGTAAAAGAGTCTTTCTTTAGGTCATTACGAAGATTCTTATTCATAACAGCCATAAGATCTTTACCAGCTTGAAGAGCATTAACAGTTTCAAAGAACATCTGTCCGACATAATTGATATTATGCTCAACAAGCCAATTGATAGCTTCAATCATATCTTTGGTTGGTCTAAAGTCTGAATTAAGTTGAGCAACTTCAATAGCATAATCAAAAGCCTTTTGATCTTTTAAACCATTACGATGAATATATCCGTCTTCATCAGCATAACAATCAATAAACTTAAATATCTTATACATAAGCTCTCTATCATTGTGCCAATCATTATATATCTTAGCAAGAACAGGAACTTTAAGAATCTGCTCTATATTAAGAATAATTTTAGAACCTTCAACTAACCATACGTGTAATGCCATAATCAATAGTTTTATCTGTTTTATTACGGGCAACAAAAAAGCCCGTACCAACTTAATGATACGGGCAAATATAAGAATTACTTCTTAAATACAAAACATAAGAATGACAAAATAAAATCTTTATAATAACTATTACTTTACCATATATTATTAGTAATCAAATTAATAATTTCAGTTATTTTTCTTGATACAATAATATCTTCTTCTTAATCATCAGCATCATTATAAGCATCACAGCTAACACTTAATATTTTATTTCCGATACCTTCATCAGGAGTAACAGTTACAAATGATTTTTTCATAGATATTTTATTTATATTTTAACTTTCATAATAAACAGCTTTCCAAATAAAATTAATAAATTGAATTTGTTTATTATTTGCAAGCGAAATGACAATATTTTGTCTATTATTCAATGCAGAATTAATATTAATAATTTCAGTATTATCGATATTAACTCCACCAGCAATATTCAAATCAAATACATTTTTACCTGCTAAGCTATAAACATCAACAGTTAATTCTTTTTTAGGAGTATATATTCTATTTCCATTAGGATTTTCTAAAAAAGCAACAACCTTTTCACCTTTATAATAAGAAGGTATTTCTTTATTAACTATAATCCGTAAAAATGAATCACAATTTCCACCAAAAAGATTCATTTCTTGAATAGGTGTGGGAAATATAAATCTTCCCATTTGAGGGCTAGCCATTGATACTCCAATATCTGCACTCATACCAAAACATCCAATACCTCCTAAAGTTCCATCAGAATAATAGAAACCACCTGCAATTTCTATACTTCCAGAATTTGAGGCTTTTTGAACAATAGTCATTGTTTTATTAACCCCACCCCCAGATACAGTTAAAATAGTAGATCTTCTATCTCCACTATTTTGTCCACAAACAACATCAAAAGAACCATTATTAGTTCCAGAGTCATTTGCAACTTCAACAAAATCTTTATTCATATCTTTAGTTTTACTTATTTATCAATAAAAGTTTCAAATTGTTTCATAAACAAATTAATTTGAGTAGCATAAGCATCTACAACATATTCAATATCATTCGCATAATATTCATTGGCTTGAACGAATAAACAGTGAACATACTCATGCCAAAACGTTTGAGTTCTTATATAATTAGGAATATCTTTACTTCTATCTCTAAGGATAATATAGATTAAACCAAGAACGTGATCAGAAACTCCATATTGTATTCCTTGAGTAGATTGATAAGAAACCTCAGCCATATCATAAGCTCTATAGATAATTGAACCAACCTTAAAACTCTCAGGATAATCAGTATCATATTCCCAATCAAAAGTAGAATCATCCCACCAATGAGTAAATAAGAAACTCAAATGAGCCATTGCAATATCATCAAGATGAGCTTTTTTGCTATTTGGAAATTCGGCATTTAAATTAAGCTCATAAGCAACAATAATAAAGAATGCTCTAACAAGTTCTCTAAGAGATGCAGTTGAATCTAAAGCATCATTGATTTGTATGATACGTTTATCAAAATCAATTTCAGTAGTTTTGACATCAGCGTGTTTAGCTATATAATCAAAAGAACCAATCTTAAAACTGACAGATGTTACTTTCTCATTTAAATCAGTAGGAAGAAAAGGATTAAGAAAAACTGTTTTCATATTAGAATCAATAAAGTTAGAAACATAACATTAAGACCAATAGAAACACCACCGATCTTAGCCCACTTAGCAGAACGACGCATATACTTCTTAAGATCTTTAATCATATCTTTATTACTCTTTTCTAGTTCAACAATAGATTGCTTATAAACGTTCGCTTGATTCGTAAGAGTATAAAGAGTATGTTTCAAACCATCAATAAGAGTATCTTGCTTAACAATAATGCTCTTTAAAGATTTGCATAAAGCTGCATCATATTCACCTTGTTTAAGAAGAATTGCAATTTTACGATTATCTTCAAGAGTATATATAATAACAGTATCTTTAAAGACTTTCAATTCTCTGCCGTATATATCGAGCGATGCTATCATCAGAAACAACATAAATATCAGAGAAGTTCTTAATATCTGTTTCATATTTAATTATAGTTTTATTTGTATTAGCTTTGAGACTATCTATAAGACGTTCTTGTTTTATAGCGTAATTCTCCAAAGCAGAAATAACCCTACCAAGAGAATCCAAAGTATGATAAGGAATATCAGTTGCCGGTATTCGTTCTTCTTCATTACATTGAATAATATTAGTAAGACATAGAGCCAAAAAAAGAAGTGCTATTAACACTCCCTTAAAATCTATCTTCATAACTCAAACTCTTTAATGTTAGTAAGAGTATAAGTAAAAGAATTACCATATAAATCTTTAGCCTTATTCACAAGCGGCATAAATTTGTCTTCAAAATCTCTAACAGATTCAAAGACTTGACAACCAGCAGAATAAAGACCGATAGTACGAATAATTTTCCACTTAGAAGCACGATGTATATTAATACCAGCTATCTCGTAACTAATACGACCAGATAAATCAAGTTTATTATCTCGATTATTGTCACGATAAAGTGGAAGAGGTTTAACTTGAACAAGTGCAGGATAATCGCCTTTATGCTTTCCAACTTTAAATGCCCCTCTAAATTGACCTTCTTTTAGAATAGCGCAACCTTTAGAATTTATAGGTTTAATCAGATTTAAATCAGAAGGATCAGTAGTTATTGAAAACCAATCATAAGTCCATTTACCATTCATTTTAGGATTGGCATCATTAGCTTTGTAGAATACAAGAAGAAGATCATTAAATGTACCTGTATCAGCAGTGTTACATCTAATACCCCAAATGTTCAGATTGTAGTTACCTTTATCAAAGATAGCAAAGTCATGAACTTTAGCAATCTTACGAAGAACATCAATATTAGTCTTAGCTATGACGTCATCATAAGTAATTAAAGCATTCGTTAATTCATTCATAGTTTACTTGATATTATAGTTAAACAAATTGGTATTAGCTTTACGTTCTTTATTTAATTGAGCAAGTCTATAATCACAAATGGCTTTAACCTCCGCTTTAAGGTATTTAATATCAACAAAAGTAACAACCTCTTCATGTGGCATATCATCAGGAATCAAAGGATTCTCAATAGTCCTAATATGACAAAGCATATTACCAAGGCATTTAAACCCCCATTGTTCAATCAGATAATCATACATACTTAATTGAAGAGAATAATGAATACCAGTAGAATCCTGTAAATGATTTATAGGAAACAACATAGTTTCATTAGTAACAATGTACTTATCCAAGTCAATAGTACCATCTGCTTTTTTAGCCCAATATCCACCTTCAAATCGAATAGGTGCTTTATTAGTTTTCCAATCAAGAATAAAGAACTCACCCCCTTTAACGAATAGAATATCAACAAGACCTGAAATCAAATACTCTGGATTATAAACACCAATCTCAGCATAGATCTCAAATCCCATAGAAGTCATATCCTTAATAAACTCGTAAATTTGAGGATACCTATCAGCAATACCAACAACTCGAAAATAATCAAGATCAAGTCTACCATAACTATGAGTTCTTATAATATCATCTATTGTATAAATACGACCATCAATAAAACCATTCGCATTTAAATAGTAGTTGTTACATCTTTTCACGCATTGTTCTAGGAAATTATGCTTTTCAGTTCCTTTAGCACAAGCCTTTTCAGTTTCAATCTTCCATTCAGCAAGAATCTGTTTAACAGTCTTACCTCTATATCGAATATATTTACTATAATTTCTATGAGTAGGAGGAACAGGACGACTACCAATATTAGCACAAGCTTCAGCAATAGCTTTCCAATCCTTTTGTTCTACAAACTTACCAATAATAGTAGTAGTAGATATATACTCTCTATCAAGAGCGTCAGTATATTTATGCTTTTCCTCGTCGAAGAAGATCGGCAAGTCTCTGGGTATAATCTGCGTCATAAGCTGCTTTATCAGTAAGTTTAAGGAATATCTTCTTTCGTAATCGTTCATAGAACGCTTTGTGACGTTCTTTCATATATTCATGTGGTAAAGAAGTCATCTTATTAAAATCAAAACCACATTCAGCATAAATATCGTAAGTTTCAGGATGAATCCAATGTTTACCAAAGGAAGGTATTTCAATCTCTTTATCCACACGTTGCATTGCAGTAAGAATAGACATCCATTGACTATCTGCAATATCATTTAGAAAACGTTCAAAATCTTCTTTATTACGAATAAATGTAAGAAAGTCTCTACACCAAATCTGTTCGGAAGTATAACGTTCAATAAAATGACGACCTTTTTTGGTCTTATAATACATCTTAGTAGGTTCCTTTCTTTTACGATCTACAACTGCAATCATTTTCTCATAAAGTCTCGTGACTTGAAGAGGAAATAACCTAGCACCTTTAGCCATAACAGAATTGGATTAATAAATCACACCACCAATTTGATTAAGAGAAATAAGATTACATTCCCAAAATTCAACTTTACCATCTTCACCAACAATAAGCTTACTACGATCTTTAAGACCCGGACGATTTTCGACAACTCTAAAGTTATTATCACCACCAAGAACATCAATAAGCTTTTTGTCAAGATTTTTAATCTTATGACTTAGAGGTACACCTTTGCCACCATAAGACATATCAAGAACAACTTCACGACCGAGCATATCCGGTAGGACATTGTCAGGAATAGCAATACAATAAGTAGCTTTAGGAACTTCTCTATCAACTTTCATAACATCAGTTACTTCAAGCGGAGACATCTTATATTGATTTGCAATAATAACTCGACCTTCGCCAACCTTAATATTACAAAGAGAACCCGGCGCAACACAAGCTGTTTTAAGATTATTCTTATCAGCTTTAATAGCTTCGATTTTAGTTTGAATTGAATCCATAGTTTAAATAATTTACTTTATAAGATAATCAATGTTAATAGGCACAATCTCATAACCTCTACAAAGACCTGCGTCAGTATAAAAGGTAATATTATACAACATTAACGTAGCACTAACTGTAACAGTGTACATAGTAGTAGGTTTAAAAGGAGGACGGTCTTCAAAAGGGCAAATGACAAAAACGGAAAATCTTTATCCAACACGTCCTCAATGTGAAACAAAGTATAAAATGATAGTAATAGAATTACCATTAATAATAGTGGGAGTACCAATAATAGCAGCGATGTCTTCAGTTACAGCAATAGTCAGTACTCCCGACTTCATTATGAGTAAAAAGCCACTCACAAAGATATGAATAAATTAGATATTACAAGGGATTACTTGAATATCTTTTTCTAAACATTATATTTTTCTGTTTCAAAGGCAGTATTCAATAGAAATCTCAATAGTACTAGCGTCTTCACCCGGATTTGCAGCCACGCACGCAGTGCCTTGTTCTTCTAAATGCTTCGAATCAATATGCAAAGCATTCGCAGTACTACCACATTTATACCTTTGTCTATATATGCACGCACGTGTGCGCTATGCAGAGTTTTGCGATATATATAAAGATATATATAAAGATTACTAAAGGTAATATCAATGACAGTATTACTACTTCAAATTCGTCCGTCCGTAATATGTATTTTAATTATATTCAAATAAACCTCTTATCACCCACTAATACTCACCCACTCATATCCCCTCTTATTACCCCCTATAGTCCCCCTCTTTTCTCCCCTTTTCTTTCCCTCTCTTTTCCTCCCTCTTCTCTCCTTTACAAAGCACCACGAAGCTACTTAAAATAGCTTTAAATATAATAGTATTATCTTTAGTAAGTATATGCCCTTCTAAGTTCCTTTAAGTATCTTTAGTAATACTTAGAGTAACATTAAGTAAACTTAGAGTATATATAGGAGTTCCACCCAGCTCAATGCAAAATGTAACAAAGCTACGAAAAGCATCTGTAATACTTAGAGTAACAATACTATCTTGAATAGCTTTGCAACTACCAACTCTAGGAGCTTTGTAACGATCAGCAGACCCCAGTAGGGAAGAAGGACTGGTGACGCGCGGAACATCCGCATCATCACCCGTATTATCAGAGTTAGTATAAGCATTTTCAATGTATTTTGAATAAGCATGAGTAAGATTCATAAGTTTTGCAATGGTAGAAGTATCTTTAGTAATATTAGAATAATCATGAGTAATAGCAAAATGTTGCTCCCTTCCACACCTATTTCCCTACTGGGGATTACAAAGCTCATCAAAGTTATTATAAATACCGATAGTATTAATACTATTACTACTTAGAGTAACTCTGATATTACTTGTAATATTATCTGTAATAGAATCAACGTTACCACATTTCGGCTTACATTTTTGGCAAATTATACACTGAATTTTGATAATGCTTATGCTGATTGTCTTAATGTTACTCTAATTAATTTTAAAGCTAATGCCGATTATATTAAGTATGCTTTTAGTATTACTCAAATTACTTTGAATATAAGTAAGGCTTCTTATTTAATTCACATTGCAAACTCTAATATTCGGATTTGTACACAGAGCGATTTAAGTGCTTATTCTAATTCTTTTGATATTGCAATTACTTAAGGAACTTTGAATATAGGCGGGGTAGAACTTTCTATTTCTTTTACGGCTCTTATACAGGCTTATTCTTATTGCATTTCTATTATAGACTCTAAGGCACTTTCTATTGCAATTATTATTCGATTTTCTATTGACTTTAGTGACACTGTTGCTCATCTATAAATCCGATGTGAAAGTTTGTGTACGGGAACTTATTTTATTGCAATTTATTGCAGACACTCTCTAGATTTTATTATTGGTTATTTTAAGACTTTTAGTAATGCAATTTTTAATTTTGATTCTTATGGAATTTCTATTGGTTTTGGTTACGATAATTCTAAGACTTTTGATGATGATGGTTTTAATAGTTTTGAAGACAGTGTCATTAGTTATGATTTTAATATCATTGCCATAGGGGTTTAATAATACTATTTCTTAGGTTTTAGTAACGTAATTTATAGCTTTAATTCTTATAGTATTTCTATTGGTTTTAGTTTTAATAGTTTTGAAGTTTCTAATGATGATTGTTTTAGTATTTTTGAAGATGGTGTTGCTTAACTTTAGGTTGGGCGTGAAAGTCTGTGTACGGGGACCTCCTTATACGACAGCACCCCCTTGTAATGCTTGGGGGAATGCCCCCGTCAATGATTCATGAGGAATGATTTTCCGAATTGGAACTGCAATTTTCAATAGAGATGTTGCAGTTACAATTTCTATTACCTCACGACTATCTCCGCTTGATAGCATGGATTTAATTAAAATAAATATTAATTTTGAACCTCACGATGCTAAGGTGAATCGTATCTATCTTATGAATACAATGATTAATGCTCCTGAAGTTAAGAAGATGAGTGCAATCGTATTGAATGCAATTGCTGTTCTTAAAGATACAGAAGATTATCAAGATCGTTATCTGATTGATTGCAATGATCTAGAAGGTAATACTATTGAACGCTTGTTCATTGGTAAGAAGATCTTTGATAAGATCGATGGTCTTGTCGGTAAGATCATTGATGTAGTCTATAAAGATTGCATCGCTGATGTTACTCAGTATATTGATGATGAGGACATCAATGAAGAAGTGAAGTTTCACACGACTACACACAAACAAGTGGTTGATGTTGTTAAGACTAATGATATTAACTTGTTGATTGCTTGTGCTAAGCATGGTATTAAGGATATGTATAATGAATTAAAAGAGTTAAACAAATGAGAGTATTAAAGACGTTATTGAAGTGCATCATCATATTGGTGGTGCTCTTCTTGTTATCAGCAGGTGAGAGTTTAGCTGATTGGTTTGCATCAGTTATTGATGGTGATGTATTTATTTGTTGCATTATTGGTGCAATTATTGCAGTTGTTGTATTATCTATTGTTAAACCTAATAAATTTAATTAAGCTATGAAAGTATTTTATCTTAAAGGTAAAAATGTATTTTCCAATGTAAATGTGGAAGGTGTTGTAGATTCAAATGTTGATGATATTAAGATTATACAATATATTGAATCTAAGTATGAAATCAAATATAATTTTGATTATGATAAAAGATTTAATCATCATCATATATATTCATTTATTAAAGATGATATTAAAGATTTTGATTGCAAATTACATATTGTAATTGTGGATCAAATACATATTTGAATTATTAAGAGTAGTGCTATTAGTGCTACTCTTATTTTTTTTAATACCCTACAAACTCCGTCTAATCAACACGACTAAACCCCTTATTGTAATTGGCGGTCGTGGTGATCGTCCTAGAAATTCTAATACTTAAAATTATGGCAGACGAATTAAAGAATCCAGTGAGACGTTCAGTTATCGGTGAAATTATCTCTATTAAAGAGATCAACAAAGACGACTTTAAAGAAGGTAAATTTCGGCATGATTGTCGGATTGTTCGTGTTGATCCTCTGAATGGTTCTCCACTTGTTGATGTTTACATCACTAATGATCAGTATGACAAATACGGTCTTAATGCGATTGTATTCGCAGGTAATGTTGTAAACTTCAGCATTGATGAGAACATTGCAGGTAAGACCGGTTATATCGATCCTGATACCGAGGAATGGACGTATCATGAAAAGACATTCAACAGCTTTGCAGGTGCTGACAATGTTGGTAGCTTAGGTCTTATCGGTGTATTCGGTAAACTTGGTGTTGGTGCAGATATTGTTTCTGGCTTCATCAAGAACATCGAGACAGCTCGTAAGCAACGCGAAATTGTTGCTAAGCCTAAAGTGGTTGAGGCTGTTGCTACTGAACAAGCAGAAGAAACTGCGTAAATTCCGTGAGGTGGTGCTGAGTATATTCTCAGTGCTACCTCTTCTTTTTGTTACTTAATTAATCCGACTAATGATCATGAAATTACACGTTATTTATAAAGGTCAAACTGTTGATATTTCTTATGATTTACTTTACATCAATACTGATGAAGTGAATATAAGATTCTATAATTCAAATGGACAGAGTTGTAAATTTTTAACACAATATCTTGAAGCTAATCATCTTGATTACGTTCTTAAAGATAGAGAAGACTATAAGGATATTGTCACACTTCCGGATATATTTGTACTTACTCTAAGTACAAAAGGTAAATATCGTTCTCCAGTTGTTAAAGATAATCTCTATGATGCGATTATTGAACGCAGTAATGACATTGAGTTAGCTCATAATGCTATTAGAGGATTTAAGCGTAATGTTAAGATAATTGATGCTAAGCTTGCTGATATGCAAGAGGATTTAAGTAAATCTGAATATGCTCGAAGCATTGATAATATTACTAAAGAAATACTTGAATTTAAACGCTGTAAACAGCTTGAAGCCTTAGCATTAGCAGAAGAACATCTTGATGTTTCACGTGAAACAATACCGACAGTTGAAACATTGGAAGTGGCTTATGAGGTATCGACTTTGTTTAAGCTTGAGGACTTTGCGAAGCTTCTATATATTTACGAGTATTTGAAAGATCAATCGAAATTGTCTAAGAAATATCAGAAGGTATATGATACATTAGACAAATTAGAGAAGTATATGTACCCGGAATATGTTAAAGAAGTTGAAGCATTAGGACAGAATTTATTTGCTGAATTGCAAGAGAAAGCTGCGAAATGGGCGGAGAATGAACCGAATATTAGTGAGTGGGTACGGGAGAAATGTAGGCAGTTTGGATTTGAGGTTGAGAGTGAGGATGAGGAGTAGAAATGGGATTTGTAGCGGCATCTCCAACCTCATTCGCAATACCGTCTTCAAAAACGTCTTCAAAAACCGCGATGTGACTTCTAAGTATTGCAAATTAAAATCAAAGTATTTCACGCCGAGAATGTAAAGCTGCAAAAAGTTTTGAATTAGAATCTGAATTTGCGGAAATAAAATCTGCGAAGCTATACTAGTAATTGCAAATTAAAATCAAAATATTGAACACCGAATATCGAGAGTTGTAAAAAGTTTAGAATTAACTGTAGAAAAGATGCAATTAAAAGCCTAGAATTTATATGCGAAATACTAGAAACAATGCAAAATGCTTCAAAATGCGAACCTGAATCTTTAAAGAATTTAGAGTAAGCATTAGAGTATATGCAGTTAAAAGACTCAAAGCGTTAGCACTAGATTCAAAATTAATTCAAATAGTTTCAAAATCTCAACCTTGAATATCAGAATTATTTGAATTAAAATCAGAATGAGTATTCGCAAAACTCTTAATATTTGCAATTGTATCAATGTTATATTCAGTATAATTAATGCAGAATAAAGCAATTTGAATACAATTAAGAATATGGAGTATAGAGTATGCAGTATTCAGTGTGCTATTAAATGCTTTAGAAATATTCGCAGAAATATTCGCAATAAATCCTAAGCATATTCAAAACAATTCACATTAACATTCCAAATATCAAAATACTTCGAATTAGCATCAATATGATTTGAAGTAAACTTAGATATTTTTAGATTAATTATTTAAGCTTTATAACTAATACTATATCTAATTGAATTTGTAGTATTAGTTTCATTTAAAACATTAAGCGTATGATAGTATATATTAAAGATCGAGTAACAGATGAAGTCATAGCAATAACTTATGATGTATTCGTAGTATATGGAAATGAATTAATATTCACTAAACAGAAAGCAGCAAAAGCAATTGCAAATAGTTTAAGTGATTCAATATTATTCTTAGTACATAGAGAAGCAAAGCACTTTATCTCATATTCAGCAGAAATTGATCAATCAATTATAACATTAAATAAGAATTTAATTGCAGTTGCAATGGACAGTGGAAACAAAGAGTATGAGATAAATCACTTAGAGTATAAAAACCAATTAGAACAATGGAAACATGACATCGAGAACTCTAAGAATAGTTGTAACTGATATTGAAGCAGAATGGTTAGTTCCAGTAACAGCATCAATATCATGGGTAGATTACCAATTAGTTCTTAAATTAACATCGTCACGAACAAGACACGGAGTACAAGAGTTTCTTAGAAGAAACAATATACCTGTAACAGAGTTCGTAGATGAAAAAGAATTAATAGTAGATCCAAGAGAATTACAAGAAGTATCTATAAAAGAATCTAATATAACAACAAAGGAGCTTTTAGAGAGACTAAATGATAATGAGTATTAATCTTAATATTATCAATAATGATTATAAGATTAACTGTAGTATGTACGAGATATAATGTGACAATGGAAATACAGTGTCACAAAGATACCGAATGTGTAGTATCAGATGAAACAATAGAAATAAAAGTAGCATCAGATAAAGTAAGAAATAAAATCAAAGAATTTTGTAAATTTACAAAGGTAAGTGTAAAAGAATATCCAATTATTCATAAACTTGTAATATCAAGAGAATCAAAGAAGATATTCGTAAAGACTTTTAACAATCGGTAAAGCTTTCCAATCCCCAATAGGGAACAAGGACTGGAAGGAGCAGCATTCAGCATCCCTATAGTAATA
>ENA-ORPD01001590-ORPD01001590.1-human-gut-metagenome-genome-assembly--contig:-NODE-1590-length-16003-cov-2.127665_pt1 | contig 16003 bp, 9 predicted proteins | sample MGYA00242143_ERZ509076 | MGnify/ENA primary metagenome ERZ509076 (study PRJEB26280, sample SAMEA2338706) | human gut metagenome | biome: human gut; feature: human-associated habitat; material: faeces... | reverse complement strand
AAATTGTCCGGAATGCCCGGATGCATGCTGCCGAATGCACCGGGGACTGGCGTACATTCGTCGATTTGGCAGAGGAAAAATGGTACGAAGAAAAAATTCCCGATGCCGAATTGTACAGCTGGGGAGTGAAAATCAATGAAAATTGTCCTGACGAAGCTATTCGCTACAAAGCGGCACACTGGTTTGTACAAGCAGCTCAGGAAATGGAACGAAAAGAACGGGTCACCGGAAAAGTAAGCATGAGTTCATATAAAGGCTTTTTCGAAAAACTGGCGGACGACCTGGTGGGAAAAAAGTAATTGCGTTTGTGCTCTAATCGTTGAAGCTGAATTTGACACGATTGACAATGGAACGTCCCAAAGTCAGCTCGTCGGTATATTCCAGATCATTGCCGATAGAGATGCCTTTGGCAATGGTGCTGATGACGAGATCTTCTTTATTCTTCATTTTTTTGAAGATATAATAGCCGGTAGTATCTCCTTCGATGGTGGCACTGAGGGCAAAGATGATTTCCCGGATCGGTTCCTGCTCTACCCTTTCAACTAAAGAAGTAATGTGCAGATCGGCAGGACCGATACCGTCCATTGGAGAGATGATTCCTCCGAGCACATGGTATAAACCGTTGTATTGTGAGGTGGCCTCGATCGATAAGATGTCTTTGATGTTTTCTACGACGCAGAGCGTCGTGTTATCTCGTTTCGGGTCTGAACAGATCTCGCAGATTTCACCGTCGGAAATATTATGACATCGACGGCATTCCTTGATGTTTTTCTTCAGGTCACCGATACTTTTCAAAAAGTCGTCGACTTCCTGCACATCTTTCTTCAGAAGATGTAATACGAATTTCAGAGCTGTTTTACGCCCTACTCCCGGCAGGGAAGCAAACTGATCGACCGCTTTATCTAATAACCTTGAAGAATTCACCCTTTTTTCCTTTCTCCTTTTTTCTTTCTCCCCCTCACTCCTCCCTCAAACGAATATCTTTCACTATCATCTGAATATCGTTTTTCCCCATAAATTCATTTTCCTGGAGCGTATAACAGAGATCGAAAAATCCGCCGGAGTTCACTTTATCATAGAGATGCCCCATGCCGAAACCGATGCCGCTCCGGTCGTTACAGGCCCTGGTATCGTCGACAATGACCAGTTTCAGGTGTTCGTTGTTACGTCCCACCCGTTTGGTGCCGATGAAGTTTGTTACTTTCTCGGTCATGAAGACCGGGATGGTATTGTTGGGACCGAACGGGGCGAATTTTTGCAGCATATGATACAGATCGGGAGTGATATCGGTCAGCTTGATTTTAGCGTCGATATTGATCTGAGGGGTCAACATTTCATCGTCGATCGTTTCCCGGACAATACGTTCGAATTTTTGTTTGAACGGTTCTATATTTTCGATTTTCAAGGTCAATCCGGCAGCATATTTATGCCCGCCATAATTCTCCAGAAATTCACTGCATTGCGAGATAGCGTAATACAGATCGAAACCTTCGACCGACCGGGCTGAGCCTGTCGCCAAGCCGTTCGATTCGGTAAGAATGATCGTCGGACGATAGAAAGATTCGGTCAGGCGCGAAGCTACGATCCCGATCACTCCTTTATGCCAGTTGGCATTGAACAATACGGTCGTTTTTTTCGACGGTTCGAGTTCCGATTGGTTGATGTGGCGAATGGCTTCCTCAGTGATATCGTGATCCAGTTTTTTACGTTGGTCGTTGAAAGTATTGATATCCGAAGCGATACCGGCAGCAGAGCATTTCTCGTCGGCTGTCAGTAACTCCACCGATTTCCGGCCTGATTCGACCCGTCCGGCTGCATTGATCCGGGGACCGATTCTGAAAACGATGTCGTTGATCGTAATTTCTTTATCGATCCCGGAAATTTTTATAATCGTTTTTAATCCCAGACTGGGATTGGAGTTCAACTGCTGCAACCCGAAATAGGCCAGAATCCGGTTTTCTCCCGTGATCGGGACGATATCGCTGGCTATGCTGACGCATAACAGGTCCAAAAGCTTGTAAAGCTCCGACATCGGAAGATTGTGCTTCAGGCTATGTGCTTGTACCAGCTTGAAACTGACCCCGCATCCGCTCAGCCATTTGTAAGGGTAGGGGCAATCCGGACGTTGGGGATCGAGCACCGCAATGGCTTCCGGCAACGTATCTCCCGGAGTATGGTGGTCACAAATGATGATATCCACCTGTTTGGAATTGGCATATTTGACTTTTTCGACTGCTTTGATTCCACAATCGGTGATCAGCATCAATGAAAAACCGTTTTCTGCGGCATAGTCGATTCCTTTGATCGATACCCCATATCCTTCCGTATAGCGGTCGGGGATGTAGTATTCCAGATTATCGTTGTTACAGTGGTGTTTCAAATACTTGTATAACAGAGATACTGCCGTCGTTCCATCGACATCGTAATCTCCGTATATCAGTATTTTTTCATCTTGGGCGATCGCCCGGTCTAAACGTTCTACTGCCTTGTCCATATCTTTCATTAAGAAAGGATCGTGCAGCATATTCAGGGATGGATAAAAAAAAGATTGTGCCTGTTCCGAACTAGTAATACCCCGTTGCAGCAGTAAGTTCGCTATAACGGGGTGACAATTTAGTTTTTTTGAAAGTTCCTCTATCTTAGTAGCCTCCGGCGGAGTATTGATGACCCATCTTTTTTTCATTATACTTTTTTCCAATTCTGCTACAAAGTAGCGGAAATTCCTTGTTATTTCAAAGTGTAATCTAGATTAATTTCATATAACAAAATCTGAAAATTGAAAATATAAAATTAAGAAGCTCTGTTACAAAAATTTGCACGATTCGTTTTTTTTATTCAGAATTGCATTCTCCGGATTATGAATGCCATGTATATTTGCTTTGTCTCCCCCTGTCCTATTCAGTGCGATAACTCTCACATCGGAGTATCCGGGAGGCAGTCTCAAGAGATGGGACATTTCCAGATGCATCGGCTAAGTTTCCTCCCATTTGTTTGCAGATGTCGAGAAATTTCACTTATATTGCATAGAAGTTGTGCATACAGTACTTGTAAATCAGAGGATTATGTGTTGATAATTTGTTAAATATCAGGTATGTATACAACTTTTTAAACATAGATATTTTAACTTTTTGATTCCGTTAACGAGTAGTGAATGTATTATTTGTGTTTTTTACTTAAGAAATTACAATTTTACAAATTTGCCCAAATAAAGGTTCGTTTAATTTAGTCGAAAGTTTATAAAGTTTATAAAGTCCTTGGTCTCTGCGGGTGCTTGGTCTATTGACAAGGAATAATTGACAATTGACAAGGATAAACCACAGCCTTAAGTTTATTCTATCGAATTATAAATCAATGGATATACGTTTAACTTTTCTTTTCGCTTTTCTTTATTAATCTGTTTTTTCATGGAAGCGAAGCTTCCGGTAATTCTCCATGATCAATTGTCATCTGTCGATTATTCTTGTTGCAGATTCCCGCAAAAAGAATCGAACGTTTTTTTATGAAAGAATACGATTTAGATCACGAGAAAACTTTTATTTCTGCATTTCAAGCCGGAGAGGAGAAGGTTTTCCGGTATGTTTTTGAAAAATTTTATTCTTCGTTGTGTGTTTATTGTCTGCGTTTGATTCGGGAGGAATGTGTTGCAGCCGATCTGGTGCAGGAAGCTTTTGTAAAATTATGGGAAAACAGACAGAATTTTAGCTCGCTTTTGACGATACGTTCCTATCTATATACAATCGTTCGTAATTCCGGTATCAATTATTTGCGGTATGTGAAAATGAAGGCGGAAAAATTGGAAGAAAGAGGAGAGGAGACTGAAACTTCTGCTGTAGAATTGATCATCCGTCAGGAAGTAGAACGGCAATTACTGGAAATGATACAGGAATTGACTCCGGAATGCCGACGGGTAGTAAATTTGTTGTCTGAAGGAAAATCTTATAAAGAAGTGGGCGAACTACTGCACATTTCTGCAAATACAGTAAAAAATCATCGGGTCAGGGCTGTAAAAATTCTGAGAGAGAGAGTTCAGAAGCTATGGGGCCTTTTTATTTAAAAAAATTAATTTTCATTAGTCCATTTTTCGTTTTCGATTGTTTAAGTAATACAAGTGCGTTTTAAAAGAGAATTATGAATCTATTTGAACAATTGTATATTGCTGATCTGATCGTGAAAGCGATTGCCGGTTCTTTGAGCGGAGAGGAAGCTGCGGAACTTCGTCTTTGGAGGGAAAGTAGTGAGGAGAATGAACGTTTGTATCAGGAACTGCTTACAATGGGAGGAATGGAATTGCAACAAAAGGAGGTTGCTCTATTTGTGCCGGAGACTGCCTGGAAAATGTTATCGGAAAAAGTATCGGGAAAACGGAAACACCGGGTCGGATCGAATATATTGAAGTATGCAGCGGTGGCTTGTGCTGTATTGGGAATTGCTGTTTCGGTTTTCTATATATCCGGGAATAAAACACCGGAAACGGTAGAAACCGTAGCTGTTGCACAGGTTTCGGTTCCGGCCATAGCACATGGTTCTTCTAAAGCAGTATTGATATTGGAGGATGGTTCTTCTGTAAAACTGGATCGGCAGAGCACTTTTCAAACTGCGGACGCTACAGTCCGGAATACAGAACATTCGGGTATAATTTCTTATAAAAAGACGGAAAAAACGGAAAAGAAAGAAGTAAAAATGAATCGGCTGATCGTACCCCGGGGAGGGGAGTATAATGTCGAACTTGCCGACGGAACGCTGGTGTATTTGAATGCCGAATCGGAACTGCAATATCCGGTTACCTTTATCGGTGAAAGCAGGGAAGTGACCTTGAGGGGAGAAGCTTATTTTAAAGTGACCAAGAACAATGAAAAACCTTTTATTGTAAAATCCGAAGGATTGTCGGTACAGGTGTGGGGAACGGAATTCAATCTGAACACTTTGAATCAGGAAGGTTATTATGCAGCAACTTTGGTGGAAGGGAGTGTGGAAGTGAAAGTTCCGGGCCGGCATTCGGTTTTTCTCGAACCTTCTCAGCAGGCACGGGTCGATTGTGCGACTTCGGATATCACTTGTCTGAAAGTAAATACTTTACCTTATACGGCCTGGAAAGATGGAAAATTTGTGTTCAACCATGAGGATATGCAGCACATTACCATGAGACTGGAGAAATGGTACGATGTGGAATTTACATATTCCGAAGAAACTTTGAAAGACCTGAAGGTGTTCGGGGTTATCAGCCGGTATGAGGATATTACAAAGGTTCTGAAGCTATTGAGCGCTACAAGACTCGTCAGTTTCCGGTATGTGAATCATAAAATAATGGTGGTACCTTATCAAAGATCCTGATAAAAGGCAGGAAATCTAGACCATTTCCTGCCTGTTCAAGATAATAAATCCAATGTCCGTGCGGGACATGAATTGTTTAATTACTTAAAACTCTCAAATGTATGAAAAAAATGCGAACTAAACCGCTTTTCGGGCGGGGTAAATTGCAGAAAATGTTGCTGGTAACGCGTATCGGTTTGCTATGTATACTGGCGTTTAACATTACCGCGGCTGCAAATGTATTTTCACAGGCTTTTAATTTGAAAATGAAGAATGTTACTTTGGAAGAAGTGCTACTGGAAATTCAGAAAAAAAGTTCTTTCGATATCATCTGCAACAGCGAACAAATCAGTAATATTAAGAATCTTTCTGTGAAGGTAGAGAATGCGAATGTGGAAGAGATTTTGAAACAATGCCTGAAAGGGACCGTCCTGTCTTATGAAATTGTAGATAATACGGTGGTGATCTACGAACAAAAGCGGCTTGAAGCAGCTCCTCAGCAGACAAAGATTGTGATCAAAGGTTTGATACTGGAAGCGGACGGACGTCCGTTACCCGGGGCTGCCGTTTATTTAAAAGGCAATAAGGTTATCGGGACCGTTTCGGATGTAGACGGGAATTTCCAGTTGAGCGTATCTCCGGATTTGATCGGAAAAGAAACTCTGGTCGTATCGTTTGTGGGATTAAAAACGAAGGAAATGCCTTTGAAAAAAGAACCTTATCGCATCACCATGGAGGCGGAGGCCACCCAATTGAACGATGTGGTGGTAACAGGTTATCAGACTCTTTCCAAGGAGCGTGCTACCGGTTCGTTTGCCGTTTTAACGAATAAAGACTTCGAACATAAATTGCAGCCTGGTATTATTTCACGTATAGAAGGTATGGCTGCCGGTCTGACGAATTACAAAGGAGATCTGAGGATTCGTGGTAAGGCTACGATTTCCGGAGTTTCCACTCCTTTATATGTGGTCGACGGAGTGCCCTATGAAGGTTCCCTGGATGCGATCAATCCGTCTGAAATTGCCAATATTACTATTCTGAAAGATGCGACGGCCGCTTCCATCTACGGATCACGTTCGGCAAACGGGGTGATTGTGATTATGACCAAGAAAGGTGCCGGAAAGAGTACGATCGAATACAACGGTTCGGTTGTTATCACTCCTTTACGGGATGACAGGGATTATCTGAATCTCATGAATAGTGAGGAACTGGTAGATTGGCAGGTAGAAATGTTCAATACTTATCATTCTCCCTACAGTAGCTCTGACAAAAGATATTATCAGAATGAAGTACTCAATTTGTTGTACGAGAATGAAGCCGGGAATATCAGCGATGATGAAATGAACCGGCAGTTGAATATTTACCGGAACCGGAACAATTACAATGAACTGAAAGATAATTTTCTCCGGACTGCGATCACTCATCAACATAATCTGGCTTTACGCGGAAGTTCGGATAGATATCAATATTCCGCCAGCGTCAATTATATGCAGAATATTTTGCAAACGAAGGGGCAGGATAATGACCGGGTAGGTTTTAACCTGAGAAGTTCCTATAACTTTTTTGAATGGCTGAGGGCTGACCTGGGAGTTGTCGGTAGTTATACAAAGGCAGATTATGACAATGGTTTTACCCCTTCGACTTATCTGACCGGCGGACGTGCTTCCTATCAGACTTTATTCGATGAAGACGGTAATCCATTGAACTGGTATCAGACAAAATCCCAGTCGGAGATAGACCGCCTGGTCGGCTTGGGGCTCAACGACGAGTCTTTTTATCCATTGGAAGAAATGCACCGGAAAAGTTATTTCAGCAAGAGCAACTATTCCAATGTGAATGTGGCCCTGAATGTAAAGGTTATCGAAGGGCTGGATGTGGATTTGCGGTATCAGCTGGAAAAAAACAATTCGCTGGTACAGAATTATTATGCCCCCCAATCCTATACGCTCCGTAATCAGATCAACAATTCATCCATCGTGAATGCTGATGGAAGTATTAAACATCTGATACCGGAAGGGGGGTATATCGACGAGACCAGAAGCGATAAAAATTCCTATACTTTGCGTGCTCAGATCAATTTCAACCGCACGTTCGATGAAAAACACGAGGTCAGTGCGATCGCCGGTGGTGAGCGCCGTGCTGTACACAGTACCAGTACCTATGTAGAGAAATACGGTTATGACAAGGTCAGCCTGGCACATAAATACCTGGATGAAGCGACACTGAACCAGACCCAACAGGGTACGGAGGCGATCAATAATTCTTATACCCACGTTCCGAACGGTTATCCCGATACTTTCGGCGATAAAGAGGACCGTTACGTTTCGTTTTATGGAAATGCTTCCTATACTTATGACCGCCGGTATGCCATTACGGGGAGTATCCGTATGGACCAGTCCAATTTGTTCGGTACGAATCCCAAGTATCAGTACAAACCTTTGTGGTCGGTCGGTGTCAGCTGGCATATGGCACAGGAGAAATTTATGGGAAACATGGACTGGCTGGACCAGCTTTCCATCCGTTTTACCAAAGGAATCAACGGTAACATTGCAAAACAAAGCGGACCTTATATGATCGTATATTCTGCCGGAATCAATTCCTGGACCGGTGAATATTCCAGTTCCGTATCCAGTCCTCCAAACTCCGGTTTACGCTGGGAAAGAACCAACCAGACCAATCTGGGTATCGACTTCAGCTTCTTTAACAACCGTTTGGGAGGATCGTTCGACTATTATGCGAAAAATACTTCGGATTTGCTGGGGTCGATCGCTACAGACCCGACTTCCGGTTGGGGTTCTCTGACGATGAACTATGCCGAGATGTACAACCACGGTTATGAGATTGTATTGAACAGTGTGAATATACAGACAAGAGACTTCCGTTGGGCAACGAATATTAATTTCAGTTACAATAAAAACCGGATCACAAAACTGGAAAACAGTTCTAACTCCGTTTCCAGTTATATCAGCGGTACGAATACGAGAGAAGGGATGGCAATGGGAACTTTATTCAGTGTACGTTGGGCCGGATTGGACGAGAGTGGAAATCCTCAGGCTTATAAAAAGGACGGAACGATCGTGAAATCGCTTGCGGATCTGACGGTCGAGGATCTGGTACGCTCCGGAACAAGTATACCTCCCTATTCTGCATCTATGTCGAATATGCTGACTTATAAAGGTTTCGATCTTTCTTTTATGTTTCTGTATTACGGTGGACATGTGATGAGGGATGTCATGCCTCAATACTTCACGTCGACAACCGGAACAACGAATGTGGACAGGAGTATCCGGAATTACTGGAAATCTCCGGAAGATTCCAACGATCCCGATAAAGCTCCGGCCTTTATGAGAAATGCCAGTACCAACTATACCTATTTGTGGTATGCTGCCGATAAACACATCAAAAAAGCGAATTACATAAAGCTGAAGGAGGTAACCCTGTCCTATAATTTGCCGGAACGTTGGCTAAAAAAAGCTTTTATTTCAGGAATGAGTATCAATGCACAGATTCAGAATATCTGGTGGTGGGGTTCTCAGAAAAGACGTTTGAATCCGGAATCCTGGAACGGGACTTCTCTGACATCTATTTCGAGAAGCGCGCTCGACCCGACCATATATACGCTAGGTTTATCTTTAAAATTCTAAAAGGAGATGATTATGAAAAAAATATTTTTATGGATTGTTTGGGGCATGTTCCTTTGTCAGGGGTGTGACCGTTTTCTGGACATACAGCCGAAAGGATATACCATTCCTTCGAAATACGACGACTACCGTCAGTTGATGAATTACGCACAGATGGCTAAAGCGCTGGATCATTATCCGGTGTATATTACCGATGATGCTCAGCTGGGAAGCGGAGATGAAGAGAATAATTTTACCTCTATGGATGATGAAATTAAAAATCTCTATGCTTTCGAACACGGGGCTGTTTTCAATGACGGAGTTTCTGATCCGATCTGGAACTATGCTTACAACCGTATCTATGTGTGTAATACGGTAATCAATAATATCATGAGTGTGACGGATGCTTCGGAATCCGATAAGCTGAACTTAAAATCGGAAGCGATGGTTGCCCGGGCTTTCGAGTATCTTTGTATGATCGGGGTTTATGCTCCGGCCTATGACGCTGCAACGGCTTCGACCGATTACGGCTTGCCTCTGATCTCCAGCGAAGATGTGGCCGACCTGAATTATTCCCGTAGCACTGTAGAACAAGTGTATACGGCGATCAAGCAAGACCTGGACGATGCCCTGCCTGCTTTGTTGGATAAAACTCCGAACACATTCCGTCCGGCGAAGAATGTAGCCTATGGTTTTCTGGCCCGTATGTATCTGATGCGCGGAGAATATGATAAAGCTTTGGAAAATGCGAAGAAAGCATTGGAAGTCAGTGAAGAATTGGTAGACCTGACAGAATATACCGCCAAACCGAATGCTTATATCGGAAGGATTGTACGGAAAGACGATCCCAGCAGTCCTTATCCTGAAGGAATGGATAATCCGGAAAATATTTACGTACGTTATCCGCCCTCCGTCTTCGGGTTACAAATGGCTGTATATGCCAGTCAGGAGTTACTGGATATTTATGACAAGGACCTGGCTCCGGGAGCTGTGGATAAACGCCGGGAACTGTGGTTTGTAGACGATGAATACAGCGGTGTGGAATTCCGTGGGTATACAATTTTTATGCCTTATATCCGGGCGAATCTGGCTTTGAACAATATGGAGGTGATTCTGACGGCTGCCGAGTGTTATGCACGCGAAGGAGGTACGGAAAACCTGGCGGAAGCTGCGCGTCTGTATAATCTGTTACGGGATCATCGCATAGAAAACAATGTACATGTGACTTTTGCCAATGCGGACGAGGCTCTGGTGAAAGTACTGGAAGAACGCCGCCGGGAATTCGCTTTCCTCGGAATCTACCGCTTTGTAGATCTGAAACGTTTGAACAAAGAAAGTCGTTTCCAAAAAACGATCACCCATTCGGCGGATGGACAAACCTGGACTTTACCGCCCAACGACAACCGCTATATTATTCCGATACCGCCGGTAGTCAAGGGGTTCCGGCCTGATCTTCCGGATTATGAAAGATAAATACGAATATTTAATATGGTCGATATGAAATTTTTATTTCCGATTTTATTTGTCATGGCGGTCGTGTCGGTTCAGGCACAAAATTCTGTCCGTCTGAAGGGGAAATTGGTCGGTATGGGAACCGATCTGGTGAAACTGTCTTACGATGGGGCTACCAGTGTGATAGGGGATGAGGGGAGCTTTATGATCCGTACGGATCGGGAAGGCCATTTCGATACGATTTTACCGCTTTCCAAACCGGCTTTTTACCGGATCAGCCGCAACACCCTTTATCTGAGTCCGGGAGACGATATGGAGGTATATATCACGACTGACAACCGGGAGGCTGTCTTTAAGGGAAAGGGAGCGGAGATGAATACCTATATGAAGGGACGTCTGTTTCCTAAGGGAGGTTCTTTTTTGGGAGAATTAAGAAACCGGAAAGGAAGCTTTGAGGAAATCAAAGTTGCCGTCGATTCTTTGGCTCAATTGAGGATGGCTGAACTGGAGCGGGTAAAAGAGGCTACTCCTGCGTTCAAAGAGTTGGAGAAAGCCCGTATTGTCGCCGACATGGCAAATAGTTATACTGCTTATCCCTCTTACTGTGCTTTACAGCCGGTGAGAAGCCGGGAAGAGCGTGAGAAATTTATGCAGCAGATTATTCCCGACTTGCTGAAAGTCGTTCCCCGGGTAAATAGAGAGGAATATCTGGATGTGGCTGTTGTCAGAGATGTGATCGGCACTGCCATGGAAACTCCCGGTCTAAAAGAAAAATTGCAATTTCCCGAACGTACTCAAGAACTTTTTACCGCTGCACAGTACGCTTATAAGCTGGATAGTGAAATAAATACGGAACTTGTCGGGGAAGTACGGGAATATGCCGGAAAGTTGAAAAATACGGATATCCGGGAAGTATTGGAAGTAAAACTTAATTCTGCCGGGGCATTACTGAAAGGAAGTCCGGCTGTGGATCTGGAATTGCTTGCTCCGGATGGGAAAACGGCTCGTCTGAGTGATTATAAAGGCAAGGTGATTTATGTGGATTTATGGGCAACCTGGTGCGGACCTTGTATTCAGGAATCCCCGAAATTCCATGAGCTGGCGAAAAAATACCGGAACGATAATATCGTTTTCCTGGCTGTTTCTACCGATACAGAGAAAAAGTCCTGGCTTTCATTTATCGAAGGCAAAGAAGCCAGGATACCGGAATACAATTGTACAGATACAAAAAATCTGAATGAAGGGTGGCAGATCAAATATATTCCCCGTTTTTTATTGATAGACGAAAATTTCAAGATCATAGATGCTTATGCTCCGCGTCCTTCTCAGCCGGAAGCGGTGGAATTACTTGATAAAATATTGAAAAAATAAGTCGATCAGGATTGTAAAAACAGCCATTGTTGAAAACCCGACAATGGCTGTTTTATTTTGATTTGTTTTTACTTCGGGAAAATAGTAACTTTGCAAAATTAATTAAAATTCTGGAATGATAGTTTGTTGGAAGTAAAACAATTAAAAATATAAAAGATGAGCTTTACGGAATTAAGTGAACAAGAGATTATCCGAAGAAATTCATTGAATGAATTGGCTAAACTGGGGATAGAAGCCTATCCGGCACCGGAGTTTCAAGTGAATGCCCATGCGGCAGAAATAAAAGAGCGGTTCGACGAAACAGCAGAGCCCCGGAATGTGGTGATTGCCGGACGGATGATGAGCCGGAGAATTATGGGTAAAGCTTCATTTTGCCATATATCAGATAAGACAGGATGCTACCGGCCGGATCCAGGTGTATGTCAGCCGGGACGATATTTCTACAGATGAAGCATCGACCGCTTACAATACGGTTTTCAAGAAATTGATGGATATCGGTGACATTGTCGGAGTGAAGGGATTTGTGTTCCGCACACAGACAGGTGAGATTTCCGTACACGCCAAAGAATTGACCATGTTGTCGAAATCGTTGCGGCCGCTGCCGATTGTGAAAGAGAAGGAAGGCAAGGTGTTCGATGCCTTTACCGATCCCGAACAGCGTTACCGCCAGCGTTATCTCGACCTGATCGTGAATCCTCAGGTCAAGGAAGTCTTTGTGAAACGTACCAGGATGATCAACGCTATCCGGAATTTCTTCAATTCCAAAGGGTATCTGGAGGTGGAAACCCCTGTGTTGCAAGCCATTCCCGGAGGAGCGTCTGCACGTCCGTTTATCACTCATCATAATGCATTGGATATCCCTTTGTATTTGCGTATTGCCAACGAATTATACCTGAAACGGCTGATTGTCGGCGGTTTTGAAGGGGTGTACGAATTTTCCCGGAATTTCCGGAATGAGGGAATGGACCGGACACATAATCCGGAATTTACCTGTATGGAAATTTATGTGGCTTATAAAGATTATCTGTGGATGATGAACTTCACGGAAGAGATGATCGAAACGGCTGCGCTGGCGATCAACGGGACTACGAAAGCGGTGATAGGCGAAAATGAAATCGACTTTAAACGTCCTTTCCGGCGGGTACGTATGGCCGATGCCATTAAAGAATATACCGGGTACGACATCGAGAAAATGTCGGAAGAAGAGTTGTACGAGGCTTGTGTAAAAATGGAGATCCCCGTGGATAAGACCATGGGTAAGGGTAAACTGATCGATGAGATCTTCGGTGAAAAGTGCGAAGGACATTATATTCAGCCCACTTTTATTTACGATTATCCCAAAGAGATGTCGCCGTTGACGAAGAAACATCGCGAAAATCCGGAACTGACCGAACGTTTCGAGCTGTTTGTAAACGGTAAGGAAGTGGCTAATGCCTATTCCGAGCTGAACGACCCGATCGATCAGCTGGAACGTTTTCAGGATCAGCTGAAATTGCAGGAAAGAGGAGATGACGAAGCCATGTATATCGACTATGATTTTGTACGCGCACTGGAATACGGCATGCCGCCGACTTCCGGTATGGGTATCGGTATCGACCGGCTTTGTATGTTCCTGACCAATAGCGCGTCGATTCAGGATGTGTTGTTCTTTCCCCAGATGAAGCCCGAAAAGAAAGTTACCGTAGACGGCGATGAGAAATACGAGGCGCTGGGGATTCCGAAAGAATGGATCGCAGTGGTGAAGAAAGCCGGATATCAGACGGTGGAAGCTTTGAAAGCTGTCGGGAATACGAATAAATTGCATCAGGAGCTTTGCGGAATCAACAAAAAAGAAAAGTTGGGATTGTCAGGGTTGACTCCCGAAGAAGTGAAAAAATGGTTGGCTTAAACTAAATTTTATCGGCATGGAAATTCCTGAAAATCCACGGATTGCGATCGTCGGCGGCGGAAGCTGGGCTACGGCTATTGCTAAGATTCTGCTGGAAACGAATGAGCATATCAATTGGTTTATGCGTAATATCGAGACCATCAACGCTTTTAAAGAGTTGAACCATAACCCTCGCTATCTTTGTTCGGTCGATTTCGATCTGTCGCGGATTTCTTTTACGGATAATCTGGACAAACTGATTGCCCATTCGGATATCATCATTTTTGCTATACCGAGTGCTTTTCTTAAAAATGTGGTGGCAAAAGCCACCCGTCCGTTGAAAGACAAGATTGTGGTGTCGGCGATTAAAGGCATGATCCCGGATGATAATCTGATTATCGGTGAGTTTTTCCACCAGCAGTATGAAGTACCTTTGGAGCAGATCGTGGTGATTTCAGGGCCTTGTCATGCAGAAGAGATTGCTTTGGAACGCCTGTCTTACCTGACCTTTGCCTGTGACGATACCCGGGTGGCCCGGTTGGTGTCACAATTGTTCAACTGCCATTATGTGAAGACGACGATTTCGGACGATATCTATGGTACGGAGTATGCGGCTGTTATGAAGAATATTATCGCTATTGCAGCGGGAATATGTCATGGATTGCGATATGGAGATAATTTTCAGGCCGTTTTGGTATCCAATGCCATTCAGGAGATGGAGCGTTTTGTGGCTGCCGTTCATCCGATAGAAAGGGATATCAAGAGCTCGGCCTATCTGGGGGATTTGCTGGTAACCGCTTATTCACAGTTTAGCCGGAACCGGACTTTCGGGACGATGATCGGTAAAGGATATTCGGTGAAATCGGCACAAATGGAAATGCTGATGATTGCCGAAGGGTATTTCGGCGTGAAAGGAATTAAAGAAATCAACGACCAGTATAATGTGCATATGCCGATAACGAATGCCGTTTATAATATTCTGTACGAACGGATTAGCCCGGCATTGGAGATCCGGTTGCTGACCGAGCAGTTGAGGTAAAAAGTAAAATGCTAAAAGCTAAAAGCTAAATGCTAAAAGCTATAGGCTGAGAGAGAGAAGGGGGAAGAGGAAAAAAGAGAAAATAGGATATGGTGAAAGAAAGGATAATCGGTTGTATCAGGAAAGTCTGGCCGGTGGCATTGAAAACCTCTTGCTGGTTTTTGAAGATTATGCTTCCGGTTTCTTTCGTGGTGATGTTGCTTACCTACTTTCAGGTGTTGCCGGCTGTTTCTGCTGTGGTAGCTCCTTTGTTCACCAGGATCGGTTTGCCCGGTGATGCGGCTTTGGTCTTTGTGACCGGTATTTTTACCAATATCTATACGGTGATCGCTTTGCTGTCGAATATGGATTTCACGGTGAGAGAAGGGATTTTGTTGGCTATGATGTGCCTGATTTCCCATAATTATCCGGTGGAAACTTTGGTACAGAAGAAAACCGGTTCTGCGGGTTGGAAGATGGTCTTACTCCGTTTTACCTGTAGTTTTATCGCTGCTGCCGTTTTAAATCTGATCTTGCCGGAGTTTGCAGGGCGGATGATAGCGCAGCCTTCTGTCGACTTGGGATTCCGCGATACTTTGTTCAATTGGCTGCAAACCAGTCTGTGGTTGTCCCTGAAAGTCGTGGCCCTGATTACCGGATTGATGATCCTGCAACGTCTGTTGGAAGAATTCGGGATATTGAAATGGATCTCTTCGCTTTTAGGTCCGGGTATGCAATTGTTGGGTTTACCCCGACAGGTGGCTTTTTTATGGGTGGTGGGCAATACGCTGGGGTTGGCTTACGGTTCCGCTGTATTGATGGATTATGCCCGGCAAGGTAAACTAACCGGGACCGAAGCGGATTTGTTGAATTATCATCTGGCGATATCGCATTCGCAGTTGGAAGATCCTTTGTTGTTTGCCGTATTGGGGTTACCTGTCGTATGGCTGATCGTCCCGCGAATATTATTGGCTTTTATTGTCGTTTGGCTCAAGCGATTGGCCGATTTTATCTTTCCGGCTCAAGCAATGGCCTTAAGTCAAAAAATTTAATTTTTTTGTTATGTATACTTTAATTGAAGTAACTACCCGACAACATGAAACGGACTTTCTGGAATTACCGGTAAGACTATATAAAGGAAATCCCTGGTGGATACGTCCTTTGGATAATGATATCCGGAATGTATTCGATCCTGCGAAAAATCCTTGTTTCCAAAATGGCGAATGTATCCGCTGGATTTTGAAGGACGAGGCAGGGCAATGTGTAGGGAGAGTAGCTGCTTTTATCAATCGGAAAACCTGTCATCTGGACAAATATAGTGTCGGGCAAATGGGATTTTTTGAATGTATCGACGACCGGCAGGCC
>ENA-ORPD01001586-ORPD01001586.1-human-gut-metagenome-genome-assembly--contig:-NODE-1586-length-16021-cov-3.985532_pt1 | contig 16021 bp, 9 predicted proteins | sample MGYA00242143_ERZ509076 | MGnify/ENA primary metagenome ERZ509076 (study PRJEB26280, sample SAMEA2338706) | human gut metagenome | biome: human gut; feature: human-associated habitat; material: faeces... | reverse complement strand
CCGCCGCCGAAAGGGCTTCGGAGAATGGATTAAAAACGATCCTTTTCGAGAAGAACGCTATCGGTGGCGTCTGCCTAAACGAGGGATGTATCCCGACAAAAACTCTTTTATACTCCGCCAAGATACTAGACAGTATCAAAAGTGCCTCCAAATATGGTATAGTGGCGATGAAAGACCCAAGTTTCGACTTGGCAAAGATTATCGACCGGAAGAACAAGACCGTCCGTAAACTTACGCTCGGGGTAAAAGCCCGGCTTACGGGTAACGGCGTCACTATCGTAGAAGGAGAGGCACGAATCACCGGAGAGGAGTTTGGAAATATACGGATTCACTGCGATGGAAAAGAGTATTTAGTGAAGAATGTGTTAGTATGCACAGGCTCTGAAACCGTGATCCCTCCTATCAAAGGGTTATCAGAGGTCAAGTATTGGACTTCCCGGGAAGCCCTTGATCTCAACGATTTGCCAAAATCGTTAGCGATTATCGGTGGTGGCGTGATCGGAATGGAGTTCGCCTCATTCTTTAACAGTATGGGCGTAAAGGTGAAGGTAATCGAGATGCTACCCGAGATATTAGGGAATATGGATAAAGAAACCTCAGCGATGCTTCGATCCGAGTATAAGAAAAAAGGCGTAGAGTTTTTCTTGAATACCAAAGTTACAGAGGTATCGGCAGAGAAAGTCTTTGTTGAGAAAAACGGCAAGGCAGACACGATTGAAGCCGATAAAATATTGGTGAGCGTGGGCCGCCGTCCGATTACAAAGAGTCTGGGACTAGAAAATCTAGCGATCGAAATACAAGGGGCCGGTGTAAAGGTAAACGAACATATGCTGACTTCCCATCCACATGTATATGCGGCTGGAGATATTACCGGTTTTTCCCTGCTGGCACATACGGCTTACCGGGAAGCGGAAGTTGCCATACACCATATCCTAGGCATACCGGACGAGATGAGCTATAAAGCCATTCCGGCGGTAGTTTATACGAATCCGGAATTGGCGAGCGTGGGTAAGACAGAAGAGGAATTGGTAGCGAATGGGGGAAGTTTTCGTGTTCAAAAGATCCCGATGACCTATTCCGGACGTTTCGTCGCAGAGAACGAGAATGGTAATGGTTTATGTAAACTGATCACGGACGACGAGGATCGTATCATCGGTTGCCATCTACTAGGGAATCCGGCATCCGAGATTATCGTCACCGCCGGAATCGCTGTCGAGAATGGTTATACAGTCGATGAATTTAAGAAAAATATTTTCCCGCATCCGACAGTCAGTGAGATCCTCCACGAAAGTTTATATATCTAATAAAACGCCTAACTAAAATAGTTTCCTGATGCTTTGCATTCACAATACACAAACGGATCCATACTTCAATTTGGCTGCCGAAGAGTATCTGCTCAAGAATTTCAAAGAGAATATTTTCATGCTTTGGCAGAATGAACCATCAATCGTGATCGGTAAGCATCAGGATGTATGGGCCGAGGTAAATCTCAAATTCGTACAAGACCAACAAATCAAGATAGCACGCAGGTTTTCCGGTGGTGGTGCCGTTTACCATGATCCGGGAAACCTGAATCTTACATTTATAGAGACCGGCCAGATTATGCAGACCGACAAATATACCATCCAGATCATGAATTTTCTCAAGACATTGGGAGTACATGTCGAGGTGGATGAACGGAAAGGATTAACTATAGGAGGATTTAAAATATCGGGTAGCGCACAGAGTATCCATAAGAATCGGTATATGCACCATGCTACCTTATTGTTTTCCACCGATCTGGATAGGCTCGTCACCTCCTTGAAAAGTACATCCCGTCAAGCACCAGAGAAAACAGGAGGTAAACGATCGACATTCGTTAAATCTGTACGGAGTCCGGTCACGAATATCAGCGCCCATCTTCCGGCTTCTATCTCCATCCAGCATTTTAAGAAAGCGCTTCTTTACTATTTCACGATCAATAATCCCGGCATTCAAGATTATTATTTCACGCAAGCAGACTTGGAAGCCATCTATCGGCTTAAAGAGCAGAAATATGCTACAGCCAGCTGGAACTTTAACACTTATACACTATAATACAGAAACTTACCTTCTTGATCTTTGTTCTTATTATATACCGTTTGTAGAGACGGGGCACGCCCCGTCTCCCACTATATAACAGTAATTAAAAAATCAAAATATGGCTACATTTGAGATAAAGATGCCTAAGTTGGGCGAAAGTATTACAGAAGGAACCATCATCTCATGGTCGGTAAAGGTAGGTGATACCGTAGAGGAAGATGATGTCCTTTTCGAAGTAAGCACAGCGAAAGTAAGCGCTGAGATTCCATCCCCCGTTGAGGGAAAAGTAAAACAACTTCTTTTTAATGAGGGAGACACCGTAGCGGTCGGTACAGTCGTAGCGATCCTTGAGATCGAAGGTGAAGGAGAGGATAACGGAGCTCAGCCGGAAACCTCGGAGGCTACTCAACCGAAAGAACAAGTCCCCGCCCCCGTCCCAGAGGAATTATCAAAGAATTCCCAAGAGGAAGATCGTTGGTATTCTCCCGTCGTATTGCAATTAGCGAAAGCTGCCGGTGTGTCGCAAGATGAACTGGATCATATTCCGGGTACCGGATATCTGGGACGTCTCAGTAAGAAAGATATTCAAACGTATATCGATCACAAAAATAAAGGTACGGAAATGCCGAAGCCGAAACAGGCTCCTGTTTCTTCCATGCAGCAAACGGCTACGAGCACGCCAACAATTACGGTAGCGCCGCCGACCGCTCCTTCCATGCCTATGACAGCGGCCACCCCATCCGCTCCACTCGCTCAAGGAGACGAGGTGAGAGAAATGGATCGTGTACGTAAGATCATTGCGGACCATATGGTATTATCGAAAAAAGTATCTCCGCATGTGACGTCGGTTATCGAGGTAGACGTGACCCGACTGGTTAACTGGCGTAAAAAAGTGAAGGATCAATTCTTCAAGCAAGAAGGCATCAACCTAACTTATATGCCGGCTATTACCGAAGCGACCGCCAAAGCGTTGAAAGCCTATCCATTAGTAAATTCATCCGTGGACGGTTACAATATCATCCTAAAGAAGCCTATTAATATAGGTATAGCGGTTTCCTTAAACGACGGAAATTTAATTGTCCCGGTTATACACGATGCCGATAAGCTGAACCTAAGTGGCCTCGCCTCACAAATAGATACCTTGGCGGCTAAAGCCCGTGAGAATAAGCTCGCCCCGGATAGCATCCAAGGCGGAACGTTCACGATTACGAATTTCGGAACCTTCAAGAGTCTGTTCGGCACCCCGATCATCAATCAGCCTCAAGTAGCGATCCTAGCCGTCGGTTATATCGAGAAGAAGCCTGCGGTAGTAGAGACGCCCGAGGGAGATACGATCGCTATCCGTCACAAGATGTACCTCTCACTCTCCTACGATCATCGTATCGTGGACGGAGCTTTGGCGGGAGCCTTTTTACGTTCCATCGCCGACGAACTAGAGAATTGGAACGCTTAATACATTATATATAATAGAACAACATGAAAAAGTATGATATAAAAACAACAGATAAGGAGACTCTCAGGAAATGGTTTTACCTTATGACGCTCGGAAGGGCGATCGATGAGAAGGCTCCCTCCTATTTATTGCAATCTCTCGGCTGGTCTTATCATGCCCCGTATGCCGGGCACGACGGGATACAACTCGCCATGGGACAAGTATTCGATAAGGACACGGACTTTCTCTTCCCCTATTACCGGGATATGTTGACGGTTCTCTCGGCGGGAATGACTGCCGAGGAGATCATCCTGAACGGTATCTCCAAGGCGACCGATCTGACCAGTGGCGGCCGCCACATGTCTAACCACTTCTCTAAGATGGAATGGCATATCGAGAACGTTTCTTCCGCTACGGCGACTCACGATCTCCATGCCGCCGGCGTGGCACGGGCGATGGTTTACTATGGACAGAAAGGCGTAGCGATTACCTCGCACGGTGAATCGGCCGCTTCCGAAGGCTATGTGTATGAGGCAATCAATGGCGCCAGCAATGAGCGACTGCCGGTTATCTTTGTCTTCCAAGACAATGGATATGGTATCTCTGTCCCCAAAAAGGACCAGACGGCCAATCGTAAAGTTGCCGATAACTTCTCTGGCTTCAAGAATTTACGTATTATCCATTGCAATGGAAAAGACGTGTTCGATTCCATGAATGCCATGACCGAGGCCAAAGAGTACGCGATCGCCAACCGGACTCCCGTAATCGTTCAGGCCAATTGCGTACGGATAGGCTCCCACTCAAACTCCGATAAACATACCTTGTATCGTGATGAGAACGAGCTTACCTATGTAAAATCCGCCGATCCTTTATACAAATTCCATCGCATGCTGATTCGTTACGGACGTTTCACCGAGGAAGAATTGAAAGAGATCGCGGATCTAGCGGCTAAAGACCTGAAAGCCGCCAATCGGAAAGCGATGGCCGCCCCCGATCCCGATCCGTCTACCGTCAAGGATTACGTCCTTCCGGAACCTTATCAACCTCAAAAATACAAAGAAGGTGTTCAAAACGAGGAAGGAGAGAAAGAAACGCTAGTTACGGCGATCAACAAGACGTTGAAAGCGGAGTTCCGGCACAACCCGGATACATTTATCTGGGGACAGGATGTAGCCAATAAAGAAAAGGGTGGCGTATTCAACATCACCAAAGGCATGCAGCAAGAATTCGGTATCGAGCGAGTCTTCAACGCCCCTATCGCCGAGGATTATATCGTAGGGACAGCGAACGGTATGTGCCGCTTTGACCCGAAGATCCATGTAGTGATCGAGGGTGCGGAATTCGCCGATTACTTCTGGCCGGCCGTCGAGCAATACGTGGAATGTACGCATGAGTATTGGCGCAGCAACGGGCAATTTACCCCAAACATCACTTTGCGCCTAGCCTCCGGAGGCTATATCGGAGGAGGACTTTATCATTCCCAGACCATCGAGGGCGCATTGACCTCACTGCCCGGTGCCCGGATTGTTTATCCCTCTTTCGCGGATGATGCCGCCGGGCTGTTGCGGACGAGCATGCGTTCTAAAGGCTTTACGCTCTATCTGGAACCGAAAGCGCTCTACAACGCGGTAGAAGCCTCCACCTTTGTCCCCGAGGATTTCGAGGTTCCGTTTGGGAAAGCCCGCATACGCCGTCCGGGAAAAGATCTGACAATCATCACTTATGGCAATACGACCCATCTTTGCCTCAACGTAGCCGAGCTTCTTTACAAAGAAAAAGGCTGGGAACTGGAGGTTATCGATCTTCGTACCTTGATACCTTTGGATAAGGAGGCGATCTTCAACTCGGTGAAGAAAACCAGTAAAGTATTGATCGTACATGAGGACAAGGTCTTCTCTGGCTTCGGAGCGGAAATTGCCGGCATCATCGGCTCGGAACTATTCCAGTACTTGGATGCTCCGATCCAACGGGTAGGTTCCCTATTCACTCCGGTTGGTTTCCATCCGGTCTTGGAACGGGCCATCCTCCCCAACGAGGAGACCATCTATCATGCGGCAAAAGAACTGCTGCTTTATTAGATCCACATTCGTTAAATCTTTAAAAGCATCACAATGAAAACAGGATTATTTTACGGAACGGGCACAGAGAAAACAACCTTTGTCGCCAATAAAATAAGAAAAGCTTTCGGGGAGGATCAGATCGATATCATCCCTATTGAAAGCGCATGGAAAAGAGATTTCGAGGCTTACGACCATATAATCGCAGGAACCTCTACTTGGTTCGATGGCGAGCTTCCCACCTATTGGGACGAGATCATCCCGGAACTGGTCACTTTAGACCTTAAAAATAAGAAGGTCGCTATTTTCGGTCTTGGAGATCAAACGAATTATCCGGATAATTTCGCCGATGGAGTCGGCATATTGGCGGACGCTTTCACCTCCTGTGGAGCGACTTTAGTAGGCGAGACCTCTTCGGATGATTATTTCTTTAATGCCTCCAAAGCCTTGAAAAATGGCAAACTACTAGGCTTAGTCCTCGATTTGGAAAACCAACCGGATCAAACCGACAAACGAATCGAGCGATGGGTGAAGCAATTGAAGGAGGCGTTTGGATAAAGAAGAATGCATCTTAAACTCGTAAACGAGAACTAAACAGAAAGCGTAACGAATCACTCCACGGGTTTGTTACGCCTTCATTCTATACACCTGTCTTTCATGCACATACTGTGCCAACATCTGCCATCGCCTTGGCACAGCTGTGCCACGCTGATGGCATACCCGTGCCATAGTGATGGCAAGCCCGTGCCACGCCGATGGCAAAGCTGTGCCACCTAGATGGCAAACATACTTTATTAGCGAGACGCTAATTAGTTAAACATTTGACTAATCCGAGAAAAAACGCTATCTTCGCACCCAGCAAGTTTAAAAGAATTATAAGTAATGGTAGAAGGTAAAGAATTCCGGGAACTTATGTTACAAGTTGTCCGCACACGCATGGCATTTCGTCGGTCTATGCAACGAACGCTGAAAAAGAACAACGCCGGTATAACATTTGAGATGCTTCAAATCTTGAGTTGCCTATGGCACGAACAAGGTATCACCCAACAGGTCTTGGCAGAGAGAACGGCAAAGGATAAGGCTTGTCTGACAAACCTAATGAACAATTTAGAGAAGAAAGGCTACGTCCATCGGAAAGAAGATCCCGAGGACCGGAGGAACAAACTGGTTTTCCTAACCCCGGAAGGAGAAGAATTCAAAAAGCAAATTCGCCCGATCCTTGATCAGGTTTATGTACATGCGGAGCATATTATCGGAATAGAGAACGTAGAAACCATGTTATCCGAATTAAAAGCAGTACATAATGTCCTTGAGAATATATAAAAAGCACGTATTGAGCCTCTTTTGTATGACGGTCGCTACATTTCCGGCAATCGCCCAAACCGATTCGCTCTTTTTGACCATCGACCAGCTTTTCGAGAGAGGCGTACGGCATAGTCTGCAGATCCAAGCAGACGTCTTAAAAGAATCGATAGCGCAAGAGAGAACCCATACGGCACGTTCCGCACAATTGCCAGACCTGCAAATCGGCTTGAAAGGTGGATATGTAGGGCAACCGATCCTCTTTGAGCAAGGACTCGCCCATCCGACTCGCCCGGAAGCGCCCGATTGGTCCCAGAACTATGCCATCGACCTTACCCAACCGATATATCAAGGCGGTAAAATCCGGTATTCCATTCGGAAAGCGGATCTGGAGAAAGAAGTCGCCTCTTTACAAACGCTCACAGACCAGAGTGAGATCAAGCTCGGTCTATTAAACCAATACATCGGTCTTTTCAGCCTGTTTAAACAACGTGAGGTGCTTTCCCGTAATATCGAGGAATCGGAACGCCGCCTGCAAGATATCCGGCGTATGAAAAAAGAGGGACTGATAACCAATAACGACGTATTAAGAAGCGAGATGCAATTAACCAACGACCGCCTATCCTTGCAAGAAACGGATAATAGCCTCATACTGGTATCACAGCAATTGGATATCCTGATCGGTCTCGATGAAAATCTATTGCTCAAACCAGATACCACGTTACTGGACCAAACCGTATCTTTAGAAACTTACGAAGATTATGTAGCCCAAGCCTATTCCAATGATCCGGCGATACGTCTACCCCGGAAACAAACAGAGTTAGCCCAAAATGATATACGTTTGACTAAAGCCTCCTCGCTACCCAGCCTATCGCTATATGCGTCGAACACATTGGCACGTCCGGTCTCCCGAACATTAGCGGATATGTACAATAACAACTGGAACATAGGGCTGTCGCTCTCCTACCCTTTATCCTCTTTATATAAAAACAACCATAAAATAAAGGAAAGCAAATGGATGGTCTCGTTACATAAAAACGAGGAGGAACAGAAAAAGCAGAAAATCCGCATGGAAGTACGCACCGCGTTCTTACGTCATAAGGAGGCCCTACAAGAAGTGGAAGCCTTGAAGTTATCCGTACGGCAAGCTCAAGAGAACTACAGGATCATGCAAAACCGGTATTTAAACCAATTGGCGATCCTAACCGACTTACTCGACGCAAACTCGGTTCTCCTCAACGCAGAGCTACAGCTCACGAATGCCCGTACCCACGTGATTTACACTTACTATCAACTACAGAAGGCTTGCGGCCGTCTCTAAAAAGAAACAACGACTATGGCAAACGAATTAAAAGAGAAACATCAAAGACTAAAGAAAGTAAGGACACGGAATATAGTATTAAACTCCATATGTATCCTTTTAGCCGGTTCCGGCATTTGGTGGACAGCCAATTATTTCTGGCGTTACATCAATTATGAGGTGACAAACGATGCCTTTGTGGACCAATATATCGCCCCACTAAATATACGTGCCTCCGGCTACATAAAAGAGGTCCGTTTCAAGGAACACCAGTACGTTCACCAAGGGGACACACTTCTCATACTGGACGATCGGGAATATCGGATCAAGGTAAAAGAGGCAGAGGCCGCGTTGATCGATGCCCAAGGATCACAAGACGTACTTCGTTCCGGTATCGAGACCTCCCATACGAACATCGCCGTACAAGACGCCAACATCGCCGAAGCTAAAGCCAAGCTTTGGCAACTGGAACAGGATTATCACCGATTTGAGCGGCTGCTGAAAGAAGAATCGGTCCCCGAGCAACAATACGAGCAATCCAAAGCCGCTTTCGAGGCGGCGCAAGCCCGATATCAGGCGTTGGTGGAACAAAAGAAAGCCGCTTTCTCCCAATTCACCGAAACCAGCAAGAAGACAACAGGAGCCGAGGCGGCGATCTTACGAAAAGAAGCGGATCTGGATTTAGCGAGGTTAAACCTTTCCTATACCGTTATAACCGCCCCTTACGACGGTCATGTAGGCAGACGGACCTTAGAGCCCGGACAATACGTGCAAGCCGGACAAACGATATCCTACCTCGTACGAGATAAAGACAAATGGATCACGGCCAATTACAAGGAGACCCAGATCCCCCACATCTATATCGGGCAAAAAGTACGTATCAAGGTAGACGCGTTGCCGGGAAAGATATTCAACGGGGAGGTAACCGCAATCTCCGACGCCACAGGCTCCAAATACTCATTGGTCCCGACCGATAATTCCGCCGGAAACTTCGTCAAGGTACAACAACGTATCCCGGTACGGATAGACTTGGAAAATCTATCGCAAGAAGATACGCAATATTTAAGAGCAGGCATGATGGTTGAAACAGAAGCCTTACGCAAATGATCACGATGAAAGAGCTTGGGGCACCGATCCGCCAATGGGTGCCGGACTGGTTAGGATTGATCTGTATCTTCATCGTTATCCTTCCGGTCACGATGCTAAACGGCTCGTACACCGGCAGTATGCTGGAGGTATCAAACACGCTAGGCACGAACACCGAGGATATAACCATGGGATATTACGCGGCAGCGGCGGGAATGGCGGTATCCTATCCGATTATCCCGAAGATACTGGAAGCCTTCTCCATCAAATTCTTATTGTTGGCGGATTTAGTCGCCCAGTTCTTCCTAAGCTGGATCTGTGCCCGCTCCCAGAACGCCGACATATTGATCGTCTGTAGTTTCGCGATCGGTTTCCTGAAAGGGTTTCTCATGCTGTGGTTTATCCGGTACGCGCAAAAGATATTCAGCCCTAAAAATATACGTAGCCAATTCTATTCTTACTTCTATCCTTTTGTTTTCGGAGGGGGACAAGCATCCATGCTTGTTACCGCACAGTTAGCCTACCATTACGACTGGAAATATATGTATTACTTCATGATGCTAATGATTTTATTGGCCATAGTAATGGTAATCATCTGCTTCCGCCATAACCGGCCGATCAAGTCCATCCCCTTGGCCGATCTACACATCCGGGAAATGTTCATCATATCCATCGGATTGTTAATGCTTATGTATGTCATTAATTACGGGAAAGTACTCGACTGGATGGCATCCCCCAAGATTTGCCTTTATATCATGATCGCCCCGATATTGATCGCTTTATTTATTTGGTATCAATATCATTCGGAACGTCCGTACGTGAATCTGGCGCCTTTATACCAGCCGAAAGCCATTATCGGTTATTTCTATATGATGCTTGTCATGTTTTTCAGTACTTCGACTACCTTGTTGACCAGCTACCTGACCAGTATCTTAAAGGTAGACAGCACTCATACCTATTCCCTTTATACTTATTTGCTTCCGGGATATGTCTTGGGGGCGTTCATCTGTTTTTGGTGGTTCCGGTGGCAACGTTGGCGGTTTCGTTTCTTGATAGCGGGAGGAATGAGTTGTTTCGTCCTGTTCTTCGGGAGCCTTTATTTCGGGATCTCACCGGATAGCAGATACGAGATGCTCTACTTTCCTATATTCCTCAGGGGATTGGGCATGATGATTCTAATCATAGCTTTCGCCTTATTTGCCGTGGAAGATTTAAATCCTAAATATTTATTGTCAAACGCTTTCTTTCTCATCATTTTCCGTTCGGTACTATCCCCTATCATGGCGACTTCTTTTTACAGTAATATACTATATCGCTTGGAACAAAAATATATGTATTCCTTATCAGAAACCGTTACGCTGGCCGATCCTCTAGCCGCCTCACGCTATAATCAGGCGCTTGGCAACGCCTTGACCCAAGGGCATCCCTACGACGAGGCAGCGCAAATGGCTACCAATACACTCTATAATACGTTACAGCAACAAAGCTTATTATTGGCGTTAAAAGAGATACTGGGGTATTTATTAGTCATCTCCTTATTCATAGCGATCGTATCCCGTTTTATCCCATTCCATAAAACCATCCGTGTTACATTCGCCAAGACAGGTGATGATATGGTTTGATCAAACTATACCCGGCTGCAAATCTATCAGCCGGCATCTGCCTTTTTGTCATTTATAGTTTATCCGAAACATTTTGGCATTCGTTTTGTATAGGAATAGGCGGATCTTGAGAATGATCAGGATTAGGAATACGCACAAAATAACAATAAAAATAATAAGATATTCAGACTATGAGCAGTAAACAAGGTAACATCGGAGTAACATCGGAAAACATCTTTCCGATTATCAAGAAGTTCTTATACAGTGATCACGAAATCTTCCTTCGTGAACTTGTTTCTAATGCGGTAGACGCTACCCAGAAGTTAAAAACGCTTTCTTCCGTAGGCGAGTTTAAAGGCGAACTCGGCGATTTGACCGTACAGGTTAAGTTCGATGACAAAACGATCACGATCTCTGACCGGGGTATCGGTATGACAGCCGAGGAGATCGATAAGTACATCAACCAGATCGCTTTCTCTGGCGCCGAGGAGTTCGTTGAGAAATACAAGAACGACGCCGCTTCTATCATCGGTCATTTCGGTCTTGGTTTCTACTCCTCTTTCATGGTTTCCAAGAAAGTAGAGATCGTGACGAAATCGTACAAAGAAGGCGCTGTTCCCATGAAATGGAGCTGCGACGGTACGCCGGAATACTCCTTGGAGGAAACGACGAAAGAGGATCGTGGTACCGATATCATCCTGTATATAGACGACGAGAATAAAGATTTCTTGAACAAGGATAAGATCAATGGCTTATTGACAAAATACTGTCGTTTCTTACCGGTTCCTATCGCGTTCGGCAAGAAGCAAGAGTGGAAGGATGGCAAATATGTAGATACGGACGAAGATAACGTAATCAACGACACCAAACCGGCATGGGTTCGCAAACCGGCCGATATGACCGACGAGGATTACAAGAAGTTCTATCGTGACTTATATCCTATGACGGATGAGCCGTTGTTCTGGATTCACTTGAACGTAGACTATCCGTTCAACTTGACCGGTATCTTATATTTCCCTCGCATCAAGAGCAATATCGACTTGCATCGTAACAAGATCCAGTTATATTGCAACCAAGTATTCGTTACGGATTCCGTAGAGGGTATCGTTCCTGAGTTCTTGACATTATTGCATGGTGTATTGGATTCGCCGGATATCCCGTTGAACGTATCCCGTTCCTATTTGCAAAGCGATCAGAACGTGAAGAAGATCTCCAACCACATCACGAAGAAGGTGGCAGACCGCTTGGAAGAGATCTTCAAGAACGACCGCCCGCAGTTCGAGGAGAAATGGGATAGCTTGAAACTATTCATCCAATATGGTATGTTGACTGATGAGAAGTTCTACGACCGTGCGGTTAAGTTCGCCTTATTCAAGGACGTCGAAGGCAAATACTTCACTTTCGAGGAATACAAGAACTTAATCAAGGACAACCAGACAGACAAAGAGGGTAACTTAATCTATCTGTATACCACCAATAAAGACGAGCAATACAGCTATATACAAGCCGCAAAGGACAAAGGTTACAGCGTCTTGGAAATGGACGGACAATTGGATGTACACTTGATCGGACAATTGGAGCAGAAGTTCGAGAAGAGCCGCTTCGTTCGTGTGGATAGCGATACGATCGATAACCTGATCCGCAAGGAAGACTCGAATAAGGTAACCTTGAGCGAGGAGCAGAAAATGGCCATGCAGGAAGTATTCAAGAGTCAGATGCCGAAATTGAACAAGACCGAGTTCTACGTAACATTCGAGGCATTGGGCGAAAACGCGAACCCTGTCATGTTGACACAAAGCGAGTATATGCGAAGAATGCGTGAGATGTCCGCTATGCAACCGGGTATGTCTTTCTATGGCGAGATGCCGGATAGCTTCAACTTCGTATTGAATACGGATCATCCGTTGATCAAGAAAGTATTAACTGAAGAGGAGCAAGCTTGCGACGAGAAGTTAAAACCGATCCTTAGCGATATCAAAGGGTGGGAGGCTCGTCAAGCCGACTTACGTGAGGCTCAAAGCAAAAAGAAAGAAGATGAGATCACGGCGCAAGAGAAAGAGGATATGACCAACACCAACCATAAGCTGGATGAGCTTCGTGAGCAACGCAACCAAGTTCTCGCCGAGTACGCCGGTACGAACAAGACAGTTAGTCAGTTGATCGACCTTGCTTTGTTAGGAAACGGTATGCTGAAGGGAGAGGCCTTAAGCCAATTCATCAAACGTAGCGTAGAACTGATCGGATAAACCAATCCTCACATATATAAAAAACCGTTCCTTCTCGGGGGAACGGTTTTTTTAGTTTCAGCCCACGACATCCTCGACCACTTTCCGCAACCTATCCAAGTTCATCTCGCCGGATTGTCTCCACAAAGCCTCCCCTTTCCGTAGCAGGATAAAAGTAGGAATCGATTCCACCGTATACAAATCGGCAAGAGCGCTCTCCTCCTCGATATTGATTTGTACCACTTCTAATTTTCCTTTCTCCAATTCCTTGAACTCCTTCACGATCGGCATCATTTTCTGGCAATGAGGGCACCAATCCGCATAAAACTCAGCCATGACCAAAGCACCAGTCTCCATAACGGTCTTATTCCGCTCTTCCCTATTCAATTCTTCCTCTTTCATAACATCTTCTGTTTTAATTGTATTGATAACTCAACAATACGAAAAAACAAAATGTTTATGTTTCTAAAGAAATACTTCTTACATTTGGAGAAGAAAAACAGATTGGGTTCATATGAGGAAAATAACAGTTATCATAGCCTTATTCCTTGCTGCCATTCAGATTGTTTCCGCCCAGAAAGTAGGGTTGGTACTCAGTGGCGGCGGTGCCAAAGGAGCGGCACATATCGGAGTGATCAAGGCGCTGGAAGAAAATAATATACCGATCGATTACATTACCGGTACCTCCATCGGGGCGATTATCGGTAGTTTATACGCCATGGGATATTCCCCCGAGGAGATGCTGGAGCTGATGCTTTCCAAGGAGTTCTCCTATTGGCAAACAGGTACGGTGGAGGAGCAATATACCTATTATTTCAAGGAGCCTTACCCGACCCCGGAATTCGCGCATTTCTCCATCGATATGTCCGATTCCCTACAGATCAAGGCTAGCTTCTTACCGCAAAGCTTGATCAATCCCATACAGATGAATCAGGCGTTCATGGCCTTGTTCTCGCAGGCGACGGCAAAGGCGGGGTGGAATTTCGACAACCTGTTTGTCCCTTTCCGTTGCGTGGCCTCGGATATATATACTAAAAAGCCGATCATCTTTAAGAATGGGGATCTGGGAGACGCCGTACGTGCCTCCATGACTTTCCCGTTTTTCTTCCAGCCCATATGGAAAGACAGTATTCCTTTATTCGATGGAGGTATCTACGATAATTTCCCGGTAGGCCCGATGAAAGACGCGTTCCACCCGGATTTCATTTTCGGATCGACGGTATCGGGAGGGAATAAAAAGCCTTCAGAGAATCCTTATAACCAGATCGAGACCATGATCATGCAAAAGACCGATTACGAGGTACCGGAGGAAGATGGCATGATGATTAAATTCAGTTTTCCCACCGTCTCCTTATTGGATTTCCAGAAAGGTAAGGAGCTTATGGACATCGGGTATAAACGTACCCTTTCCATGATCGACTCCATCAAGCAACGGGTTCCCCGGGAAGTGCCTTTAAATGAGGTTACCGAAAGAAGAAAAGCCTATAAAGAGAACCTTCCCCCGCTGATCTTCCGCAATATTTACGTGACGGGCGTATCCGAGGCCCAGCGTAAATACATAGAGGCCCAATTACACAGGGATATCAATAACGAGTTCTCCATGGAAGAGTTCAAGCGGGCTTATTTCAAGATGCTGACCTATTCCAAGATTAGGGAAATCATGCCGCATGCCGTTTATAACCGGAAAGAGAAGAAATTCGATCTTTACCTGGACGTGAAGATGAAAGAAGAGATCACGGTTGGCTTCGGTGGAAACGTATCGTCTCATCAAGCGAATCAATTATACCTAGGATTGGGGTATCAATATCTGGGACGGTTCGCCGCCGACGTAAACTCGAACTTTCAAGTGGGTAACTCCTTTAGTGGTGTCATGTTGAGTGGCCGGATGTACCTGCAAACGCAAATCCCCACTTATTTAAATTGGCAAGGAGTCTTCTCGGACAAGAAATACACGGAAAGCCAATCCCTCTTTTATGAGGATATAGTGCCCGCCATGATTAAGCAGAAAGAACTGTACATGAAACTAAAATTAGGCTTCCCCTTCCTCAACCACGCAAAAGCGGAGATCGGGTTCGCCTACGGACGGTTGAACGATTTCTATTTGCAGAGCACCACGATACCTTTCCCGAACGCCTCTTTCGACCATAGCTGGTACGATTTATTCAGCGGCTCGTTAAGTATCGAGCAAAACTCACTCAACACCAAACAATACCCGATAAGCGGAAAACAGCAATTCCTAATCGCCCAATACGTAACCGGTACGGAGAAGTATACCCCATCCCCCACTTCCGCCACGACGGAAGCCCCGATTGGTCGCAAAGTGCATAGCTGGCTGCAACTGAAAGGGCGCTGGAACCAATACCAGACGCTGAGCAACCGTTTCAACTTAGGTTATTTGGCGGAAATGGTCATATCCAGCAAGAACCTCATGAATAACTATACGGCTAGCGTATTACAGGCCCCGGCGTTTACCCCGACACCCCATAGCGAGATTGTATTCAACGAGGCGTTCCGGGCGAACCAATATGTGGCTTTTGGGCTTTCCCCGATCTTGAAGTTAAGCAAGCTTCTGCACTTCCGGTTGGATATGTATGGCTTCGCTCCACTCTATGAAATACAAAAGACGGTGCCGGAAAACAACCCGTATGTCGGAATCCCGCATTATGGTAAGTTTTTGCACTCGTTTAATTATATGGGTGAAGCGGCGGTCGTATTGCAATTGCCATTCTTATGTATCAGTCTGTACGCCAACGGATACAGTTATCCGAAGGAGAATTTCAACTTTGGCTTAAACATTGGTTACCTGATCTTCAATCCAAAAATGTTAGATTAAATTCGCAAAAAAGTAGTCGAAACGTTTGCATATTTAAAACAAAAACGTACCTTTGCACTCGCAATCACGAAACAATGGCCGCGTAGCTCAACTGAATAGAGTAGCTGACTACGGATCAGCCGGT
>ENA-ORPD01001577-ORPD01001577.1-human-gut-metagenome-genome-assembly--contig:-NODE-1577-length-16123-cov-4.389283_pt1 | contig 16123 bp, 16 predicted proteins | sample MGYA00242143_ERZ509076 | MGnify/ENA primary metagenome ERZ509076 (study PRJEB26280, sample SAMEA2338706) | human gut metagenome | biome: human gut; feature: human-associated habitat; material: faeces... | reverse complement strand
GGCTTTATCTCATACTTGATAAGCTTTCCGCCGTTTATCTCGCAAATAGTTGTAGGAGCTGATATAGAAACTTCGTCAAGCCTGTCGTTGCCGTAAACGAGCATTGCTCTCTTTATACCAAGATTCATAAGCACCTTAGCCATTGGTTCGAGTAGATCAGGATCATATGTGCCAAGTATCATGAAGTCTGCTTTTGCAGGATTTGCGAGAGGTCCGAGAATGTTGAAAACAGTTCTTACACCTATCTGCGCTCTTGTAGGTCCTACAAATCTCATTGCTGAGTGATATGACTGTGAAAACAGGAATGAAAGACCGATCTCGTCAAGGGACTTTTCAGCCTGCTCATGTGTTGACTGAATTTTAACTCCAAGAGCCTCGAGAACATCAGCCGCACCGCTCTTTGAAGAAACGCTTCTGTTGCCGTGTTTTGCGACTTTCTGTCCTGCTGCCGCAATTACGAATGAAGAGGTTGTGGAAATGTTGAAGCTGTTTGAAAGATCTCCACCTGTGCCAACTATATCAAGAGTACCCTTGACATTGACCTTTGACATTTTTTCTCTCATTACCTTTGCAAAGCCTGTTATCTCGTCGATGGTCTCGCCCTTCATTCTCATGGCAACCAGGAATGCGGCTGTCTGAGCAGGTGTGGCAGCGTCGCCCATGATGATGTTCATGGCGCTGTAAGCCTCATCCTCTGTGAGATCCTTGCGGTCAACTGCCATGGCGATGTACTTTTTAAGGGAAGTTCTCTTATCCATGGGAATTGCGGGAACTACGCCCTCAACCTTTACGCCCACAACGTTTGTAAGGAAGTTGGAGAGAATGTTCACGCCCATTTCCGCAAGAATGGACTCGGGGTGGAACTGAACGCCGTAAATGGGATATTCCTTATGAGCCACTGACATTATCTCGCCCTCGTCGGTCTCGGCTGTTATTTTAAGGCAGTCGGGAAGCGAGTTTCTTTCAATGATAAGGGAATGATATCTTGCGCAGGAGATCTTTTCGGGAAGTCCCTCAAAAATGGGGCAGGTGTTGTCAAGCTTGATAAGTGAAGCCTTGCCGTGCATGGGCTTTTCGGCTCTTACTACCTTTCCGCCGAATGCCTCTCCGATGGACTGATGACCGAGGCAGATGCCCAGAATGGGGAGCTTTCCCGCAAAGTGCTTTATAGCCTCAACGGAAATGCCTGCGTCCTTGGGATAAGAGTGGCCGGGAGAGATGACCAGTGCTTCGGGGTTCATCTTCTCGATCTCGTCAACAGTAATCTCGTCATTTCTGTAAACCTTAATGTTGTTGTAAAGGCTTGCCATTGCCTGGTAAACGTTGTAAGTAAAGCTGTCGTAATTATCTATCATAACGATCATATCAAAACACCTCTTTCAATTACATCTGGGCTGCCTGTTCAAGTGCATTTATTACCGCCGCAGCCTTACGCTTGGTCTCTTCAAATTCACTTTCGGGGTTGCTGTCATATACTATTCCTGCGCCTGCCTGAACGTAAGCCTTGCCGTTTCTGAAAAGCACTGTTCTTATGGCGATGCAGGTGTCGATATCTCCGTTCCATGCCATGTAGCCGACTGTTCCGCCGTAAAGTCCACGCTTTACGTTTTCAAGGCTGTCGATTATCTCCATTGCCTTTACCTTGGGCGCTCCCGAAAGGGTGCCTGCGGGGAGAACGGACATCAGCGCATCAACGGCTGTCTTGCCATCTTCAAGCTGACCCTCAACATCGGAAACAAGGTGCATTACCTTGGAATAGCGCTCAACTCTCATAAAGTCGGTAACTTTTACCGTTCCGGGCTTACATACCCTGCCCACGTCATTTCTGCCAAGGTCAACAAGCATTGTATGCTCTGCCCTTTCCTTGGGGTCGGTGGTGAGGAGCTTTTCGTTCTCGATATCCTTTTCGGCTGTTGCTCCTCTGGGATATGTGCCAGCAATGGGCTTGTTGAGCACCACGCCGTCGGTAACGCTCACCAGCATCTCGGGGGAAGCTCCCGCAATGCAGTAATCCTTGTGGTCAAAGTAGTAAAGATAAGGGGAAGGATTTGTGGAACGGAGCATTCTGTAAACGTCAAACGGCTCGGGGGGATTTTCTGCCTCAAAGCGCTGGGAAATAACTATCTGGCTGATATCGCCGCCGATGATGTGCTCTCTGCACTTTTCCACCATCTCGCAGAACTCTTCCTTTGTGTAGTTGGAATTTACTTTGAGCTTTGCGGGATTGAGTATCTTGGGAGCAGGCTCGGGAGTGTATCTGCAAAGTAGCTTGCCAAGCTTATCGGCACGCTTTTCAAGCAGCTCATAGTAGCTGTCCGCTGCCTTATCAAAGCTTTCGCCCGATTTTTCCGCCAGAGCTGTTATCTCTTCCTTATCCATGTTGAGGATTATCACTGCTCTGTTGGAAAGGTGGTCATAAGCTACTATCTCGTTATAGATAAACATATTTGCATCGGGCATTCCCAGATCGTCATTGGGGACATTTGTAAGGCGCTTTTCGTAATATCTCGCCATATCGTAGCCGAAGTATCCGATAAGTCCGCCTGTGAGCTTGGGACGGCCCACGAACTTAGGCGACTTGTATTTTTCCATAAGTCCCGAGAAGAGCTTGATGGGGTCGGAAGCGTCCGCTGATTCTTTTCTTCCGTCGGCGTAAATAAACTCAGCCTTTTTGTCCTTGACCCTTATCTCTGCCTTGGGGTTAAGACCGATGAATGAATATCTGCCCCAGCGGTTGGAGTTATCGACTGATTCAAGGATAAAGCAGTTTTCGTAGTTTTCCTTTAAGATTGAAAACATTCTTACGGGTGTGAAGCTGTCGGTAAGAAGCTCATAGAACACGGGAACTGTGCCGTAGCTTTTCAGATATTCCTTTGTTTCACTGACTGACGGATAGAACATAAAAACGACCCTCTTTCTGATATTGGCGGCAACAAAAAATCCGCCGCCTCTTGAAGCATTAAAACTTCAAGGGACGACGGATAATATCCACCGTGGTGCCACCCTAATTCGCCTTATCGTCGGACGATTATCCAAGATAAGACCTTAACGGGTACAAGCGTTTGCAATAAAAAAGCACTACCAATATGGTAATGCTGCACTTTGCTTATAAATAACAAGTACGCAGCTTACGCATCAATACCCTTTCCCTTTACGCAGGAAATACGGCTCAGGCTACTATTGAAGCACATCTGCCCCAAATTCACCCTGCTCCTCACAAATCCATTCGCATTTACCGTTCGTACCGCACTTCCACCAATGTGCAGCTCTCTGTGCCGCCGTTATAAATGTTACTTGCCTTTGTTCACAGGATTTATTATTAACTTTAAGCATAGTATAGCACTATGATTTTCGTTTGTCAAGAGGTTAACGGAAATTTAACATTTCAAAATGTACGAGTTGAAAAAAATTTTTCTATTGCCACTTCAACAGTTGTGTTAAGCGACTGGTTGTGAGCAGCGGAATATAACGCAAGATTTTTATGAAGCTCAGGTGAGATCCTTACATTAAAGCTGCCCTTATAATCCTTTTCAGGCTCTATGCCATTGGCTTTGCAGGCTTCAAGGTAATCATCTACTGCTGCTTCAAAATCATCACGCAGCTCAGCTATACTTGTTCCCTCATAAGAAATAAGGCTGTTTATTCCAATTACCTTGCCAAAAAGAACATCATCGGCTGATGAGTATTCAACAGTTCCGTAATAGCCTTTATATTCCATTGCATTTGTCATATAAGCTCATCCTCCTTTAGCTTATCTACTATTTGTTTAAGTTGATATTCAAGAAGCTCTTTTCTTGGGTGCGGCTTGTGCAGCATTATTATACTTCCATCTTTTATAAACATTACTCTTGAACCGCTGGTTTTTCCTTTATTATTTCTCTGATATCCCAATGCTTCAAGTAATGACTGCATCTCTTCAAATGTAAAATCCTTTGGCATTGATAAAAGCCTCTGTAAAAGCTTTTCCTTCTTCCCCACTTACAGCACCGCCCTTTATAATATTATATAATATTCTTTTAAACTTTGCAATAACATCTTTCTAATATGTGTTAAGCTTTTTAAATTGATATATATATTCCCGCATATCTATGAAATGCAGAAAGCACATCACAGATATGCGGGATAACAGCCTATTATCAGCCCAGTCTGAGCATCTCGTCGATGCAGACCTTAGCCTTGGTGATAACATCATCGTCGAGAACTATCTCCTCGCCGTCAGTGCCCTCAAGGCAGTGGAGAACGTCGGTGATGTTGGTGATCTTCATATTGTGGCACACGCAGTCCTTGGAAAGGGCATAGAACATCTTGTCTGGGCAGTCGATGCTCAGGTGCTGAACTATGCTGTTCTCGGTGCCGATGATAAAGGACTTCTCCTTGCTGTCGATAGCGTACTTCATTATCTCGGTGGTGCTTCCCGCAAAATCGGCAGCCTCAACTACCGCAGGCTGGCACTCGGGGTGGACAAGCACGGGAGCGCCGGGGTGAGCAGCCCTTGCAAGCTGGATATCACGGACGGTAAGGCGTGCATGAGTGGGGCAGCCGCCGCTTATGAGCTTGAACTGCTTTTCGGGAACCATTTTCTGAATATAGCTGCCAAGGTTGCAGTCGGGAATGAACAGTATCTTGTCGGCGTCCATATTTTTGATTATCTTCACAGCGGAGGAAGATGTAACGCACACATCGCAGAGAGTTTTCAGCTGGGCTGTGGTGTTGATGTAAGCCACTACCTTATAATCGGGATATCTCTCCTTGAGCTGAATGAGCATATCGGGGTCAAGCTGGTCTGCCATGGGGCAGCCTGCCTCGGACTTGGGGAGATATACCTTTTTCTCGGGGGAAAGTATCTTGCAGGTCTCCGCCATGAAGCGGACGCCGCACATAATAACATTTTCGCAGTCGGTTTTTGCTGCCTTTACAGCCAGACCGAAGGAATCGCCTGTGAAGTCTGCAATCTCCAGAATATCGTGGGACTGATAGCAATGAGCAAGAATACAGGCATTTTTCTCTTTTTTAAGTTTCAGTATTTTTTCCTGAATGTCCTTTATCATGATATGTAAGCCGACCTTTCCGATTAAAATGGTATGTTTGGCGGTAACGCCATCCGCCCGAATATGACAAAATATAAGGTTATTATACCATTAAATCCGCTTTATTTCAATAGAAATCCATATATTTTATTTTACAGACTATTTACGAAAACGGCGCTTAAAAATGTAAAAACAGCACAAAACGGCAAAACAAAATGGGCGGCTGCATATGCGGCCGCCCATTTTGTGGTGGGTAAAAAAATATTGTCATTACAGTTCAGCAATTTTGTCACTGCACCTGTCGCCCATGATGTCATTATCAAATGTCTTATCCTGATGTCTGAATATATTATAACACAATAAATCCATTCTGTGAATGCTTTTTTGCTGATTTGCCCTGAAATTCTATCCGATAGGCATTATTTGTTACAAATATATTTCTACAGATTACATTATTCCTTGCCAACAGCATTTCTGAGGGCACGAAGCTCCTCTGCGGTAAGCTCTCTCCATGCGCCGGGCTTGAGCATTCCCAGCTTTACGGGGCCGATGGAAGTGCGGCGAAGTCTTACTACTTCCAGTCCCACAGCCTCGCACATACGTCTTATCTGCCTGTTTCTGCCCTCGTGAATGGTTATTCTCATAACGCTTCTCTCAGGAGTATCAAGCTCCACGCTTACGGTGGCGGGGAGAGTTTTTCTGCCGTCCAGCTCAACGCCGTCGGTAAGGGATACTATCTGATCGTCGGTTATCTTGGAATGAACGGTGACACGGTAGGTCTTGCTTATATGGCGGCTGGGGTGCATGATATCGTTGGCAAAGTTGCCGTCATTGGTGAAAAGAAGCAGTCCCTCGGAGTTGCGGTCAAGCCTTCCCACGGGATATACACGCTCGTCAACGCCTGTAAGCAGCTCGGTAACGCACTTTCTGTCCAGCTCGTCTGCCATGGTGGTAACATATCCACGGGGCTTGTTGAGCATAATGTATATCTTTCTGCGCTTCTTGGTGTAGCGGACTCTCTCGCCGCCTACCATGATAACGTCACGCTCGTTTGCCTTGTCGCCCAGCTTTGCCTTTCTGCCGTTGACATATACCTCGCCTGCGCTGATAAGCTCCTCCGCTTTTCTGCGTGAACAAACTCCGCTGTCGGAAAGTATTTTCTGCAAACGTATCTTTTCCATATCATTCTCCATTTCTCCGTCTCCCGACGGGTCAGCTGCTCAGCTGAACAGCAATTCCTTTATTTTATCGGTTATCAGCTCCGAAAAGCTCTTTTTATGAGGCTTGCCCTTTTTCACAGCTGCGTCCTCAGCCGCAATGAGGGGTATCCTGTCTATCTCCCTGCTGCCGTCAAGAAGCACCAGCTCGCCGACATTATGCCCTTTTTCAACGGGGGCATATATCATGCGGGGAACGGTCATCTTCCATGAAATACTTGGCGTTATGCCGTTTATCACGGGGCACATGGGAGTTCTTTCGGGTACGAGCCGAAGTTCGTCCTTTTCGCTTCCCACAAGGCAGGCGGTGTAATAATCATCGGCTTCCAGAGGAACGCACTTTACCCGTGAAAAGCCGTAGTTCAGCATTTTTTCGTGGTCGTTCCAGTCATCGGGTGCGTTCAGGGTCACACAGATAAGGGTAACGCCGTCCCTTTCCGCCGCCGAAACAAGGCAGCGCCCCGCTTCATCGGTAAAGCCCGTTTTCACGCCGACGCAGCCCTCATATCTTGTCAGCAGCTTGTTTGTATTGGCAAGCCACCTGTCATAGGGCGGATCACCAAAAGCAAGCTTTATGGACTTTTGCGAGCATATGGCTCTGAAATCCTCGTTTTTCAGGGCAAATGAGGTCAGCTGCGCCATATCATACGCTGTGGAATAATGCTCATCATCATGAAGCCCCGAGGGAGTGACAAAGTGGGTATTTTTCAGCCCCAGCCGTGACGCTTTGGCGTTCATCATGTCGGCAAAGCCTGCCATGCTTCCGCCCACCTTTACCGCTGCGCAGTTGGCTGCGTCGTTGCCCGAGGGCAGCAGCATTCCTATGCACAGGTCACGCTTGGAAACAATATCCCCCTCCATAAGTCCCATGGAGGAGCCTTCGGTTTTTACAGCTTCGCTGTCAACGACGAACTCGCTGTCAAGATCGCCGCTTTCAAGCGTCAGCAGAACTGACATTATCTTTGTGGTGCTTGCCATTGGCAGCTTTGCGTTCTCATTTTTGCCGAACACCACTCTGCCCGTGCCTGCTTCAATGACCACAGCCGCCTTTGCGGATACCTGCGGTTCATTTTCCACAGCAAAGCATCCGCCTGAAAGCGTGAAAACAAACACTGCCACAGCTATAAGGCAGCATAACTTTTTCATAAACATTCCCCCAAAAACAGTCTTTACAGACTATTTTATGCAGGGGAAAATAATATCAGTCCTCAAAATCGAAATTGATGCCGTCGGTCATGTTGTCATCTGCCACCATTTCCTCGGGAAGCTCGATATCGTCGGTATCGCCCGCAGCGCCTGCATCGGACGCTACTGAGCCTGATACAGCCCTTTTATCGGCAGCGGCGGGCTTATCCTTTTTGAACAGGTTTGCCACCTTGTTGAACACCTCGGGAACCATATTTACGATAGCGGAAGATGTGGAAACGTCCAGATTCATCTGCATGAGCTGAACTTCGCCGTTTGAGATGACCAGAAAGCCCAGAGGGGTAACGGTCACGCCTGCGCCGCTGGCTCCGCCGAAAAGCTCCTTATCGGTCTTGCTGGGCAGGTCGGAACCGCCCCCTGCAAAGCCGTATGATACCTTTGATACGGGGATAATGGTAACGCCGCCGTCCACCTGAACGGGTGTTCCCATGATAGTGTTGGCATCTGCCATCTCGTGAATTTTGTCCATAGAAGCGGTTATAAGCTCTTTTACCTTTGTATCCATCTTTAATATCCTTTCAGTGAAGTTTGATACGTATTATTTGAATAACGCCATAACAGGGGCGTATTTTTCCTTATCCTTTGCATACCCGAATACCACCGCAATTATGGCATTCAGCAGGCTTGCGGGTCTGAGCCGTATCTTGCACTCCCCGTCCCACCTGCATTTTTCGGCAGGGGTATTGAACAGGCAGTCTATCTTTATTCCCGTGACGGACACGGGCACAAAGCATCTTACGGCGGAAAGGGCGTTATAAACGGCGGCGTTCACCTTGCCATACAGCATGGCAGCCTCGTATGCGTCCTCATCGGCGGCGGCAAAGTCTATTTTAAGGTCATCTATGCGGACCTTTCCGCCCAGCTTTTTAAGAGGTCCTTTTAAAAGCTCGAATGCCAGCTGGACGGAGCTTTTCTTTTCGTTAAGCTCGTCAAGCTTGGTGTTGAGCCGTTCGATCAGGCTTTTTTTCTTAGGTTTATGCTTTTTGGGGGTGTTTTCCGAGCTTACCTCAGAATTTTCCTCTGTGGTTGTATCTTCCGTAAGGGTTTTCTCCTGCTTATCCTCATCGGTTGGAGCAGTGGGTTCTTCGGGAGCATCAGGCTCATCAAAGGATATCTCCTCTGAAGCAGGCTTTGTTTCTGCCTTTTTTATATTTTTCCTGTGCTTTTTCCGCTTCCGTTTCTGCCGCTTTTTCTTTTCAACATGGGGGTAAAGCTGCTTGAAAAGGAAGCTCACCTTTACATCGGCTTCACCGTCATGATACCTGATATAGGCTGTCACGGGAATGTTCACGGCAAGAACGATAAGCAAAATTACCGCAATTATTATGATCCAGATCATATCTCAGGCTCGTCCTCCGAGACTTCTGCCTCATCGGGAACACGTCCGGGGAGTGGGGGAAGGTCATCCAGACTTTCAAAGCCGAAGCACCGCAGAAATACGGGCGTTGTTCTGTAGGCGATGGGCCGTCCCGGGACATCGAGCCGTCCCGCTTCCTCCAGCAGTCCCTTTTCCACAAGGGAGTTGACCACGCTGGAGCTGTCAGTACCACGGATATGCTCCACAAAGCTTTTGGTCACAGGCTGGTTATAGGCGATTATGGTAAGCACCTCCATAGCCGCAGGTGTAAGGGGGGCGTTTTTCTTGGTCTCCGCCGCAAGCTTTACATACTCGTAATATTCACGCCGCACAGCCAGCTGATACAGCCCCGAAAGCCGCAGCACAACAAGGGAACTGCCGTTTTCCGCATACGCCTCGTTGAGAGAGTCCGCAAGCTGGGATATTGCACCCTTTTCGATGCCCGTAGCCGCAGAGATACGCTCAACGTCCACAGGGTCGCCGCAGGCAAACAGCACCGCTTCAAGCACGGCGGCCTTATCGGTCAGCTTCATTTTCTCTCTCCTCCCATTCAGATGACGCATCATAATCGGTATCGGCGCCTGCGCTGTTGAAGGTCATTTCCGTGTTGTCCTCGTTAAGGATAATTCTGCCCGACTTTGTAAGCTCCAGCACGGCAAGGAATGCCGCCACACGCTCGGAGCGGTCGGTCATCTCGGAAAACAGCCCCTCAACGGAGCATTTGCCCTCTTTATACAGCTTTTTGAGCACATATACTATCTTTGATGATACGGAAACGAATTTCCGTGAAACAAGCTTTGAAAATACGTTTGGCACCAGCTCTTCGGGCTTGGCGCTCTTTTTTATCTCCATGCCCTTGTACGCTTTGACAAGCTCCATGGGGTCATGGGTGCGGCTGTAGGTGCTGTCCGTCTCGATCTTCATAGGCGCACGGACGGCATAGGTATCCCCCGAATAAGCGGCACGCATCTTCTCCGCAGCCGCCTTGCAGAGGGAGTATTCTATGAGCCTGCCCTCCAGCTCCTTTTTAAGCGCTTCCGCCTCTTCCTTGCGAGGCAGCAGAGAAACGGTCTTGATATAGATGAGCCTTGCAGCCATTTCCAGGAAATCGCCTGCGACCTCCATATCCTGCTCCGCCATATCCGAAATATAGTTCAGATACTGCTCCACAAGTATCATTATGGGGATATCGTTAATATTCAGCTTATGCTTTGCTATCAGGTGCAGAAGCAGGTCAAGAGGCCCCTCAAAGACCTCCAGCTTGAATGACATCTTCATACTTTATTAAGCACCGCCGAGAAAATGATATCCACCCAGTTTGTAAGGAAGATCATCACATCGGTGACTTTTCCCTGCAAAAAGCCCAGAGGTTTGTCCAGCAGTCCCGAATAAACAAGGGCGATAAGGGCGATGAAGATGAACTGCTCGTACTTCATTATCTTAAAGTAGATCTTTTCGGGCAGAACGGCGTTGAATATCTTGGAGCCGTCCAGAGGGGGTATGGGCAGGAAGTTGAACACGCCCAGAGATATGTTTATCATAGTGATGTACAGGAAAATATCGCCGATTATGATAAATGTTTCACCGAAGCGGACATATCCCAAGCCGTACATTATCCTGCACACTATCATGGCAAGGAACGCCATAATAAAGTTGGAGGCAGGGCCTGCCAGCGAGGTGAGCACCATGCCCTTGCGGGGATTTTTGAAGTTATTGGGATTTACATTTACGGGCTTGCCCCAGCCGAAGCCGATGAGCACCATCATAATAGAACCCCAGAGGGACAGGTGCTTGAAGGGGTTGAGGGTTATACGTCCCTGATTTTTTGCGGTATCGTCGCCCATTTTATGAGCCACCCATGCGTGGGCGCACTCGTGGACGGGCAGGGCTGTGAACAGCACCAGAGCATTTATGAAAAGCTCAAATATTTTATCGTTATTCATATCGGTTATCCTTTAAATTTCGTTATTTATCAAAAATTCAACTTTTATTATACAATATTTTCGGCTTGATTACAAGGGATTTTTCTCAAAAAAATACAATAGCAGATGAAAATTCGGAGAAAATTGTTAATATTCTATAAAATTCAAAAAAGGGCTTGCTTTTTTATTTTCTTTGTGATACAATAGAATATGTTCTGAAAATGTGCGGTATTTTCCGTGCATCAAACAAGCTTTACGCCGGCTGAACTTTGCTTCGGATTCCGGTCTATTTTTCACTGTTAAGGAGGTGCGGCCCCATGGCAAAGTGCGATATTTGCGGAAAGGGCGTTACTTTCGGTATTAAGGTTTCCCATTCTCATCATCGTTCCAACAGAACTTGGAAGCCTAATGTAAAGCGTGTAAAAGCTATCGTTGACGGTACTCCCAAGCACATCTACGTGTGCTCAAGATGCCTCCGTTCCGGTAAGGTAACACGTGCTGTTTGATTTTAAACAGCTTTAATAACCGAATTGTACGTACAATAAGGAAGACGCCTACGGCGTCTTTTTTATTTTGTCCAAAATTAAACAGTAAAAAAGTTTTTCAAGGCGCTGTATTTCTAAGGACACGCTGATTAAATCTTCCCAAGCCGAGCCAAAAGTGGTATAATATAAATAATGAACTTATTTATAATGACCAAATCATTTTTGAAAAGGATTTTTTAGAACTTGAATATTTACCTCAAATGCAGCTTACCGGATGTCCATGAATACTCAGGCATAGTAATTGGGTGGCAAAACTATGAAAAGAAATAACAGAAGAATAAAAAAACTTAGGGTTATAGCAAAGATATTGCTTTTTGTTTCTTCATTGATTCTCGTTGGCTTATTATACTTTATTTTTTATATGAATATTATATATACTTGACAATTTTTACATCTTGTGGATGATGTACGGTTATTATCCGAGAGAGGATTAGTATTATTATAATTTGTCAGAGGGTAAGCAAAGGAAACACCTAATGGGAGAATATGTGTCGTTCCGACACATCGGAAACCAAAGCCCTACAAAAGCGGGCATTCCCTTGTGTCGCCCGTCGGCATATATTCTCCCCTACGGTTTCTCCATGCCTTGCAAAAGGCAAGCAATCATCTCTTCCCTACCCTCTCACCTCCACCAAGCCCGCTTTCACCGCCGCCCTACCATTTGCGGTCTGGCGTTTAGATATCAAGTATCTGCTGTTTGTTTTGCTTACCTCTGCGGTGAGGTCGGTTATACTGTCAGCTTAACTCTAAATCTTGCATGGGTTTTAAAACACTTTATTATCGTACTTTTTAATACATAAAGCGGCAGCCAAATGACTGCCGCTCATTTTATATTTACTTATCATCAATACCTATGCCCAGACCATTATCGCTGTCTGACGTCTCATGTGGCTTGATCGGACGGTTAAAGAACTCGTCCGCATTGTCCTCGGGCTGGTGGAGCTTTGCCATATCATTCATAAGTGTGGAATCCTGCTCGGGATAGGGCACATCTCCGTACTGCACCGCTTGCGGAGACATATCCGTGCCTGCCACTCTTTTGCTCTTAATGGTAACAAACACCACTGCTCCTACAAGAACTGCCCCGATAACCGCCATAAGCGCTCCCATGCTCAGTGCGCTGTTGCTGCTGTCAGGCTGTACTGCCGTTATAAGGTATGGACACACATACTGCTCATACTCAGATGTGCTTGACTCCTCGTCGCCGTACATGAGCCACTCGTAAAAATACTGCTTCAGCTCGTCGTCCAGGACGCTAACCTTGCCTGTAATTGGGATAGAGGTATAAAGCCCGTCGCTTTCCTCGTCCCAGTAGTCGTTCATTTCGTTTATCATCTGCTCGGCGGCGCTTATCTGGGTCACATTTTTAAGGCACACTGCCGCAAAAACGGGCGTGCCGTTCTCATATGAGGTCTGGAGCGGCATAATATAATAATGTGCCGACACTCTTGAATTTGTTTTTCTGCCCAGCGCTGTTTCGGTGTACTCCTCCATATATGCAAATTCGTCCCACAGCTCCAGCAGCTCGCCCTGAACGTACTGACCCTTGTAGAAGTCGCTCGACTGCATCTCGTTGAAGTCCATCATGCCCTTGGCCATTTCTCTTTTTTGTGCCAAGGAATCCCCTGCACAGGCTATTCCCGCAATGATAAGTATTACCCCGCAGATGAATAATCTGAGTTTTAAAGTATTGCTCAAAATATATCCCCCTTAATTTTATTTACAGCAATGCTTAATATAGTATATATCATTTGTTAAAACTTGTCAATAAGGGAACGGAAGATAATAGCAATGCACTGTCAAAAAAATATTCCTTAAATCGTTTTCATATTTTGAAAATTTATTGACATATATGTTAAATTGTGTTATAATGAGAAAAAATATGAATGTAAACAGGAAGGTGCATTATTATGTCAGCGTCACTATTGATACTTGCCGCAGGTCTGGGGACCCGTTTCAAAGGCGGCATTAAGCAGCTTACCCCTGTGGGAACGGACGGCGAACTGCTGATGGAATATTCCGTGGCAGACGCTGTAAGGGCAGGATTTGACAAGGTGATATTCATTATCCGCCGTGATATAAAGGAGCAGTTCGAGGAGCTTATCGGCAGCAGGCTGAGAAAATACGTCAAGGTATGCTGCTGTTATCAGGATATGGACGATCTTCCCGACGGATTTTCCGTACCCGAGGGCAGGACAAAGCCATGGGGCACTGTTCATGCGGTTCTTGCGGCAAGGGAACTTATCAACGAGCCTTTTCTTATCATCAATGCGGACGATTATTACGGTCAGGCTGCATATAAAAATGTATATGACTTCCTTACAAATCCCGAAAGGAAGCAGGGGCAGCACTGCATGAGCGGCTTTATCCTCGGCAACACCCTCAGCACCACAGGCACGGTAACAAGGGGCATATGCAATGCCGATGAAAATGGTATGCTTGTTTCCGTCACTGAGACATACACCATTTCAAGGCAGGAAAACGGCATAATCCAGGGCACACGGGACGGCGAGATCGTAACTGTGTCACCCGACAGCATTGCCTCTATGAATATGTGGGGCTGCGGACAGGAGATAGTCCCTCAGCTGGAGCGCTGCTTCGGCGAATTTCTGGGCGGCATTGGCAGAAATGAGCTTAAAGCCGAGCTGGCTCTGCCTACTGCATTTGACAAGCTCATCAAGAGCGGCGAAATATCCGTAAAGGTAATTCCCACCCATGACAAATGGTATGGCATGACCCATACTGAGGATATGCCCGAAATAAAGGAAGCCTTTGCGGACATGACCCGAAAGGGTATTTATAATGTTCCCCTTTTTGACGCAAGGGAAGAGATGAATGTGACAGCGTAAAAGCTGCTGCATATAATACTAATCACGAATACAGAGAAAAGGCTGTTGCACAAGATGCAGCAGCCTTTTTGGTTGTGTGGCAAACGAAAAAAACAGCACAAATAAGTACAAGGTAAAGGGTTTGGGTCAAGCCTTTTTCCCGAAAGGCTTGCGGGGGGCAAGGGGGCTTGAAACTGAGAGCCATTTTGAAAAAATAGCATTTCTGCTTTCCGCCGTAAGGCGCAGGTACGGACAAATCAGTACTATAAATCCACTCATAACGAAAAAGGTCTGTCACAGCTAAATGCTGCAGCAGACCTTTTATAATGCTATTTTATGCGCTCAGATCAAACCTGGCTGTTGTTATCGAGGAAGTCCATAACATCATCAACGGTTGTGAATGCAAGTGCGGTGCAGGTATCTGCGCAGCCGTAGTAGATGCAGATTCTTCCGGTGTCAGCGTCAACGAGGTTAGCGCAGGGGAATGTAACTGCGTCGGTATCACCAACGAGCTCATAGTACTCCTGAGGGCTGAGGAGGTAGGAAGCACCTCTCTTGAGAACCTTCCAAGGCTCGTCCTTATCGAGGAGAGCTGCGGAGAAGCTATATACATAGCCGTTGCAGGAAGTAAGTACACCGTGGTAGAAAATGAGCCAGCCGCGATTGGTCTCTATAGGAATAGGACCTGCGCCCATCTTAGTGGATTCCCAGCCCTTGGAGGGACCCATTACGTGTCTGTGCTGGCCCCAGAATGTGAGGTCGGGAGACTGGCTGATGAACATATCGCCGAAAGGAGTGTGTCCGCTGTCGGAAGGACGGCTCATCATCATGTACTTGCCGTTGATCTTTCTGGGGAACATAACGCCGTTTCTGTTGAAGGGGAGGTATGCGTTCTCAAGCTGTGTGAAGGTCTTGAAATCGTAGGTGTAAGCGATACCGATGGTAGGCTTCCAGCCGTAAGCGTTGCACCATGTTACAACGTACTTGTCTTCGAGCTTGCAAACTCTGGGATCGTAGCCGTACTGCCACTGTGCAACCTCGGGGATATCGCACTCAAAGTGGATTCTCTCCTCGTTGATGTCCCAGTTGATACCGTCCTTGGAGAAGCCAACGTGAAGCTCCATGTTTCTCTCTCTGTCGTCAACTCTGAAAACGCCTGCGAACTTGTAGTCGCCGTTCTCGAAAGGTACAACGGAGCTGTTGAAGATGGAGTTGGAAGGCTCTCTGTAGCCGTTAGCCTTCTTAACCATGATCTGATCTCTCTTGATGATAGGGTTAGCACTGTATCTCCATACAACGTCTCTGCATCCCTCGGGCTTTTCCATCCAGGGGATATTGGGCATGGATACGCCGTTTACAACCTGTGTTTTCATTACGAAATCCGCCTTTCATATTTAAATTTATTTTCGTTTCGCATTACTGCGTTTTTTACTGTAATTTAACTATATCAAAATTTCATTTCATTGTCAATAGTGTTCGATTTTACATTTAGGCACATTTAATTTTGTTAAAACTGCACAACAAAGTCCATTTCAACCGTTTAAGAACGGATTTTCACGGGTCAAATTCAGCCGTGCAGGGCATTTTAAGAGGCTGATGATGTTAAATTTTCCGAACTTGACCAACATTTTTGTTGATATCGCACTATTTTCAGCATCAAATTTTTACACATATTTTTTATCTAACCTTGATTTAACTTAATTTAACCTGTTTTCAGATTAAAAATAAGACGCATATTTTTACTTTTCACGGCATATGATTTTCCATATTTACAGAAAGTCGGTCATGCCTATGAATACGCTCATCGAAACCGCAAATTCCCTGCTGTGGGGCAGGTTCACCGTGGCGCTTATCCTCTGCTGCGGCATATATCACACGGTAAAAAGCGGATTTATCCAGCTGAAGCTCCCGAAGCACCTTTTCTCCTCGGACGGAAAGAACAGGCTGGGAGCTGTGACAAGCGCTCTTGCCGCATCTCTGGGAACGGGAAATATCACGGGCTGCGCCGCCGCCATTGCCGC
>ENA-ORPD01001570-ORPD01001570.1-human-gut-metagenome-genome-assembly--contig:-NODE-1570-length-16161-cov-2.572395_pt1 | contig 16161 bp, 17 predicted proteins | sample MGYA00242143_ERZ509076 | MGnify/ENA primary metagenome ERZ509076 (study PRJEB26280, sample SAMEA2338706) | human gut metagenome | biome: human gut; feature: human-associated habitat; material: faeces... | reverse complement strand
GCCGCCTCCACGCCGCGCAGATAATTCTGGTACGTCCCGTACTGCTTCTGCATGCCAGACGACCGGCTGTATTCCTGCTGCGAGACCTTCCCACTGATAGCCGCCCCCGCATTCTCCGTCTTCTTCTCCCCGCTCGCCCGGCCCTTCAGCGCGGCCCCCAGCTCGATCTGCGCAAGCTCCGCCTCCCGCACGGCGTTCTGGTATGCCATAAACGCTGCATACTGCTTATGCAGCGGATCGTCTACGGTCGTCTGCGTGCTCTGCGCGTTCTTCCCGTAGTCCGGGTTCGGCAGGCCGTACTTGCTCGCGATCTGGATCTGCTTCTGGTTCAGCGTGATTCTCCCGCCGCGATAGGCGGAGGGAGCCTGCTGTGTGCTGGCTCCCTGTCCGCTGCGGATGCTCTCTGCAATCCGCTTTTGTTCCTCTGTCAGAGTGATTCGTCCCATGCTGCCCTCCGTTACCGCTGCCGCAGATATGTCGCGCCGTAGTATTCCAGATACGCCTTGAACGTATTGGCCTCCAGCGCATTGTAGCCCTTGCTGTTGAGGTAGTTATCCAGCGTCCGGCTATCCAGATATACATTCGGGTTCTTTGCCCGGTACGCCTGCGCCGCTTTTGCAAGCGTGTTGTTCTTCTTGTCGCTCAGCTTGGAAGATGAACTGCTTCCGCCGCCTCCGCCGCCGGATTTCTTCGCCGCAGCCTGCTCCGCCGCCAACGCCTGCAGGTAGGCTGCGTTCTCGGTGTTTGCCTTCTGCGCCCAGTAGTCGAGCATCGTCGCCCACTGGCTCTGGTCCAGCGACCGTTCCGAGTTGTACGCGCTCCGCGCATCCGAAAGATCCGAATAATAATCGCTGACCGTATCCCGGTACCGGCCGTAGTCCGTATCTTCCCGGCCCTTCACGAGGCTGTACTGGTTATAAAGGTCCGCCCCCTCATCCTGATATCGCTGATATGCCTGCTGCTGCAGCTGCGGCACGATGTCGTTGAGGTTCTGCAGATACGCATTGTACGCCTGCTGCCCCACCTGCTCACCGTAGGTTGAGCCATAGCCGCCCGTGAGTGCCGCCGCCTGCCCCATCGTGTCCTGCATGGCCAGCCGCCCGAGACGCTGATACTGCTCACGGTACTGCTGGTACAGAGGATCCGTCCCCATGTCATAGCTGAATTTCTTCCGGTTCCGGATCTGGTCATACAGACTCGTCAGCTCATCGTCCCAGCGCGATTGATACGCGCCCGGCTTGCTGGCCTTGACCTGCTCCAGATACGCCTGCGCTGCCTGCACGCTGCCCGACGGCGTGTACCCGCTCTCCAGCCCGTTCAGTTTGCTTCTCGTGTAGTCCGAAACACCGGACATGGTGTAGGGGCTGTTCCGGGTCTGGTAGCTTCCGCCATAGTTGCGCGTCGTCTGGTTCTTGTTCACCAGCTGCGACTGATAGCTTCCGTCCGCGTTCACGCCCGTGATGCGGTACGTGCCGCCGCCGGTCACGACCTCGTCGCCGGTCGAAAGCCCCGCCGGTGCCCTGCCGCCCGACTCTACTCGATATACGCTCATAGTCTCACCGCCTTAAAGCTTGAAATGTGTCGCGTACTGCTTCGGCATGTACGCCTGATTGTAGGCATTGAAATACCCCTGATAGTAGCTGTTGTACTTCGCCGCCTCGTTCGCATACTTCGTCGTCTCCCCGTTGGCGTCGCAGATCTTCATCCCCAGATACCAGCGGTAAATTTCATCATACGGCCACGGGATCAGCAGCTCCGTTTCCAGATCCACGTCCTCCCCGTAGCCCGTAAACGGCTCCGGTTCCTTCTCGTGCTCGTGCGTACAGATGATATCCCGATACACGATCCCGTCCAGCTCCGACAGCCACCGGACCTTATCCGGCGTCTCGTACTGGTTCGGCAGTAACCGGTCGACCGTCTCGATCGCTTCCCGAATTTTCATTTTTCCTCCTTACCAAAAGAAGGGGCATTTCTGCCCCTTCCTCTGCTTCATGCCGTCATGGGCATTCACTTGTCAGTTGTCCTCCTGCGCGCGGCGGAAGGCTTCTTCCTCTGCCATCCGCGCGTTCATCAGGACTTCATACACCGGCAGCGGGACCTGCACGTCCTTGCCCTTCGGCACCATGAACGTCCGGCCGTTCACCGCCACGAAGCGGCTCTGCTCCTCGTTCTCCTGCCCGCGGGGCAGGTAGATCGTCTTCATGACGTTCCACACGTCTTCCGGGTTTGCCTGTACAGCCGCCGCGGCGGTCTCTTTCGTTGCCATGCTATGTGCTCCTTTCTCAGTTCGCCTCGTCCGTGCCGGAGTATGCGCTGCAGCTCTCCACGCGGACCATGCGGTCCTCGTACAGCAGCTTCGCCGCCATCTCGGCCTTGTAGCCGACGGTCGAGAACTGGTTCAGCGGGCCGCCGATCTCGTCCTTACCCTTGACGATCATCTCAAGATTGCCGCCCTCCGGGTCGATCATCTTGTATGCGTCCTTGCCGAGGAACAGCGTCGCGTACACGCTGTAGTAGACCGCCGGGTTTCCGTCAGCCGCTGCAGTCTTGACCGGGCAGGTCGAGTTGTTGAAGATCTTCGCTTCCGTCGTCTCGACAAACCGGACGCCGTGCAGCTCGCCGATCTCACCCGAGAACAGCGGCGTGACGTCTGCGTACTTGTGCGCCTCGACCCATGCGTCCGAGGACCGCAGGTCGTATGCGACCGACGGGTGGATGATCGCGACGTACTTGCCGTCGATCTTCGGGGCCTTCATCTTCTTCAGCGTCGTCACGGCCTTGTTGACCTCGTCCGGCGTCAGCTTCGCCGTCAGGTCGAGGCCTGCGCGGCTGGTGACTGCCGTATGCGCGCCGCCCGCTGCGACCTTGTCGCAGTACTGCACGTTCGAGCCTGCCACGACCGCGTCACGCACGCGCTTATCGATGGACGTGCCGGCGGAAGCGCCGAGTTCTTCGGTCGCACCCAGGATGACGTTATCCAGCGCATGCAGCTCCAGCTGGTCGGAGACCGTCACGTACAGGCCGATCTGCTTGATCGCGCCGGTCGTGCTGGTCTGGCCCATCTTCTGGCCGGTCGGGATGACGCCTTCGGTCAGCTCCTCCGCGTCCTTCAGCGTGTTCCACTTGCGCCACTCGACGGTCTTGCCGTGGTTGCGCGGCAGTGCCTGACGGCCTGCCAGCTGCGCATGCACGAGGTTCGGCCGTGCGTTCTCGAGCAGCTGCGTGTCGTAGAACGTCTTCATGGTCGGTGCCAGCGTGTTGGCGCTGTCAAACACCGTAGTCGTGCCGGTGCCTGCGTTTACGTAGTTGCCGGTCGCGTTGACGAGCGTACCGGCGTCAGCAAAAAACTGAAATCCGACTTTGGATTTAAACATAGCTTCTTATCTCCTTTCTCAGGGGATCACTCGTTCCCCTCTTGCTGCGCGGCGGCGCATGTCCTCCACCTCCGCGCGTGACCAGTGTGTTTTCATCGGGCCGTTCTCTCCGCCCGCAGCGCCGGAGCCGATCTCCTGCGGCCTTGCGCCCTGTGCCTGGATGGTCCGCATGACGTTCTCCCGCGCCTGGTTCGCCACCAGCTGCGCCTGTGCCTGTGCGATCTCCTGCTGGTGGATGACCTCATAGGCCGTCTTCGGCGGCACGCCCGCGCCCATGAGCCGTGCAAAATCCGGGTTCTGCATCTCGGTCTCAAAGTCCGCGCCGTACCGCGCCGTCACATCCCGGGCAAAGTCTGCCTGGATCCCGGCGAAGGCTTCTCGCATCTGGTACTCCTGCAGCTGCCGCCGCATGGCCGTATTCTCGGCCCGGCCCGCGTACTCCTTTTTGAGCGCGTCCGTCGTCGTGCCCTTCTCCATGGCCTCCGCGCTATAAAGCCGCTCGTCAGCGGAAAAGCGCTGTGCCAGTGCCGCGAAGTCCGTCTTCCTCGGGTCCGACGTGTCGATCCCATAGAGCGCGCCCAGCTGGTCGATGATCGGCGCCATCGCCTCGGCCTGCCCCTTGTACTGGTTCAGCCCGCGCACGCGCTGCTTTACGACCTTCTGCACCGCAGAATCAAAGTCCTGCTTGTACCGGCCCCGGATCAGACTGTCGAACGTTTCTTCCTGTGTACCCTGTCCCTGAGCGTCGGGGACGTTGACCGGCTGCTGCTGCACCTGCGCCTGTGCGGCTGCCTCCTGCCCGCTCTGCTGACCGGCGACGTCAGCTGCGCCCGTGGTCTGAGCGCCTGCGCCCGTGAATTCGCCTTCCATGCTGTAAATTCCTTTCTGGCGTTTATTCTAAAATCATCGTAGCACAAACTTTTCAGAGTTTCACCCCACGCGGATCAAGTCGGCTGTGCACTTTCTTCCGACTTTTTGCGCGCATTCTCCACGATCTTCGGCTCCTGCGTCTCGCCGGTGTTGATCTCCGGCTTCTTTGCTGCCGCGGCGCTCGCCTGCGGGACTGTCTGTCCGCCCTCCTGCAGGATCTGCTGCGCCAGCCCTTCACCCATGACCGGATCGTACCGGTCCGCCAGTGCGAGCGCCAGCTGCTGCCCCTCGACCAGCCGCTGCTGCAGGTCCGCGTTCTCCTGGACCTTCTGGATGATTGAGTCCTTCCCGTCAAAGTCCATCATGTCGAGCGTTGCAAGCGTCTGGTCCACCATCTGTGGGTTGAAGAACCCCAGCTGGAAGAACTGCAGCGCCAGCTCGTTCTGCGCCATGGACGCGTACTCGCTTGCCTTCTGCGCCGAGACCTCAATGTCGAAGACCGGTTTCCGCAGCCCGTCCGGCTGTCCGTTCGCGCCGTAGAGCGTCTGTGGCTGCAGCCCCTGATTGCTGTACTGTACGAACTGCTCTGCCCCGCGCTGCCCGATGATTCGGAACTGCCTCGGCAGATCATAGAACTGCCGGATACGCTCAATGACCATCCGGATCATCCGCGCGTAGGCCCGGTAAGCCGACTTTGTGGAGTCCTTGCTGCTCCGGCCGGACGCTTCCTGTAGCGCCGCAATGGCCGAGGCCGCCGTCACGCCGGAGCTCGTCGCGCCGTTGTTGACGTCCGTGTTTCCCGTCGTCCACTTGAGCTCCTCAATTTTGTCCCGCAAGATCGCAATGTAATTGCTGCTGATCATGTTCACCTGGATCGGAACCAGACTGTCCTGCCCCAGATTCCCGTCCACATGCACGAACGGCTTCGTCCAGTCCGCAAACTCCTGCTCGTTGACCGACCCGTCCGACCGCTTGAACCACCGAGGCGTCGTCGCCATGATCGCGTTCTTCACGATCGCCTGGTTCATCCGGTCGATCTGCTCCTGCGTCGACTTGCCGATGTCGATATACCCATACCCGGCAATGCTGCCCTCCACCGGGAACAGCGCGTCGACCACAAACGGGTATTCCCCGTCGTCATACAGCCCCGTCTCGGCCATGGGCCGCCCGGCCGGCTGCTGCACAATGCTCCCGTCCGGCAGCGTCAGCGTGTCATATTTCTGTTCCGTATCGTTCTCCGTCGCCTGCAGGATGGTGTCGCCCACCAGCTTCGCAAAGTGCAGCACCTGCCGGCCGTTCTGATATTTCTTGTAATACCAGTCCACCACCATCGACTTGTTGTCAAAATTGATGACGTCGTCCGTGTTGTACTTCTGCTGGATCTGCGGATTGGAGTTGAGCTTTCCCTGCAGCTCCGGGTATTTCGCGAGCAGCAGATCGTTGTCCACCATCTCCGTCAGGAAGATGTTCTTCGACTTCTGCAGATCCCGGACGCCCGGCTCCCAGAAGAAAGACAGAATATCTACCGGCTGCACCGAGATATCCCCGAGGCCGTTCAGCTTCGAAGAATCCCACTTCACGTGCCAGATGAGCGTGCCCTGCTTGAGCTTCGTCCACTGGCTGTCCGAATAGACCTCTTCGAAGTCGTTCTGTTCCAGAATGACCGGCAGCACCGAGGAAAGCTTCGCCGCCTCCTCCCGGTCGTCCGGTTCCCGCGGGCGGATGGCCGGGGCCGGATAGGCCGCGATCGCGTCCGCGTGCTTGCCCATGATGACGTTGAAGAGCCACGCCGACGTCCACTTGTCATCCTCCGGGTTCCCCTTTTGGATCCGCTGCCAGCTGCGCATGCGCCACCAGTCCTCCGACGCAATGACCCGCGCCTCCAGCGCGCTCTTGCCCTGCCGGTATTTCTGCAACGTGTCCATGGCCTTTCTGGCCTGCTCTTCGCCGATGGCCTTTCGCGCCGTCAGCCCGCTCGCCATGTCATTCTGCATGGTCGTCTGCATCTGCTCTGTCTGCATTGTCCGCTTCCTCCTTCCGCAGGTCTTCCGCCGTGAGTCTTGCCACTTCGTTCTGGATCCCGTCCAGCACAAATCCCACGATGACCGGCGGCAGCCCCGCCTCGTTGATGGCCTCGATCAGCCGCCCCCGCAGCTGCACCACTGCTTTTGTGATATTCATAGCTCCTCCTATCCGTTATAACTGCTGATTGCCCGGTTGAGCGCTTCCTTGAGCGCAGAATAGCTGTTTGCAAAGTACGCCGCTTCCAGCTTCGTCCCTGCCGATACCGTGCTGACGCTTCCCGCGCCTGCCAGATTCCCGATGGCGTTTGCCGCCTCGTTGTAGATGGCCGTCGTGAAGGAAATGCTCCCGTAGCCTCTGGCGGCCCGGACCTCGTTGATCTTCGCCGTCATCCGGTTCCAGCTTGCCGCCGTCAGGTATGTCACGGCCTTCCCCGCCGCGATATACGACGCATCGTCGCTCGTCCACGCGAAGGCCGCGATCTGTGCCTTCGTCTTGCCGGATACGGTGTTGGACGTCTTCGAGTCCGTCCCGGCCTTGTTGACGATCCAGAAATAATACGTCGTGCCCGGTTCCAGCCCCGAGACCGTCACCGGTGAGCTTCCGATCGACTGCGATCCGATCGCCGTATAGCTCGTCTTTCCCCAGTAGAGCGTCCAGCTTCCGTACCCGCCTCCGTTTTTGTCCCACGTGACCGTCGCCGTGTTCTTCGTCAGCGTGACCCCGCTGATGTATGGTGCGACTGCCGTGATCTTCGTCTTGTAGTACACGCGCACGGCCTGCCCGCTCGTAATGGGGATCGTCTCCGTCGCCGCGTGATTTGTCGCATACCCTTCCGACGCGAGCCTGAAATACTGGAATTCATACTCCTGCGAATACGTCTGGTACTGCGTGCCGGACATGGACAGGAAGAACGAATTGCCGATTGTGCCGGAGACGGACCCGTCTGACAGCGTGTGCTGCCCGTCCAGGTAGTTGTAGATCGGAATCGTCGTGGTCTTGCTCTGGTAGTAGACCTTTACGGTCTGCCCTTCCTGGATGGGGATCGGGTAGTTCGCTCCATGCTCCGTGTTGTAGTTCTGCGACGAGAGCCGGAAGTACAGGAAATGATACTGCTGCGAGTACGTCTGATACTGCGTGCCCGCGGCCGAAATGTAAAACGTATCTCCGATATCGCCTTTGAAGGACCCGCTCGCCAGCTGCGTCAGGTTATCCAGGAAGTTTAGAATGCTGACCGTCGCCTGCGAGGTCGACTGTGCCAGCGTCCGCACGCTGATGGAGTTTGTCTCGGCGACAAGCGCCCCCGTGCTGCTGTTGTAGATCCGCACGCGGCAGATATACAGCGTGTCTGGCGTCAGCCCGGTAATGATCCTGCTGGCCGTCGTCGTGCCCGCAGTCGAGTCCGTCACGGTCGCCATGACCTGTCCGGCCAGGATATATTCATATTTTCGCTTGTATGTCGTCGTGGACGACATGCCGGATACCGTCAGCGTGATACTTGTCGGCGTACCCGACGCGCCAGATAGCGTTGCCATTCAGCCAGCCCCCTTATCCGAACACCGGCGTAATGCCGGTGATGCCGCCGGACGCGGAGAAGGCAATGCTTCCATTTGCCCGGATCTGCATGCTCGCCGTCCCGGCCGCGTTCTGCAGATATACCGCGCCGCTCGTCGACCGGATACGCACCGCCGGGCCGGACAGATCGACCGCATATTCCGCCGTGCTGGAGGACGTAAACTGCAGGCTGCCCTCCGCGCCGCCGATCGTGCCGTTCGAGAAGTTTGTGCCCGCGATCTCAAGACCGTTGCTGATGATGTTGATCTCATCCATGATCTGCTTGAGCTTCGTCTGGATGCTCGTACCGTCGAGCTTTAGATCCGTTGCGTTGATCGTTCCGCCGATCTCAGCCCCCGTGCACGTCAGCTTCCCGTTCGCGTCGACCTTGAATTTGTCCTTGATGGAAAGCCCGCTCGTGCCGAAGTACATGCTCGCGCTGCCCCCAAATTCGTTGGCCGTGCGGAAAATGCTGCTCTTCGAGATCGTCCACGGCCCGAACGTCGAGTCGGCTGCCGCCGTGATCTTCCCCGACAGCACCGCCCCCGCCGCCTCCAGCGTCCCGGACGGAAAATGGAGCTTCTTGTCGCTTAAATACGCGACCTCCTGCCCGTCCTGCCAGAAGCTCACCCGGTCCGGCGTCACCGTGACCAGCTCGTTCTTCGTCCGGTCAATGACGTTCTCCCCGCCGTCCGTCACGGTCGTTTCAATATTGCCCACGCCCACGCCGTACACCGGCGTCACGTCGTCGTAATACAGCAGCCCCGTCTTGATGTACTGCTGCGAATTGACGGAAAACTGATTGTTGACGCCCGCCGTGTAGTCATACAGCTGTTTGATGCCGACCGAGTTTCCCTCGATCGTCAGCTGCGTCTTCTCGAGATACTTGCCGAAGTCCGAGATGGCCACATAGCTGCCGGACAGCTTCGTCGACCACGTCTCCGAGTTTGCCGCCGCGAAATCCGCCGTCTTGATGATGAGCGACTTCAAAGCCGCGTAGCCGGACAGTGCCTCCTTCTTCTCCGCCTCCGGCAGGCTGTCCGCGTCGATGGCCTGCGAGATCTCCGTCAGCGTTGCCTTCGCCGACCAGTCGGCGAGGTTCAGCTGCTCCGTCACGCTGCACAGATACCTGCGCATGCTCTCCAGCTGCTCCTGCGTCGTCTTCCCCGCGATCGACGGGTATGCAAGTGTTAAAGATCCCATTATGCGTCACTCCCTGCCTCTAAAACCCGCGCCAGACTGAACAGCTTCATCTCGCCCTTCCCCGTCAGCCGGAACTTCAGGTGGTCGCACCGCGCCGGGCGGATGGGCAGCAGGAACGTCCGCAGCCCCCGGCCTTCAATGTGCCCGCAGTGCCGCCAGACCCCGTCGGAATCGTACTGCACCCAGAAATCGACGCTCGACCCCTTCGGCAGCTGCATCCGCAGATTGATGCGCGAGACGTATTTCTTTCCGACAAGGCCATACGTCATGATCCCCGTCTCCGCCATCCAGCCGACCGGGGCTTCCAGCGTCCCAACGCTGCCGTACACAGTCCTGAGCGTCCCGTCCTCAAGGAAATACAGCTCATCGTCCACCCGCGCGAAGTCCTCTGCGTGGGTGCTGTCCTCCTTGTGCCACAGACCCTTGCGCGTGTCGTAGACGAACAGCGACCAGTTATGACCTTCATCCTCCATGCTGATGAAGTACTTTCCTCTGGCGCCGCCCGCGACGGCATTGTAATACAGCTTCGTCCCGAAGCAGCTGCCGATCTCGCTTGGCAGACTCCCGTCGTACACGCAAACGCCCATCCGCGATTTGTAATACAGCCGGTCGTCCACCACGACCAGGCTCTTGCTTGACCCATTCTGCACGCCCGCGCATTTCTGCACGACCACCTGATGCGCCCCCGTCGCCGACGGATACACCCGGTGGAAGCAGTCCTCCTTGAAGAAGATCGGGCTGTCCGCCAGCGTCGCCGCGCCGGTCCACTTCCCGTCCGTGCCGCAGCTCGCGCGCCACGAATCCGTCGACACGCCCTGATAGCACTCCCAGTTCTTAAAATCGCCCAGCTTGCAGCAGTAAATTTCGTTCACGGTCTCGCCGTCCGCCACGCCGTACTTGCAGCCCCACAGCCGGTTCCCGCTCTCGGTGATGAAGTCCATGCTTGGGACCTTCCGCGCCGTCTTCACGGTCCCGCTCGTCACCTTCGTCGTCTCGTCGACGAGGCCCACGATCACGAGGTAGCTCTCGCCCACGTCGTACAGGATCTGGCTGCCGTTGAGCTTCTCGACCTGCTCGTTTCCGCTGAGGCCCGAAAGCTGAATGCCGTCATACTGCTTGAAACCTCGACCGATGCCATTGGCAGAAAGCTTCAGATACACCGTCGGCACGGATACCCACTGGCTCGTCGCCTCCGCCCACTGCTTGAGCGTGTGGAGCTTGCCGGACGTGTCGAGCCAGTACTGCCCGTTCGACGGGCTCTCCGGCTGGCTGGCCTGCGTGTAGCTGACCGTCAGCGCCGTCCCGTCGACGAGGCAGAGGGAAATTTCAACATTTGTGCTCGACGCGTCGACCACATTCTCCTGCCCCATGTACCCGTTGTCGGAATACTTCTCGGTGTTGAAGTAGATCCCATCCGGGAAAATGCACAGGTACGCGCCCATGGAAATGAGCTGCTTTTCCCCCGCCGAGATCGACACGGACGGCATATAAGCCTCCATCGAAGCGCCGTTGATATAAAGCACCTGGTTCTGCACCCAGCACAGTGCATCCTTCGCCAGAATCCCCTGCACGCCCTCGATCGCCTGCGCCGTCCCCCGCCTTGGCCGCGGCGCGAGCAGCGGATACTCGTCCGCCGACAGATTCTCCATGTCGTAAAACTCCCCGTCCGCCAGCTCGAGGTTGTGGTTGTATCCGAGAAAGACCTCCGTCATCATGGTCTGCTTCTCAGTCTCCGTCAGTTGTGGTGCCAGCATGGCCTTACCTCCGTTTCATCATGTCCAGCGGATCAAAAAGGATCCGCTGCTCTTTCACAGCCCGGATCGGCTTGATCGGCCTCGACATGCAGAAATATCTCCATTCGTCCGCGACGTGGTCTTCCATCTTCGTGTCCAGGTCTTCTGCCCGATGCTCGTCATAGATCAGCGTCGGGATCGTCCGGATGAACGCCCTGCAGGTGTTGAAGACATACATCCGCGGATATCCGTCCTCGTCAAACTGCAGCCGGTAGTGGCACTGCATCCACCCTGCGATCCGCTCATTGTCGCCAGGCGTAAAAAATACGCCGTACCGCGCAGCCGTGTCTGCGACCGATTCTCCGCGCGACGCATCCCAGATTGCTGGGTCCGCCACGCCGATAATGGTTTTCCCCTTGAGCCACGGGTGCTGCATCTCCGTTTTGTGGATCTCTTCAAACTGTTTGTCCGGTGTCCACTTTACGCCCTCGTTCGGCGTCCGCGTGCAGCCGTACAGCTCCATGATCCGGTAGATCGTCCCGTCATAGTCAACTGCCCACCATGCACAGGAGAACGGCTTTCCGTAGCCAAAGTCATAGCTCCGGCAGATCGTCCACCCGTCTGGGATCTCAAACGGCTCAATGACATGCGTCCAGCGCCGGTCTTTGTAGTGTTCCGGATCGTCCCGGAAGTCCTCAAAGAATTGCCCTTCGTAGACGTCCCACCTGCCATACAGCCATGCCTCGCGCAGCTTCGGCGGCAGTGTTTCGAGCTGCTCGATATACTCCGGCTGGATCTGCATCAGGACTTTGTTGTCCTGCACCAGCGCCTGAATGAAGCTGTAGTTTTCCGGCTTCTCTTTGTCCTCAAATCTGCGGTCAATGAACAGGCGCTTGAAATACGCATGTGCCGGGCCGCCCGGGTTCAGCGTGTAGTACGTCCGCTTTGGAAACGGGTTCGTGCCGCGCACGCAGGCGTTGATCTGGTCGATCCACTCCTTTTGCAGCTGCCCGGCCTCGTCAATGAACAGCACGTCGTATTCCGCGCCCTGGTATTGCCCCAGATCTCCCGCGTTGTCGCAGTAACCGAACGTGATCGTCGATCCGTTTGGGAAACGGAAGGTCTTGTCGGTGGTGTTGTACTTCGCGATCCCCGCCAGCTCTTTTTTCAGCGGCTCGATGTGGTTGTTTCGGAGCTCAGGCATCGCGCGCCTGACGATCAGAACCTTGATCCCTGCGAAGTGCAGTGCCAGCAGCTTTGCCTTCGTCCGCACAGCCCAGCTTTTCCCTCCGCCGCGCGCACCGCCATAGGCCACATGCCGGTGATGATCCAGCAGAAACAGCTTTTGCTTTTCGTTCGGTTCCCCGAAGCAGCGCTTTTTCATCCCGCGTAAGCCTCCGCCTCCGCCTCCATCGTGATTCTCTGGCTTTCATCCTTTTTTTCGCCCTCCGCATCCCGTCTGTAGCGGAACCCATACTCCAGCGCGAACTGTGCCCCACGCTGAGAATCCCGGTCGAACAGTCTTTCGGCCGTATATTGTTCCACGCGCGTCTGCGCGCGCGAAATCGTGTCCATAAATTCTTTCCTGGCCTTGTAGTTGTACAGGCTCTGCCTGCTGGAAAAGCCCAGCGCAAGCGCAAGCCCCGGTATCGTCGGCGGCTTCCGCCCCACCCAGACCGGAGTCCCGTCTTTCTGGTTAAAAACGATGTCCCCGTCCTTATCCCGCAGGATCTCTCCCTTGCAGCTCTCAAAATACGCCTCGATCAGCCCTTCGATCTGCTCCACGGATTCATACTTCGGTTTCCTCGCCATGGCTCACGCCTCCCTTCTGCTTTTCAGCATAGCGTATCCGAAAAATCTTTTCACCCCACGCACGCAGAATGAGCGCATACGGCGTTCCGCATGCGCTTCGGCTCTCATTCTGTTCTTTCGTAGTATCGGAGCTTTGCCGCCGCGATGCTGCACCGCACGTAGTCAAAGCTGGCGCAGTATCGCGTGATGTAGTCTGACGTCTCCCGCCGCTCAGGAAATGCGAGCACGCATTCTCCCTCGCAGCGTATCGTCTTTTTCCCGGCTGCCTGCCAGAATGGGCAGATATACTCCCTGTGCCAGTAGTCGCTCGTCCCTATCACCCTTTCGTTTTAAAACCTTACGCATATACAAGGTTTAATTTAAGCGGCTCCCGTTCCGCTTGTGCTCTGATCTTGGGTCGACGACATACTTATAATATTGATACCCGTACTTTGTCGTCCGGGCCTCTACGAGGATGTAACCTCGCGGGGCGACGGGCGGATGTTTGGGGCTGTACTCGCGCACGGCCTCGGTCGCGGGCTCCGGCTCCGGCCGGACGCAGCTTCGGCTGGCCTTGTACCGGTGGCCGCCGAACTCCTTGCGCCAGTGACCGTGCAGGTAGTTGGCCAGCGCCGTGTAGTCCTGCCCGTGGTCGACCTTATTTCCGTTCTCATCCAAATAGTAGTTGTGCTTCCGCAGTGGCTTGCAGTCGATGACGCTGCCGAGGCCCCAGAGTTGGCCCAGCGCATCGGCAGGAATGCCGTCCGTGATCAGGTGCAGGTGAAAGCGGTTGGTCGACTTGCCCCGGCCGTAGACGATGACGATCTTGGCCTCCGGATACCGGTAGACCATGCGGCGGTAGAAATTATCCCGGATCCGGCGCATCTCCTGCGCGGTATGTACCTCATGCTCTGGGTCTAGCGTCAATGTGGAGTAGTAGCTGGTCGACCCGAAGTTGGCGTTGACGATCCCGGCGAACTTCCCGGCCGAGACCCTGGTGTTCAGCTCGTCGCGTTCTTCCTGCGACTGGAACCGCGGCCTCTTCGGCCGGCTGGTCTTCAGATCCGTGCCGCCCGCCACCGTGTACACGATCTGCTCGCAGACCCTCCCGGAAAACTTCCGGCGCTTGTGCCTCTTTGCCATACTCCATCCTCTTTTATACAAATAGTGATAGCTGCGCCGTATGCGCGGCGAAGCGCTCCTCTTGTGCTGCAAAATAATCCTTATTGATCTCGCACCCCACAAAATCCAGCCCTGCGTCATATGCAGCGATCCGGCTGCTCCCGCTCCCAAGATGCGTGTCGATGATCTTGTCTCCCGGCTTTGCATACCGGGCGAAGATCCACGCATAGAGCGCGACAGGCTTTTGCGTTGGGTGAATCCGTTTCTCGTTTTTTCGCTTGTCTCCCTGTTGGGTATCGCCGTCGGCGATGCTTTTGCCCTGCATCATTCCGTTCCACATATACCGGATCAGTCTGACGCTATCATGGCAATTTGTCGCTGCGATCTCGCAATCGCTAAAGCTGCTCTTCCCGTTGCACTTATCCCAGACAATTCGTCCGGGCGGAAAAATATATTTATAGTAGTTGCAGCCCCAGACTATGATCTTCTGCGCCACCCTGTTTAGCTCATCAAAATATTCTACGCCCGGGATTTCCCACTCCGGGGAGATCGGGTAATCCCTATGCACGCCGCTCTTGCTTACCCTGCTGCCGTAATAGCCCCGGCGTTCCGGGCCGCTGAAATACGGAGGATCTACCACCGCGAGATCAAACGCCTTATCCGGCAGCGTCCGCATATACTCCATGCAGTCCACGTTGTACGCAATATTCACAGATATCCCTCCCCTCTCTGCCCGCTCAAAGCGTGGCCGGAAATTCCGGCCACAGTTTCAACGGTCAGTTCGTGTATCCGCATGCCTTGCATGTGCATACGTCTGTCTCAGCGTCCCATTCGCAATCTGATGCCCCGCATCTCGGGCAGTGCCCCCACGCGCCTCGCGCTCCTTTGGGATCTGGCCCCGGCCCATTCAGCTTTGCATACCGCAGATCCCCCTTCTGGCCCGGGTCTTCCCAATGTGCGGTGTGCTCACGATTGTCCCCGCGTTCCTCTCTTGCCTTCTCGATCTGCATTTCCAGCCGTGCGAGCTTTTGCTTTCTGGCGTACTGTACCTCTGCCGCTACACCGAACGCCCACATCATTTCATCCAGCACGATCTGCACGTCCGCGATCTCCTCGGCGATCTCGTCATAGTTGTCAATCAGTCCGTCCCCAAGCCCACCGCGGCCCGCAAACGTCACCCGCTGCGCCTTGCACAGCTCCTTTGTCAGCTCTGCCATTTCTTCTATTGCAACCGCAATCTGCAAATCATAGCCAAATGTCTCAATCGCAGACCAATAGATGTTTTTTGTGTCTGTCATTCCTGTGCCGCCTCCATTTCCTTGCGCTCCTGCATAAACCCGTGCAGGAACAGCTCCAGCAGAGCGGCGGCGCGGTTGGTCAGATTTGTGAAATCCTTTTTGCTGATCTGCAGTTTGCCGGTCGTAACAACCTCAGTCTCCGGTCGACCAATAATCTGAATTGTCGGATTAGGCACCAGCGTCTTTGCACCGTCCGCCCCCACTTCGAAGAGCGGCGGCGTGGACTGCTCCATGACGATGCGCGGCGGGTATTGCTCGCCGTGGAAGCTGTTATCCCATTGCTGTTTTTCGTAGTATGCGACAAAATTGTCTAGGTCGTGCGCAAACGCGCCCATGATTTCTGCCATTTTGATACTCCCTTCAAAGTGTAATTACTTCCCGCTTGGACTGGCGGGCAAATTTGCGTTCCGGGCAGAAGCGGCATTCGGTGCAGCTCCAGGCGCCGCGGTAGTTGTTGCGCGTCGGGCAGAGTGGGTTGTAGCAGATCCCGGAGCCTGCCCGCTGCGGGCCGCGGCCGAATTTTTTCTTCTTCGGTTCGGCTTTTGGCTTTTTGGCTGGATCCTTCTTGGTGACGAGCGTGGCCGCGCGTTCTTTCCGGAAGCAGCCGCAGCTTTTTGCATGCCCGTTCCGGAGGTATTTTCCGTCCTTGCTGCATATGGTCCCGCATTTACACCGGCAGATCCAGTGTGCCGTGTCTCCTTTTTTGCTGGTATCCCGCCCGATGACGTGCAAATATCTAAAATCCGTGCCCGTCAGGTCGACTACGTGCGACATTTCCATTCTCCTTTCGTCAGGGGCCGGTCTCCCGGCCCCTATGCAGGGCGGGCTTTCACCGCCTGCGCCTGCGCGTCCCCCTGTCGCCGCAGGCGAGCTGCCCTTGTCTGCTCAGGCAGCTTTCCATAAGGAGGTAACACGATGCCGCCGGGCGATCCCGACACCCGGCGTGGGGTAACGTTGACGGTTCCCATCCGCGCGCACGTTCCACACGCGCTTTTTATCCCCGGCCCGCGGGCTTGAGGTTTCGCGGGCCGGGTGCATAGCCAGGGTGATCCTCCCGCAGCCGTCTCATGGCGGAGCGGCCGCGGCATAAGTCCGAAAAAATATGGTTCCCCGGCTGATTGCTGGTCTTAGTCCTCGGGCTGACTGATGTCCTTGTGCCGCAGCCCGTCGGCGTTCTCGGTCAGCGGCAGCGCC
>ENA-ORPD01001535-ORPD01001535.1-human-gut-metagenome-genome-assembly--contig:-NODE-1535-length-16444-cov-3.158155_pt1 | contig 16444 bp, 14 predicted proteins | sample MGYA00242143_ERZ509076 | MGnify/ENA primary metagenome ERZ509076 (study PRJEB26280, sample SAMEA2338706) | human gut metagenome | biome: human gut; feature: human-associated habitat; material: faeces... | reverse complement strand
TGAAATCCAGTTAAGCGGGCGCATGGGAAAGTTATTGTATTTCCGAAGGTGAACGGCGAGTTGTTTTTTGAAGTCGTTGAATGAGTAGAACGTATGAGTTGCGTAAAAATACTCATTATCCTTGCGGTGTGAGCGCTCAACTTTGCCGTTGTGACGCGGTGTGAACGGTCGGATCAGCTTATGCGTGATCTTTCTCTCTTTGAGCGCGCGCTCAAAGAGAGAAAGATTGTCGGGCGCCGAAGTGCCGAAGCGTTTCGTGAACTCAAACCCGTTGTCGGTCTGAACGCATTTGACTGAAATGCCGAGCCTTTTAAAGTGATCGAGCATATGAATCAGAAACTGCGTAGAGGAGTAGGTACTGTTCTCTTCAAAGGCTTCAAGGTAACGGTATCGTGAAAACTCATCGATGGCGGTATACTGATAGAACTTTTTGCCTGCGGCTGCCCCTACGAGGCAGGCAACCGGAACAAACTTGACGTCGATCTGAACACGCTCACCGGGATAACTCATTTGCTCATACGGCTTTGGGATATACTTTGGATTCTTCGGCTTGACCGCCATCCCGCCGCTCCGGCGAAGCACGCGGTACAGCCCGGTCACGGTGCGGGTATATCCTCTTTGCCGAAGCTTCACCCAAAGCACGACAAGCCCGGCGTTCGGATTGCGGCGGCGCATATCCCTGATCAGCTTCAGCTCCTGTTCGGTGTGCTGATTCGGGTGATGATGCGGTCGGCGTGATTTCTCACGCAGCGATTCAATCGTGCCGTCGTACCTACGCAGCCAACGGTAAATGTATTGTCGGTTCGTTTTGTACTTGACCGCCGCTTTTGTCACACCGTATTTCTGCGAATATTTCAAAAGGGATTGACGAAACTTCATATCTTGTGTTACACTGTTCATAGCAATTGGGAGCCTCCTTTGTTGCTTTTGGTGTGGTAGCTTAACTGTAACACATTCGGCTCTCAATTGCTACTCTTTTTTTGATACTGTAACATATCTATTGTAATCGTACACCGCGCGCGGATATTTTTTCACTATACTATTGACATAATGAATATATGCGCGTATAATATCCATAATTAAGAATATTTATTCAAAGGAGTGCGTAATGAAACACCTTCTCAAGCTGTCCGACCTTACCTCAGACGAGATATTCTCCCTTCTCGATCTCGCGGATAAGTTGAAATACGAAAAAAAGCACGGTATCCCCCACCCGATCCTCGCCGGCAAGACCCTCGGCATGATCTTTCAGAAATCCTCGACGCGCACCCGCGTATCGTTTGAATGCGGAATGTATCAGCTCGGCGGAAGCGCGCTCTTTCTCAGCTCGCGCGATCTTCAGATCGGGCGCGGAGAGCCCGTTGAGGACACCGCGCGCGTCCTTTCGAGATATCTCGACGGGATCATGATCCGCACTTTTGAGCAGGCGGAGGTCGAAGCGCTCGCCGAATACGGCACGATCCCCGTGATAAACGGACTCACCGACTACTGCCACCCCTGCCAGGTCCTCGCCGATCTCCAGACCGTGCGCGAGCACAAGGGTACGACCGAGGGAAAGAAGCTCTGCTTCATCGGCGATGGCTGCAGCATGGCAAACAGCCTCATCGTGGGCGGCCTGCTGGCAGGGATGCGTGTGACCTGCGTCTGCCCCGAGGGCTACCGCCCTGCCGCCGACGTGCTGATGTTCGCCCACAAGTATGGCGAAAAGTTTCACCTGCTCACCGACCCCGCCGAGGGTGTGAAGGATGCCGATGTGGTGGTGACCGCCGCATGGAATACGGCCCCCGGTACCCCCGAAAGTGAGCGCCGTCTGCGGGATTTCGCGGGCTTTCAGGTGACCAGCAGACTGATGGAGGGCGCAAAGCCCGATGCCATGCTCCTTCACTGCCTGCCTGCGCACCGGGGCGAGGAGATCTCCACCGCCGTCTTTGAGGAGCACGCCGACGAGATCTTTGACGAGGCCGAGAACCGTCTCCATGTGCAGAAAGCCGTGCTGGCCATCCTGCTGGCCGGTCTGTAAAAACGAGAAAGAGCCCTGGGGCTGCAGAAAATTGCAGCTCCAGGGCTCTTATTGTTTCTCTCAGGGTCTGCGGCTCAGGCCGGGGCCCTCATCAGACCCCAGAGTAGGCGGAGAAGCCGCCGTCAATGGGCAGGCAGATACCGGTGATAAAGCCGGCAGCCTCGTTGTTCAGCAGGAACAGCAGGGCACCCACCAGATCCTTTTCGCTGTCGCCGAAGCGGCCCATGGGGGTGGCAGCCAGGATCTTTTCGGTGCGGGCGGTGGGGGTGCCGTCCTCGTTGTAGAGGAGCTGTGCGTTCTGCTCACTGGCAAAGAAGCCCGGGGCAATGGCGTTGACCCGGATGCCCACCTTGCTGAAGTGCACTGCCAGCCACTGGGTGAAGTTGGTGACGGCAGCCTTGGAGCCGGAGTAGGCCGGGATCTTGGTCAGGGGCAGGTAGGCGTTCATGCTGGAGATGTTCATGATGTTGCAGCCGGGGCGGCCCACCATCTGCCGGGCAAAGGCCTGCGTGGGCAGCAGGGTGCCGATGAAGTTCAGGTTGAACACCATCTCCACGCCGCTCTCGTCCAGATCGAAGAAGGTCACGGTGTCATCGTCCAGATCCGCCATCTCGAAGAATTCCTTGTCGGTGTTGGCCCGGGGGTTGTTGCCGCCGGCACCGTTCACCAGAATGTCGCAGGGACCCAGATCCGCCATCACCTCCTCTGCCACCTGCAGGCAGTTGGCCTTGTTCATAACGTTGCAGGTGTAGCCCTTGGCCACGCCGTCTTCTGCCTCAATCGCATTGACCAGCTCCTTCAGCTTCTCCATGTTGCGGCCCAGCAGAGCCACTTTGGCTCCTGCCCGGGCCAGAGCCTTGGCGAAAATGGAACAAAGGGTGCCGCTGGCACCGGTGACCACGGCAACCTTGCCGGACAGGTCGGTGTTCAGAACATTCTTTTCCACGAGGATACTCCTTTTTTGATCAGATGGTTGTGGTGATACGGATGATTGTTTTCAGGCGGACAAGGCATCAGACCCTGCCAGCGCCCTTGTCCAGGATCTTATTGAACTGGAGGAAGAAGGTGGTGGCGGTCACGGCAGCGGCGATGATGTCGCTGACGGGCTCAGCAAGGAACACGCCGAACACGGGGTTCGCGACCACATGGGGCAGGATGAAGATGAGGGGGATGAGCAGGATGAGCTTGCGCAGGCAGGCCAGCAGCAGGCTGACCTTGGCCTGACCCAGCGCCATAAAGCTCTGCTGGCAGGCGATCTGGACACCGGTGGAGAAGATGCCCGCCATGTAGATGCGCATGGCCCAGGTGGTGTAATCGATCAGGGAGGCATCCGAGGTGAAGATGCCAGCCACTGCACCGGGAACCAGCATCATCAGCAGCCAGAAGATGGTGGTGTAGCTCAGGCAGAGGGTCAGCTGGAAGCGGAATGCCTGCTTGACGCGGTCTTTCTTGCCTGCGCCGAAGTTGAAGCTCATCACCGGCTGGCCGCCCTGGCAGATGCCCGAGATGGGCATGGTGCACAGCTGGGAGGCGCTGGTGATCACGGTCATGGCACCCACGGCCACGTCACCGCCGTAGCGGGCCAGGCTGGAGCTGAAGCTGATGGACAGCAGGCTCTCGGTGGAGAGCATGACGAAGGTGGAAATGCCCAGTGCCAGCACGGGCATGATGATCTTCCCTTCCAGCTTCATGTCCTCTTTGCGGATCTTGAGGATGGTCTTGGGGCCGGTGAGGAAGCGGATGACCCAGATGGCACCCACTGCCTGGCTCAGCACGGTGGCAATGGCAGCACCCTTTACGCCCATGCCCAGCCCAAAGATGAGGATGGGGTCCAGCACGATGTTGATGACCGCGCCGATGACGGTGGTCAGCATGCTGATCTTGGCAAAGCCCTGCGCAGTGATAAAGGTGTTCATGCCAAGCACGATCAGCACGCAGATGGTGCCCAGAATGTAGATGCGGCTGTAAGCCAGAGCGTAGGGCAGGGTGGTGTCACTGGCACCAAACAGCCGCAGCAGGGTGGGTGCGGCGGCGTAAAAGACGATGGTCAGGACGACCGAGAAGAGCAGCAGCATGGTAAAGCTGTTGCTGACGATCTTTTCTGCCTGCTTCTTGTCGCCCTGGCCCATGGCGATGGCGGTGCGGGGCGCGCCGCCGGAGCCGATGAGCATGGCAAAGGCGTTCAGAAGCATCAGGATGGGGGTAAACAGGCCCACGCCGGTCAGAGCCGCCGCGCCGATCCCCGAGATGTGGCCGATGTAGATGCGGTCCACGATGTTGTACAGCAGGTTGACCACCTGCGCCACAACGGCGGGGATCATCAGCTGGAGCAGGAGCTTTTTCACGTCACCCGTGCCCATATCCTGCTGTTTTTTCTGCGTTTGTGCCATGGAAAGTGTCTCCTTTGGTTTGAGCGAGACGGAGAGGGCTGCCCTCAGAACGTCAGGCCGAAGTTCATCTCGTAGTAGTTGCCCGCGGCATCACGGTAGGCGTAAGCCTTGCCGTTCTCGTCCTTCATGCTGTCGGGCATGTAGGCATCCTTTGCAAAGCCGGGCACGTCGTTGGGGCTGATGCAGACACCGTCCGCGTTCACAGCCAGCACCTCGTCGCCCTTGGGCAGGGTCAGGGGCAGTTTGCCAACGGGAGCAAAGCGGCCGAACATCACATCCAGCGTTGCGGAGGGGTAGGTGTCAAAGCCGACGGTCAGAGCGTCAGAGACCTTCTCCACATTGCCGACCTCCCAGGCCAGCGGGCAGTTGATGTTAGAAACGACCTTGCCGCCGTGGGCGTGGACCGCAGCAGCGATACCGGCCAGACGGTTTGCGCCCACCAGAGTGGTCTCCTTGTGGGTCTCGGTGGTGGGCTTGCCGCTCTCGTCCACGTTGCAGACCGTCTTGTCCTCGCAGATGTCCAGCTCCAGGTAGCCCGGGGTGGCGTTGAAGTATGCACCGGACTGGGGGCTGACCATCAGCAGGGCCACCTGGGCCTCATCGGGGGTGTCCACCAGAGTGACATTGCCCAGCATCTCGCGCAGGGCCTTGGTGGCGGCCTCACCGGCCTCGGCGCTCTTGCCAAAGGCCTCAGCGTAGACCTTGGTGCCGTCCTTCAGGGGCAGGGTGCCGTCGTTCTTCAGCAGGACAACGGACTCGCGGTGCACGCGGGAAGCTTCCTCCCAGTCGGCCTTGGTGGCAACGACCTCGGCGGCCTTCCTGGGGTCGGCGTAGGTGTCCTCGAACATGCCCTGACGGAACAGCTCGGTCAGGGTGCGGCTGACAGCGCGGTTCAGGCTGGCATCGGTCAGCACCAGATCTTCCTTCTTGAAGCCGGCGGGCACCGCGTGGGTGTCGTAGTAGTCGTTGGTGCCGCGGGCGTAGCTCTCCTCGCCCAGCTCGTTGTCCAGCAGGCCGGAGATCAGGTCCACGCCGCTCTGGGTGACAGCATAGCCGATGCGCTCAGGCTCGTCCAGCATGTCAACGCCCCAGCACATGTTGTGGACAATGCCGGTGTCGGAGTTGATGTAGCCCTTGAAGCCCATCTGGCCGCGCAGCAGGCCGTCGATGAACACCTTGTTGTAGGCAAAGCCGTAGGGCTGGAGCTCGATGGGGTTGCCGTTGAAGTCCTCCTGCGGAGCGCTCTTCTCGGCGCTGGGCTTGGAGTAGTAGGGCATGATGGACTCGGCATTGTGGCGGATGGCTGCGCGGAATGCCGGGATGTGGTACTTCTGCAGGGAGCCGGGGGTGGCGTAGATGTTCCACTGGCCTGCTGCATAGTGGGGGTCAAAGCCGTTCTCACGGGCACCGCCGCCGGGGAAGTGCTTCACAGTCATGGAAACACCCTCGGGGGTAACGCCGTTGCTGCCGCCCTGGATGCCGGGGATCAGGTGGTCGAAGATCTCCTCAATGAGTGCGGGGTCCTCGCCAAAGGTGCCGAAGGTGCGCTGCCAACGGGGGTCGGTGACGCAGTCGGCCATGTACATGTAGCCCTTCTTCAGGCCGCAGGCATTCCACTCGCGGCGGATGGTGTCGGCGAACTTGTCGATGATATCGATGCGTGCGGTGCCCTTGACGGCAGCAGCAATGCCCAGGGTGCCGGGATAGGTGGCAAACACGCCGGTGGCATCGTTCATGCCGAACACGACCTCGCCGTTCTCGTTGCGGCTGTTGGACATGACCTGCATGGGAACAAAGTGATCACAGGTCTCGGTCAGATACTGCAGCTGGTTCAGGTAATCTGCCAGATCCTCGGGCGTGGGGCTCTCGCGCAGGATGACGTGGCGGTTGAAGCTCTTCTTGACCATGTCAGAGGTGCTGGGCAGGGACTGGGAGCCGAAGATGCTGTCGGAGACGTTCACGGGTGCCTCGTCCAGCAGGCCGCTTTCGTCCGCCACGGGCTTGTGGCCGTTGGCTGCCAGACGGGGGGAAGGATACTTGGGGCCCATGCGCCAGTCGGAGGTGAAGATCTGGCCGATCTTCTCGCTGGTGGTCAGAACCTTGACATAGGCCTCGGCGCGCTCAGCCGGGGTCAAGCGCCAGTCGTTGACTGCGCTGACGGTGCCGGTGCCGTCGATGTCCTTGAAATACAGGCCGTCCTGCTCGATGACCTTGCGCTCCACGGTGCTGATGGTGGGGCCGTTGGGGTTCTGGTAGCGCTTTACACGCTCGGATGCTTTCACTGCCATAGTGTTTTCTCCTTTTCTTTTGAACGCAGCGGCCCATGCCACAGAGCCGCAGATGCTATACCTATTATAATAGGCCGCCGCGCGGAACAACTAGAAAATTTTTTGGATATTTCCGCACTTTCCTTGTATTCTTTTTTTGCGCGCGGTTGGAATACAAGTCTGTTTTGTGGAATGTGCTGTACTAGTATCTTGCAATCATGTGCAAAATGACGAACGCTGTTTTTTAAAACTGTTGATTTCGCCCAAGGAGAGTAAAATTGTCCTGTTTTCCCACAAAATTTTACTAACAGAAATTTGATGGATAGTTCATAATGTATACATAAAAATCCCCCGGTTCGCGATGTGGCAGCCGCAGCCCACGGGGGACCGAATGAAAGGCCGGAGTGAGTGGCAGCACACCGGCCGCAGAATTGAAAGGAGAGCTTCTCTATGGCAAAGGTCAAACAGCCGCTTGAAGAAAACGGCATCCACAGAGCGAAAATGTGGGAGATCATGATGTACGCTCTGAACAACACCTCCACCAACACCTACATGATGGTGGTCGGTTACATCAGCTACTTCCTGATCGGTATCGTCGGTCTGGCATCCGTGCTGGCCGGTTCCATTGTTACCATCATGCGTATCTGGGACGGTGTCACCGACCCGTTCGTTGGTATGATGGTCGATAAGACCAACGGCAAGTTCGGCAAAAACCGTCCGTTCATTGTCATCGGTCAGATCATCATGTTCGTCACCACCTTCGTGATGTTCAACTTCATCCCCAAGATGGGCACTGGTGTCCGCTTTGTTGCGTTCATCATCATCTACATGATCTACATCCTGGGCTACACCTGCCAGTGCGTTGTCACCAAGTCTGCTCAGACCTGCCTGACCAACGATCCCAAGCAGCGCCCCATCTTCGCAATGTGCGATACCGTGTACAACATCATCCTGATGAACATTGTCATCCCTGTCATCGTTACCGACAGCCTGGTTCCCAAGTTCACCCTGACTGCTGAGAACAACGCTGCAGAGATCGCTTCTCTGGTGGCACAGAACCCCGCTCTGGCAGGCATCGTGGAGAAGTCCGGCGGCAGCCTGTCCGCTTTCTACAACCCCGGCCTGTTCACCACCATGCAGCTGATGTTCGGCGGCCTGTCTGCAGTGTTTGCAGTCTGCGCCATCATTGCCCTGTGGCGTAAGGATAACTCCAAGTACTTCGGTCTGGGCACCGCCCAGAAGGTCGGCGTGAAGGATTACGTTGACACCCTGGCTCACAACCGCGCCATCCAGATGCTGGTGGTCTCCGCATCTACCGATAAGCTGTTCATGTCCACCATGAGCAACTCCACTGTTATGATCTGCCTGTTCGGCATCATCTTCGGCAACTATGCCGCATTCTCCAGCTACTCTCAGATCACCTCTATCCCCATCGCTCTGATCTCCATCCTGCTGATGAACAAGATCGCACGTCAGATGGGCCAGAAGGCATCCATGATGACCGGTACCTATGGCGGCATCATCGGTTCTGTCATCATCACCCTGTTCCTGGTCTTTGTGAACCCCAAGGGCGATGCTACCAAGTTTGCGCTGCCTGCATTCCGTATCATCCGTCCCGACACCTGGGGCACCCTGTTCAACGGCTGGACTGCTACCGGCCTGATCTTCATCCTGCTGATCATCGCATGGCGTGGTGTGCAGGCTCTGTCCTCCTCCATCGTTATCACCATGACCGCTGACTGCGCCGACTACGAAGTCTACCGTACCGGCAAGTACGTCCCCGGCCTGATGGGTACCCTGTTCAGCTTTGTGGATAAGCTGGTCTCTTCTCTGGCAACCACTCTGGTGGCCCTGTTCTACTCCATGGTCGGCTTCAAGGACGCTCTGCCCGACACCCTGACTCCGTACTCTGACGGCATCTTCTGGGCAACCATCGGCTGCTTTGTCCTGCTGCCCATCGTTGGCTGGCTGTGCAACGTTGTTGCCATGCACTTCTATCCCCTGACCAAGGAGAAGATGGAAGAGATCCAGGCTGAGATCGGCCGCATCAAGGCTGAGGCTGCTGCAAAGCAGGCTTAATGCCAACCATCTCCCTGCGGAAATTTTGAATCCGGGACAGCGCCGCTGTCCTGCATCGTAACCGGAAATGTCCTGCGGCGGGCCATCCTCTGCCGCAGGACTTTCTGATACCCTGAGACCCGGAAGGAATACCACTATGGCAGAAGAAAACAAGCTGAACCAGACCCCTGAGATCACCCCGGCCCCCTCCGCTGAGGCCCCGGAAAAGGCCCCCACCACCGGCGAGCTGCTGGGCGATGTGGAGCACTACGACGAGGAAAAGGACGATTGGAGCACCGGCTATTACGGCCCCGGCAGCCGCCAGCAGGTTCCACAAGCTGGAGACCGGCGAAGAGTTCACACGGGATGACTTTATCAAGGCGGAGCTGGCGCTGCAGGATGCCAAGCTGGAAGCCGGCATCGATCTTGAAAAGGAGAAGAGCCCGGGCCTCATTGGTAAGTATCACGATTGGAAAAAGAACCGCGTAAGGCACAAGGTGAACAAAAAGAAGTACCTTCTGCTCTGCCTGTTTCTGGGCTGGTGCGGCGGCCACCGCTACTATGAAAAGCGGTATGCGCTGGCGGCCTTCTACACCCTGTTCTTCTGGAGCGTGGTGCCCTTTTTCCTCTGCGTGACCGACCTTCTCATTGCCCTGCCCATGCAGGCCGATGAGAACGGCGACATCCTGATCTGACATCTTCCTCTATTCATTCATTTACCTCCTAGCGCCAGAAAGGGCCTGCGGCATTTGCCGTGGGCCCTTTTTGGCGTTTGCAGGCCCGTTCTCCGGCGCAGAACATAGTGGCAGCTAACTGGCGTTGTGCTATACTAGTATATCAATTGATTGTGCAATAAGCACAATAGAATTTTTCACATTAGTGAAACTTTTCCTATAATCGTAAAATTGACCTGTTTCACCTTAAAATATTACTAACAGATATATCAAAAAGCGTTCATAATATAGACATAAAGTTCCGGACGGGCTGGTACGCAGTGGCAGCTGTAAGCCCCATGGAGAAAACGGAGAATGTTCCTGTGTGAACAAAGGAGAGAATGAAATGGCAAAAACCAGAAGTCTGCCGGATAAGTTCTATGATAAGGACTATGAGCACAACGGCATCCACCGCGTTCCCCTGTGGCGTATCGCAGGCTACGCGCTGAACAACACCGCAACCAACGTTTATCTGATGATGATGAACTACGCCACCTACTACCTGATGGGCTGGGTCGGCGTTGGCATGATGGTCGCTTCTTCCCTGACCATGATGATGCGTATCTGGGACGGTGTCACTGACCCGTTCGTCGGCTTCATGGTCGATAAGACCAACAGCAAGTTCGGCAAGAACCGCCCGTTCATCGTGATCGGTCAGATCATCCTGTGCGTCACCAGCTACATCGCTTTCCATGTCACCCACAAGCTGCCTCAGGGCGTGCGCTTCCCCTTCTATGTGGTCGTTCTGATGGTCTACTACCTGGGCTACACCTGCCAGTGTGTTGTTACCAAGTCTGCACAGAGCTGCATGACCAATGACCCCAAGCAGCGCCCTATGTTCGCTTCCTTCGACGGCGTGTTCAATACCCTGCTGTTCGCCATTCTGGGCATCATCATCCCTCGTATTGCTGATGGCTACACCGATGTGGGCGGCTACGCTTCCACCCAGTTCATGCACACCCTGTGGCTGATGACCGCTATCATGTCCGCCTGCTTCACCGTGATCGCTGTGATCTCCATCACCCCCAAGGATCGTCCTGAGTTCTTCGGCACCGGCAAACCTGTCAAGGTCGGCCTGAAGGATTACTGGGATACCCTGAAGAACAACCGCGCCATTCAGATGCTGGTCCTGTCCGCATCTACCGATAAACTGGGCTCCTCTGCAAAGTCCAGCGCCGTCATGGTCGCCATGTTCGCCTGCATCGCCGGTTCCAACCTGCTGCAGAGTAACGTTACCGGTCTGGTCACCATCCCCAGCACCATCGTGTGCTTCCTGTTCATCAGCTTCTTTGCTACCCGACTGGGTCAGCGCAAGGCCATGCTGATCGGCTCTGTGGGTGGTCTGGTCATCAACGGCGCTCTGGCAGCCCTGTGGCTGCTGGGCGATCCCACCACCATGACCTCTAACCCCGCTACCGGTGCTCTGAACTGGGGCTACTTCCTGATCCTGTACCTCGTTCTGACCATCATCGCCGCTGGTTTCCAGGGCATTTCCGGCAACATCGTTATCCCCATGACCGCTGACTGCGCCGACTACGAAGTCTACCGTACCGGCAAGTACGTCCCCGGCCTGATGGGCACCCTGTTCAGCTTCGTGGATAAGCTGGTCTCCTCTTTCGCACCCATGGTCGCCGGTGTCATGTTCAGCATGTGCGGCTACACCGACCACAACCCCGTTATGGGTGACCCTGTTACCCCGGGCCTGCGCGGCGGCGTTGTCTTCTGCGCATACGGCATGATCATGATCGGCCTGGTCTGCAACCTGATCGCTATGAAGTTCTATCCCCTGACCAAGGAGAAGATGGAAGAGATCCAGGATGAGGTCGCTCAGATCAAGATGAAGGCCATGGCTGAGAACGCCTAATTGGTACTTGCAATTTTCTGCGGAAACCTGTAAAATCAAATAGAAAAACCGCTCGCCCTTGCGGCGGGCGGTTTTCTGCTTTTGGAACAAAATTCAGACAAGAGGTACATCGTAAATGGAAGAAAAGACACAGTGGGTAAAGGACCCGGACCATGGGTTCATCTGGAACACCATCGACCACCTGTTATACTGGAGAGAACACCGTGAAAAGCACTGTGTCAGCCGTAAGAAGTATATGCGCCTGTGCATTCTGGGTGCGTTTGGTGCGCACCAGTTCTATGCCAAGCGTCCGGTGCTGGGCCTGCTGTATCTGGCAACCTTCTGGAGTGGTTTCTCTGCCGCTATGACCATCGTGGACTTCATCATTGCCGTGCCCATGAAACCGGACGAGAACGGCAACATCTGGCTGTAAAAAGCCCTCTGGCGGCCTGCTGGGCCGGAAAGGAAAACACCCCATGGATAATGTCATGCAGTTTCTGTTCAACACCAACCACGAGCAGCCCAGCATCCTGGTCTGGATCCTGCTGATCGTGATCGCGGTCGTGATTCCCAATTACGCCAGATATCGGATGGAGCAGAAGCACTCCAATGATTCTGTTCCCACCCAGAACCCTGCCCGCTCTGCCCCGCGCAAGAAGAAGCGCAGCAAAAAGCGCTGAGCCACAGGCTGGGGCAGCATGGTAAAGACGCTTTGATATTTCATGATCTCCCATAACCGAAAGGGCCCTGCAAATGCCGCAGGGCCCTTTTGGTTTGCAAGAGAGTGTGGGAGATGAGAAAATAGATTGACGGCTGATAGCAAATGTGCTATCATAAGGCTGAGGGATAAGCCGCACATAGAAGAGGAACATGAATGTATACAGTCGAATTTTACGAGAACGACAGAGGCGTTTCCGAACTGTGGGACTTTTTGGAAGAGCTGCGGATAAAAAGCGCATCCAATAAGGATGCGCGAATACAGTATAAACAGATCGTGTTGTATATCCAGCTGCTGCAGGACAACGGAACACGGCTTTCCGAGAATGTGACGAAGCATCTGATGGATGGCATCTGGGAGCTGCGTCCGGGAAATAACCGGGTATTCTACTTCTGTTGGCGGGGTGACCGGTTTGTGCTGCTGCACCAGTTTCGGAAGAAATCGCAAAAAACACCGCGGCGTGAAATTGAACGAGCAAAAGCGGAACGTGATGATTGGCTTGCAAGAAAGGGTGAATGAATATGAGGACCTGGAACGATTATAAGGAGCATGTGGCAGCTGTTGACCCGGACATTGCAAAGGATATCCGGGAAGCGGAAGCGATGTCTGCAATCGTGAAAGCAATGGTAGAGCAGCGCAATGCGATGGGATTGAGCCAGCGGGAACTGGCAGCGAGGTGCGGCATTCCGCAATCCTCGGTGGCACGGATCGAATCCTTTAAAACGATGCCCAATCTGGATACCCTGCTGAAAATCTTCCAGCAGCTGGGTTTGAAATTGACCATCTCAGCGGCCTGATTCATCTTGCCATTTGCCGCATACAAAAACCGCCCCGGCGGCTGCTTTGTGCAGTGCCGGGGCGGTTCGTTCGTTTTTGGTGTTCAGATGCAGGAAGTACTTACTTCTTGATCTTGATCAGCTGTGCGTTCAGGCTCTCGATAAAGCCGTCGGGCATGTTGATCATCTTAGCCATAGTCTCAGGGGTCATGCGCTTCATCATATCCCACATGCCAACGCCGGGCTTGACGTCAAAGTTGGTGGCCAGCTTGACAGCCCTGGTGGCGAGAGCCAGAGCCTCTTCGTTCTTGGAGAGATCCTCCATGCTGTCCTTGATGCTGTAATAGCCCTCGGGGAACTCCATCGGAGCCTTCAGATCCAGGCTGCCGACCTGCTTGAACCAGTTGGCAACGCCCTCCTGACGCTCGTTGAACTCAGGCAGAGTGTAGCAATCAGGCTCCTTCTCGACCTTTTCCAGCGTGATGGAATCCTTCACGTCACCGGCAACGGCCAGGATGGTGTTGAAGCCCTCTTCCAGAGCAACATTGAACTTGAACACGCGGTGCGCGGTCTGCTGGCCGACTTCCTTACCGTTGACGTACAGCACAACGGTGTCCTGGTTGGAGTAGACCTTGATCTCGGTGGTCTCGCCTGCGCGCTGTGCATGGCGGCGGCCGGCGATGTGGACCATGGGCAGCTTGGACCAGTATGCCTGGTAGACAAAGTAGCTGTCCTTCTTGGTCTTGCGGTCAATGGTCATCAGGCCCTTGTTGTTGCGGCCTGCAACGCCGCCCTCGTGGCGGGCAGCGCAGCCAAAGTCGAACATGTTCCAGCAGTGGGTAGCCCACACCCAGGGACGATCCTCGAACACCTGAGCCAGATGCTCGTGGTACAGTGCCTGATACTCCTCGGTGTAGTCCTTGCACTGGGGATCGTTGCTGTGCCAGTTGATGATGCCCTCGGTGCCGTACTCGGAGATGCCGATGCAGATGTCGGGGTGCTCGGCGTGGAACTTGTCCAGCCAGGGGCCGTTCTGCTCCATCTTGCCGCCGTACCAGCCGAAGTAGTGGTTGTAGCTCTCTACATCGGTAATGTGATGCATGGGGCCGTCAACAGGGGTGTTGGAGACGTGGGCAATGGTGGTGAGACGGGTGGGATCCAGCTCACGCACCAGCTTCTGCAGGTCGTGGTGGTTGTCCACCAGCTCCTGGCAGATGCCGCCGATCAGGATCTCGTTGGACAGGCCCCAGAACATGATGGAGGGGTGGTTGTAGTTCTGGATGATCAGCTCGGTCATCTGGTGACGGCAGTTCTGGTGAGCGGAGGGGTCCTTCTTAAAGACGCTGATGAAGGGGATCTCAGCCCAGACGGCGAAGCCCAGCTCGTCACATGCGTCGTAGAAGTCCTGGCTGTGCTGATAGTGGGCCAGACGGATGGTGTTGGCACCCAGCTCCTTGATGAGCATGGCATCCTCGTAGTGATCCTCAGCGGTCAGGGCGTTGCCCTTGTACAGACGATCCTGATGGCGAGCCACGCCGCGCAGCGGGGTGGGCACGCCGTTGATGGAGAAGCCGTCGTTCGGGGTCACAGTATAGCTGCGGACACCCACGTTGGCGTAGATCTCATCAAAGGTCTCGTTGTTCTTCTGCAGGCGGGCGGTCACGGTGTACAGGTTGGGCTCGTCCATGCTCCACAGCTGGGCATCGGGAACGTACAGGGTGACCTTGGTGCTGTCGCAGGGGCGCACGCCGGAAGCAACTTCGTTGCCGTAGCAGTCCTCGATGCTGTACATCACAGTGTAGGCCTCTTCGCCGTTGGTGACCCAGCTCTCGATCTCAAAGGTGGCACCGCCGTCCTCGGTGGGCTTGGGGGTGACCTTGATGCCGGGGCCGCCGAAGTAGTCCAGGTCAAAGTGGGTGCCGGGCACGCTGATCAGGTTCACGCCGCGGTACAGGCCGCCGTAGAAGGTGAAGTCGGCGGAAGCGGGGTACATGGAGGGGGTGTCCTCGTTGGAGACCTCGATGGTCAGCTCGTTGTCGCCCTCGTGGCACAGGTCGGTGACATCGGCACGGAAGATGGAGAAGCCGCCCTCATGGGTGGTTGCCACCTGGCCGTTGACCTTCACGGTTGCGGCCAGAGCAGCTGCCAGCACCTCAACGTAGGTGCGGCCTGGGTAAAGGTGCGGGTATAGACACCGGTGGTGCGCAGATAGCTGCCGTTGCCGTCCATGCCGTCCACAGCGTTCCAGGTGTGGGGCAGGGTGACCTGCTCGGTGGGACGCTCGCCCTTGGGGAAGGACAGGGTCCAGTTTTCGTTCAAGGAAATGATCTCTCTCATCGATACTGCTCCTTCTGGTTTTCTTCTTTGTTTCGGCGGCCTGCATGGCAGAAGAAATGCCGGAAACAGGCCGGTTGTTGATTTTAGTATAGCACATCAGAGGGGGGCAGAGTTTGTACAATCTTTTGGCAAAATAGTAATATTTTGTGAAAATCCAGACGATGATTCCACGATTTTACAATCTTGCCCTTGGAAATGACAGCACAGCATGAAAAAGGTGCCCCGGAGCAGAGAGGAAAAGGAGGTTGTACCTCTCCGCAGAGGGAGGCAGCGGCTTCCGCTCATCCTTGACCAGAGGGCCTCTTTGGCGCTGTGGGCTCCTCCGGCAGAAAGTGTTGACGGAACGGCGGCTTTTTGCTATAATTATATAGCTATGAATATGGAGATGTATCGAAGTGGTCGTAACGAGAACGACTCGAAATCGTTTTGTCCTTAATCGGGCACGTGGGTTCGAATCCCACCATCTCCGCCAACAAAAGGCACCGGCTCAGGCTGGTGCCTTTTTTGCGGCAAAGATGGTGCGGATGAGAACAGGGCGGCGATTTTCGATGTGCAGCACAAATCCATCAGCCTCCCAAAAGTGCCCATCCAACAGAACTTCGCCCTGAAATGTAATCCGGCGGAGCTTCTGTGCAGCGTCGGTCACCTCAACGGTGCAAAAGCGCTGCAAGTAGCTGCAAATAGCGGCGGCGTGGGAGACGACAAGGGCGTTCTGCCCCTCCGGGAGCGAATCCAGCAGTTCGTGGATGCAGTCTGCCATCCGGGCGCTGACCTCACGGAAGGACTCGCCGTCCGGATTTTTGAAGTCCGGGTCTTCGTATTGGCGTTTCCAGAACGAAGCGTCCTGCCCGGTCGTGTCGCCGGTGCGGCGCTCGGCAAGGCGGGTGTCCTGCCGGACGGGAAGCCCCAGCAGCTGCGCGGTCTGGAGCGCACGCAGCGAAGGGGACGACCAGACGAGCGAGACCGTGCGGAAAGCGTCATTTTGAAAGACTGCGGCGGCCCGCTGAAGACCTTCGGCAGAGAGGCCGGGGTCGGGGCTGGAACCGCCGCGCTCCGGGATGGAATGGCGCAGGAGAAGAAGGGTTGTCATGAAAGCCTCCGATTAAAAAAGTGACTTCAGTATAGCAGATTCGGGAAAGCAGATGCAAGAAAACGAGCCGAAAGAACGACGGGGCCGATTCACTCCCCCTCAAAATGCAACCAAATTGCAAAAAATGTTACAATTTTCTCATGAAAAAAGAAGACTGGATTTCTCCAGACTTCCAATAGTATGTATCAATGGTTGCAGTTCAAGATCTTCTCAAGCGTGTCCGCAAACCTGA
>ENA-ORPD01001533-ORPD01001533.1-human-gut-metagenome-genome-assembly--contig:-NODE-1533-length-16479-cov-4.202082_pt1 | contig 16479 bp, 19 predicted proteins | sample MGYA00242143_ERZ509076 | MGnify/ENA primary metagenome ERZ509076 (study PRJEB26280, sample SAMEA2338706) | human gut metagenome | biome: human gut; feature: human-associated habitat; material: faeces... | reverse complement strand
GGCCTGCCATTCCGGATGGTGCGCGGAAAGTTTCCGGAACAGGCCTTCCGCCATGGGGCTGCGGCAGGTGTTGCCGGTGCAGATGAAGAGGATGTGTTTGCGCTGTGTCATGAGTCGGGGCGTTCTCTTTTGGAGTGATGGGGGATAGGTACTTCGTTGGGTTCCTGATACAAGTTGTCCGGGGGCAGCACATGGCCGGCGCCGCTGCCTTCCGACGAGGGGGGGGCGTCGTCTTCTTCATCTTCATCCTCTGCATCGCGGGAGGGGGGGGAAAGCTGGGGGAACAGACTGCACGCCAGGGCTACGCACAGTACCGCCGTTATGGGAGTCATGACGGGGAACCATGTATCATGAGCGGAAAACAGGTACCATGCAATGAAGGGAACGAACAGGATACAGAGGCCCCAGGTGATGAAGCGCCCTCTGCGTTGAAAACGCAAAGCCCATACGGACAGAAGCAGGACGTCCAGCACGATGATCCATTGTACCCAGGCGGGGGCTATGGGAATCAGGACGGCAGGGGCAGGGGCAAGCGCTCCCATGATGCTGCGGACAGTCTGCGCCGCCAGAAGGGATTGCGCGTCCGGCGTGTCGGAAAGGGCGGATGGTTCGGAAACGAGTACCGCATCCGCAGAGGAAAGCAGTTTTCTGACGGCAGTAGTATCCGGCGGACGCAGGCCGGACATGACGGGGACGATCACTTCCTTCGTGTCCAGAATGGTGGGGCTGCTGTTTGCCGCCAGGGGGATGCGGCCGTTTTTATCCAGAGGAATGGAGCGTTTGCCGCCCAGAAAAAGGGTGTCTCCCGGAATGATTCTGACATCACTGGGTTTCAGGTCCAGGGCATTCAGAGCGGCCACCAGAGGAAGAGTGGGAATGATATCCCCGCCCCAGCGGATGAAAAGCGGCGGGGAGACCCTGTTTTCCGGAGCTGGGGAAAACAGCTCGTTATTTTCCACGACGGTTCCCAGGGAGGGGGCTGACGTGGTTATTTGCGGAGGTTCCCCTACGAACCTGTCCGCGCGCGGGAACTGGTCCGTCTTTCCTACGATGTTGGAAGCGGGAATAATCAAGTCTTTCCAATCCGGCGGAAGGGGCGAGCGGCGGGCGGATTCGCTCATTTGCCGGCCCAGAGCCTTGTGGAGGAAGCGGTCCAGTTCATACCCCACGGCGGCTTTGACAATGCTGTCCGGCTTTTCTTCCCAGGTCATGGGGGACATCACGTAAACATTCCTGGCTCCCTGTTCATACAGGTGCCGGAACAGCACTGTGTAATCCATGGGATTGGGAGGATAGGAGGCGAAACTGTTCAGTGATGATTCCCGGTGCAGGGAAACCACGGGAAGCTGGGCCGTCTGCCCTTTGTTGAAGTAATCGTAGGGCTGGAGGACGATGCTGTTTTCCGTATTCAGCCCTTCCGGGCGAACAGTCCGGTATTCCCCAGCCAGCAAATGTTCCGCTGCCTGTTCATAACAGAAAATGGTAGGAGGAAGAAGCACATACCCCAGAATCCAGCCCAGCCCCAGGGAAATCTGGAACAGGGACAGGATAAGCAGGAATTTGGGGGGAAGCGTCATCAGAGGGGCTGGGAAAAATCATGCTAGCATAGCAGCCAGCGGTTCTGCAAGCGTGGAGCCGGGCAGAAGCTTCCGCAGGTGTCCCAGCCCGGCGGGAATCTGAGCCAGATACCAGGTTTTTCCCTGGTTGTGGCCGATATTGGCGTAAGCACCCAGCATCTGCATAATCCGCTGCAGGGCGCAGGCACGGAAAATACGGTGATCTATGGAGTGAGCGGAGATATTTTCCCACTCCCTGAGCAATTCATCCGCCTGTTCCGGTTCCAGACGGGCGTAGCCGTCATAGACCAGGGAGGCCAGATCATATTCCGGACGGCCGCCGCGCATGCCCTGAAAATCAATCAGCCAGGTTTTTCCCGCGTGGATATGCACGTTCTGGGACTGGCTGTCCCGGTGGACGGGGCATTCCGGAAGGGCCGACAGAAACTGCGCCTGCTCTTTCAGGGCGGGATGGTTCAGGAAGGAAGCCGGTTCCAACCCCAGGTGGGATCCCAGGAAATGTTCAGCAAAATAGGACTGCTCCCAGCGGTACAAGGCCTCGTCAAAAGCGGGCTGGAGGGGAAATTCCTCCGGAAACGGGCAGGAGTGAAGCAGATGGAGTTGTTCCATAGCCCGGATGTAGCGCAGGCGCAGGGAAGGCCAGGGTTCTTTCCGGAAAGCCAGCAGGTTGGCGTCTCCCAGGTCTTCCACCAAGGCGGCTCCGCATCCGGGACCGAGAGGTTCATAATCGTAAATTTCCGGCACGTTGACACCGTGGGCGTGCAGATGCCGGGCTGCGGGGATAAAAGAATCATTGTCCGCACGGTCATTTCCCCACTGGATGCCGATGCATGTGCGGCCGCCAAAATGGATGCGGACGATCGTACGGCCGGAGGCTCCCAAAGCCAGGGGACGGAAATCTTCCTGACGCGGAATAATGTGAAAACTCCGGTGAACCAGACGGGACAATTCTTTCATGGAAAGGTGGCGTGGCTGCGTTAAGAGCCTTGCGTAAGGATGGCGTATGAAGGATGACGGCACCCTTCATACGCCGAAAATGAGGAAAGGCAGGGCAATCAGGCGGGGAACTGGTGGTCTTCCCCATAGCCGTAATGCTCCACGACGTAATCCACATCCTTGTCTCCGCGGCCGGAGCAGTTTACCAGAATGGCGCCTCCTCTGTTTTCCCGTGCCCACTTCATGGCATACGCGATAGCGTGGGAGCTTTCCAGAGCGGGAATGATCCCCTCGTAACGGGAAAGTTTGAAGAAGGCGTCCACGGCTTCCTCGTCTGTGGCGGTGACATAGTTAACGCGGCCGATGTCGTGCAGATAGGCGTGTTCCGGCCCTACGGAAGGATAATCCAGGCCGCTGGCTACGGAATGGACCGGTCCCGGATTGCCGTCTTCATCCTGGAGCATGATGCTTTCAAAACCGTGCAGGACGCCCTTGCGTCCATAGGTGATGGAGGCGGAATGGTCCCCAAGCCTGGAACCTTTGCCGAGGGGTTCTACGCCATAGATATCCAGCGGGTCTCCCAGGAAGGCGGTAAACATGCCCATGGAATTGCTGCCGCCGCCCACGCAGGCGCAGACGGCGTCCGGCAGAAGTCCCGTCATTTCCAGGAATTGTTCCCGGGCTTCCACGCCGATGCACATTTGGAAATCGCGCACCATTTGCGGGAAAGGGTGGGGGCCTACCACGGAACCGATGCAGTAAATGGAATCCTGATAACTGTTCAGGTAAGATTCAAAGGCGGAATCCACAGCTTCCTTCAAACTTTGGAGGCCGTGCGTGACAGGCACCACCTTGGCACCCAGGATTTTCATGCGGGTGACGTTCGGAGCCTGCTTGGCAATATCTACCGCTCCCATGTGAATTTCGCATTCCAGGCCGAAGAAGGCGGCGGCTGTAGCCAGCGCCACGCCATGCTGTCCTGCGCCCGTTTCCGCGATAATGCGCTTCTTGCCCATGTATTTGGCCAGAAGGCCTTCCCCCATGCAATGGTTGAGCTTATGGGCGCCTGTATGGTTCAAATCTTCCCTCTTCAGGTAAATTTGAGAGGTGCCCAGGTGGCGGGAAAGGCGTTCGCAGTGGTAAACCGGGGTGGGACGTCCCTGAAACTGTTTGCGGATGCGCCGCAATTCATTAATGAACTGGGCGGAGTGGGCTATCGTCTGGTAGGCTTCCGTAATTTCTTCAAAAGCGGGAACCAGCTCATCCGGCAGGTAAACGCCGCCGTATTCGCCAAAACGGCCTTGGGCGTCTGGAAAATTGCGTAAATAAGTATGGAGATCCATGGTCTGTTGCGTTCGTGACTGCCAGTATTTAGCACGATGCCACAGTTCAGGCAAAAACAATCTCCCCGGAAGCCCTTTTAAAAAAGAAAGGAAAGAAAAAGGCCCTCCTCGTAACAGGGGAACGGTTTCTCTGGGAGAGACCTGGAGGAAAAATCGGAAATCAGGCCAAACGGCGCTTTCTGATAGATTTTCCGGTATCGACAAGCGTCTGGCGTGCGTCCGGATCCGCTCCGGCCATCAAGGCTGCCAGGTCCCGAACGATGTTCTGGCGCATGCGAGCTACCAGATCGCGCCCTTCCTGGGTGATGGCGACCATGATTTTACGGCGGTCTTTGGCTGCGCTCATGCGTTTCAGGTAGCCCATTTCCTGTAATTTATCCACCATGCCGGTAGCGGCCGCGGTAGAATGCCCCATTTTCTGGGCAATGCTGGACATGCTCAGAAAATCTTCGCTGGCCAGATAAGTCAGCAGGAAAAACTGGGGGTAGGAAACCTTGCCCTCATTCAATTCTGAAGAAAGGTTCAGAATGCAGGAACGTTGCGTGAACAGGATGAAATCCGCCAGCTTGTTTGCTTCTTCGGAAATGGAGCTCATGATCGTTGTGAATGTATGGGAGGGTTGATAGCGATACCCGTCCGGAGACTCGCCGGCGGTTCAGCCAACCTACCGCCGCGTTCTTCTACGGGCAAGTCAAAAATATAAATTTTTATTAAAATTTTACATTTGCGGATAATAAGCATTTTGATGGTATTTAGAATACAATATGTTGACTGTTAATAGAATGGATATATTCTGAATATAGAATGTGAATAACATGTTAAAAATAGATATAAACTATTGATAAATGGTAGTTTTTCATAAAACTTCCGGGAATCCGCAGCAAATCTGGCATAAAGAGGCGTTGCAGCATGACAAGCCTGGATCGGAGAGGGCTCTTGTGCAGAGGCGTTTCATGGGAAATAAAGCCTTGCCGGAGGAAAATTTTATGCAGCAGGAAGCAATATTTTCCTGCCCTTGAGGTGGACTTGGAACCTCAAGGGCTTACCGTGAGAGTAGGGAAAGGGGGCGTCGAAAACTTCCTTTCATGGCCTTCTTCCTGCCGCGATGGTGCGGTTCCTTGTTTACGGCGGTATTAGGCTATGACGCTTGTAAAAGCGGGAAAAACCTTTTTAAACGGTCCTGGAAGGAGGGGAAAAGAACAAACGGAAACCTGCCCCATACTGATGGAGCAAGCGCCGTTACAGACCCGGTTTGGGAATGACGCTCTGCTTTTGGGAGAGAAAAATTGCTTCTTCCCCAAAACTCAAAGGCTGGCGGAAGTAATAGGGGAAAATGCTCAAGGAGCCGGAAAAAGACTGCCGGGGTGCTAAGAGGTTACCTGTAAAACTCCTATTATCCGGAACGGCCTATTTTGAAAATAGGCCAGTGGCAGTGAAAGGGCCGGGCGCATCAACCGCATTAATAAATACTCCATTACAGATGACGCATCATTTGTTATCGGCACGGCGTGTAAAAGGGCAATTGCGCCGTCCAGGCTCATGTTCTGAAAGTCCGTTATCAAATGTTCACGACCATGAAACTTACAGCCGTTACCATTACATTTCAATGATACCGGTTTGCTGGGGATGCGTGATTCATTAATTTTTTCAGCATTTATTGTTTACGAGTGGTTCTTATGTCATTCCTCGCTATTCCGCCCAACGGAAAATTTTGTGATCCGCCGGCCTGTTTCCTGAAAAATAAGAAAGACGGCATTGCTTGCCGTCCCAGCTGCCGCAATACAGCAACTCCAGTTGCTTGCAGCATTGCAGGCAGAAAATCATGGAATAAAGCATTACTGCCGGCAACATCATTACATGCCGTCAATCTATTTTATTCCTCCGCCATTCTCCGGTAAGTTTTTTCTGGAACTCTTTTCCGGAGAATGGACGGAGAACAATAGCAACAACTAGTTGGCGGGAGGCGGCGTAAAGGTGCGGGCTGACATATCCTTGTCCAGAACCAGCATTCCCTGTCCTTCTCCCTTGATCATACGTAATTTGCTGATGATGTCCTTGACGGTTTCTTCCTCTTCCACCTGTTCGGTGACAAACCATTGCAGGAAAATATCCGTGGCGAAATCCCGTTCTTCCTTGGCAAGGTGCACCAGTTCGTTGATTCGGCGCGTGACTTCCTGTTCGTGGGACAGTGTTTCTTCAAAAATTTCAAGAATATTGGACCAGTTTGCATCCGGAGCGTCTATGGAAAGCATTGTAACCTGGCCTCCGCGGGAAAGAAGGAAATCATAAAATTTCAGCGCATGAGCGGTTTCTTCCTGATATTGAATGCGCATCCAGTGGGAAAAACCTGTCAGACCGGCATCCTGCAGATAGGCGGACATGGCCAGGTAAAGGTTAGCTGAATACATTTCCCATTTGATTTGCTCATTAAGAGCAGTTGCCATTGTTGTACTGATCATATTGTAAAATCCTGTTGATTTTTCCCACTTCTACAAAACAAAGTCCGCAGGATCAAGATAATCCTGCGGACTGTATGACGGGAAGGGGGGTAAGGGAAGGCGTCAGGCTTTTGCGGAAACCTTCTTCGGAATATTATCTTCAGGGAGTTCTTCCGCCGGAACGGAGGGAAATTCCTCAGTTTCCGTAACCACACTGTTTTCTTCAGATGCTTCCTCCCGGGCAGGCGCTGCCTCGGAAGAAGAGGTTGCCTTCTGTTTTTCTGGTGCAGCGGAGTCCGGTGCCGGCGCGTCCTGGCCCTTCTCTTCCGGTTTCCGTTTTTCCTTGGGAGCCTTCTTGGGAGAAGGAGCTTGGGCGGAAACGGTTCTTGGGCGGCTGACAGTGTTATTGGAGAAAACAAGGATGTAGCCCTGTTCGGACAGCCAGAGCAGATCACGAACCAAATTCTGCTGTTTTTCCATGGCCTGGGCTACTACTTCTTCTGTGGACTTTTCCTGTTCCAGGACTGGGGCCAGCTCTTTAAGCATGGCATCGACGCCTTTGCCGGGATTATTGGCCGCCCAGGTGGCAATGGACATCAGGGAATCTGATAAGACGGTGCCTTCTTCCATGGCCTTGGGGCGTGCCGGGCCGGTGTAATGGTTGCCTTTCCACTTGAAAATAGGCATATGATGCCGGGCTAACCCGTGGCAAAGGTTGGGAATCAGCATGCTGGGATGGCGGCGGGTGGTGCCGGATAATTGGATCAGGTGCGCCCACAGACCGGGGGAGAGGTGATTCTTTTTCACGGCTCCGTTGACGAACACCTTGTCCGTAACGTCATAGCACTCGTCAAAGTGGTTGGATTCGAAATCCTGTTCTACCGCGGCGGGAGATTCCAGAAGCACTTCGGAGGCTCCTTCCCGAACGGGCTTCCAGGCGGTGCGTTTGGAAACGGCTTCCTGCCATGCCTGGACAGCTTCTTCGCTCTTGTCCGTCACAATCTTGGAACGGAAAGCCTCAAAAGTCATGTTGGCAAATTTGGTGCGATGCAGGTTCATCAGGGCGGACTGGTAGCCGTGCCAATTAACGGGACCTATCAGCTCGTTGTTTAAGGAACATTTGGCAATGGCTTTGAAATCTCCTTTTGGAGCTTCCACTTCCTGTTCTACGGATTCGTAATATTTGGGCATCCAGGTGGACTGCCAGAGGTGTTTGACGGCCTCCTGTCGGGAAATAAAGCAGGCGCCGTCGCCATGCTTGCAATGGTACAGATCCGGGCCGTTTTCCTGCTTCATGAATACCAGGTCATAACGGTCGTAGGAACCCATGACCACCTTGGCAAGATCCAGCAGGGAAATGGTGCGGCGGTGTTTCTGTACTTCCTGGTGCAGGGCAGCCAGGCCGGAATCCACGGGGCGCAGCTCCACGCGCAGGCCTTCCGTCGGTTCCTCCATGGCGGAGCGGGGAGTTTGATCGCGGCGGTTGCGGAAGGAGCCGCGCGTGCGGTCTTCCCGGTTAAACCTTCTTTCGCCGCTTTGACCGTCAACACGATGTTCCCCCCGGGGCTGACGGCCTTCACGGTTGTCGCGCCGCGGTCGGCGGTCGCCTCCCTGCCTGTCTCCGGACCTGCGTTCCGGGTAGGATACAGGCCGTTCCTGACGGGCTCCCGGTCTCGCCCAGGCCGGACCAAATTGAAAGTCGGCCAAGCCGGAAAGGTCCGGAATCTGCTGCTTGGGGTCTGTGGAAGGAGTTTCGTCGGTCATCATGTACGGGTTGTTTCAATAGCAACTAAATGAGGTGGATGGCAATCATTTTACGTGCAAACAGACCGAAAATTGTTCAAAATGTCATGAAAGGCATCTGGAAATGCAACTATTTCCGGTGTATCCTTTCAACTCAACTTCTGTCAAATGCTCTATATGGATAAAATACGTCAACGACTTTCCGACCTTGGTTACGCCATTTACGATGCTCCCGCTCCCGTAGGCTCCTATGTGCAATGCGTACGCACGGGCAACCTGCTTCACCTCTCCGGCGGCATTTCTGTGAACGGGGACGACAAATACTTTGGCAAAGTAGGGCAGGAGCTGACGGTGGAAGAAGGTCAGGCCGCTGCGCGCGCCGCTATTTTGAATCGTCTGGCCGTTATTGTGCAGGCGGTGGGGTCTCTGGAAAAAGTATCCCGAATCGTGGCCGTGAACGGATTTGTAAATGCCGGCCCGGATTTTTATGACCATCCTAAAGTATTGAATGGCGCATCCGATCTGCTGGTGGAAGCCTTTGGAGAAATTGGCCGCCACAGCCGTACGGCGGTAGGCGTATCCGCCCTGCCGCTCAATGTAGCGGTGGAAATCAGCATGGTGGTGGAAGTTCGTGATTAATATTAAAAACCGGAAGGGATTCGTGCTTGAATCCCGGCGGCATTCCTGTAGAGTGCCGTCCGGTCAATGCCCCCGTGGCGGAATGGTAGACGCTGCAGACTTAAAATCTGTTGTCCGCAAGGACGTACCGGTTCGAGTCCGGTCGGGGGTACTTCTTTAAATAACAATGAATTATGTAAATTAAAGGCTCGTTTTTGGCGGGCCTTTTTTGTTTTCAAATACGCTGAATTTACCCCTTTTTGCTTGTATCTCCGGTCAAAAATAGTTACCCAGTAGTTACCCGGGATGGAAGAGAAACGGAAAAAGAAAGCTGCCCCTTTGACGCCTGTAAAAGATGTTTCCCGTGAAAAAATGGGGAAAGCCTGCTGGCGCCTTTCGATTCCCGCCTCCTTTTCGGAATCCGGAAAGAGGGAACAGCGGTTTTATCCCTCCTATAAAAAAGCATTGGCGGCGGCCGGGGAAATCAAGCTCGGAAAAGTGGCTGTGGATGCCGGGATTGTTGAATTAACCCAAGCTCAGGCGGTAGAAGCTTTATCTGCGCTGGATATTTTGGAAGGCTCCGGAATAGGGTTGGTGGATGCTTGCCGACTCGTGAAAAGAATGCAGGAATCCGGGATAGGAGATATAGCCGAAATAGAGCATGCTTTCAAGTTGGGAGCCGCACAGATACGGCATGAAAAGAAGTCTCCTTCCTGGAGTGAAGCCGCTTGGGAAATGGTTCGTGTGAAGGAAAAAATCACAAGGCGGCGTGAGCGTACCTTGCAGCAAATTCGGTATATGATTCGTCGCATGGAAAAACGATGTCCCGATTTTTGTGTGCGCCCCATTGGAGGCATTACAGGCGAGGAATGCCGTGCGGCGTTTGGCAGGGCTTTCGATTCACCGATTCAGCAGGATAAAGCGAGAGTAGTCTTTTCCGGCGTCTGGACGCTCGCAATGAAGCGTGGATGGGCTCTTTCCAATCCGACCCGCATGCTTGATGCGTTAAAGACGCAGGAGCGGGAAATCAGGGCATTGACGCCTGAAGAAGTAGAACGGTTGTTGCTCGCTTGCCGACCGCCTTTGCCGGATGATTCTTCCCAGTTGGATTTGACATCCGTTCAGCCTGCCGTGGCGATACTCGTTTTTGCCGGCATTCGCCCGGAAGAACTGATGCGGTTAACGTGGGAAGACGTATCTTTCGAGGATGGCGTTATTACTGTCAGGTCTGCTGCTTCCAAAACAGGGGGAGCAAGGCATGTGACGATCTGCGAGGCTTTGCGGGCATGGTTGTCCCTGGTCCCAGAGAAGGAACGCAAGGGTGCTATTATTCCGGAATATTGGCGTTCCCGGTGGGAAGCGGTGAGGAGTCGGGCGGGGTGGGGGAAGAAAAAGCCTTGGCCTAAAGATGTGTTACGTCACACCTTTGCCAGTTACCACGCGAAAACCTATGCAGACTTTGGAAAGCTCCAAATGGAAATGGGGCACCGTTCCGCCGAACTTCTACGTAATAGATACACCAATATGGCGGGACTTACCGGAGAGATGGCCGCACGTTTTTGGAATTTAGTATCTGTTCCTCACAAAGGGATCGAATATTGACTTTCTTGAGTTTTACTACTATCATCTGGCCAATCCGCATTATGGCTACAAGTTCACCATCTTCCCCTCTTCGTTATCCTGGTGGTAAACAATCTCTCTCGCCTTTTGTGAAGGCCCTGATTCGGGCTAATGATATGTATGGATGCGTATATGCGGAGCCTTATGCAGGGGGAGCAGGGTTAGCTCTTCGTTTATTGATGGATGACGTTGTGTCACGGGTATTACTCAATGATAAATGCCCGATGATTTGTTCTTTTTGGCGCTCCTTGTTTTGGCAGACAGATGAGTTATTGCAGCTTGTAGATAAGAATCCTGTGACAATGGAAACATGGAGGCGTACACGTGAGATTACGCGACGTCCTAAGGAGTTTTCGGAAGTGGAGGTAGCATTTGCATTATTTTTTCAAAATCGCACTAATTTTTCAGGTGTTATAGATGGGGGTGTAATTGGTGGAAAAAAACAAGTTGGAAAGTATAAATTAGACGCTCGTTACCCCAAAGATCGTTTATTGAAATTGATGGAAACTCTATCTATGTTGCGCGATAGAGTAAGCATATTTCATTTAGATGCTATTTCGTTTATGCACGCTCATGTGTTGCCTTGGGGGAGAACTTGTTTGACCTATTGTGATCCTCCTTATTTTGAGAAAGGCCAAGCTCTTTATATGAATTCTTATCTTCCTGAGGATCACGTAAAAGTAGCCGATTTCCTACATGAACATGCTTCTGATATGCGGTGGATGGTGAGTTATGACAATGCTCCACAAATTATAGAGCTGTACAAAAAAGATTCTCTATATAGTTTTGATTTGCCCTATAGCGCACATCGGGTACGACGTGGTAAGGAATTATTGGCTCTTAGCTCTGATGTGAATTTGCCTCAAGGGGTTGAGCTGGTATTGAAGCTGAGTCCTGTAACATTTGGTTTTGTTTCTTCTTCCGTTGTATAGTGAGTTCTATGAGTTGTTTTATGATAGGAAGGAAGATCGTGATTTGAGAGCGTAGCTCTTCGGGTGAAGGGGTTATGAAAGGAGAATGTACATACGCATGTAGTGCATCTATATGAGAGTTTAGGATTTTGTCTATTAATGCTAGAATTTCGCGATCTTGAATAACATTTTTGGATTGATTTAGCATACTTCCCATAGTTGTCTTTTCGTTCACTCCATAACCGAATGATTTACAGGATATGCGAAGAATGTAATCCAATAAGGATCTGAGCAATATGCCTGACGCAATAGGGTATTTTTTTGAGCGTATAAGGTCATGAAATTCTTTGCATGCATCGTAGAGTTTGATTCCATCGTTTGGAAGATCTCCGCTCAGAGTGATGATACTTTTTATTATTTCTAGAGCAGGATCTTTTTCTTTTCGTCTTTTTAAACGTGGAGGAGCAAGCTCTGGAGAAGAAATAGTAGATTGAGGTTCTGTAATAGTAGAACGCTCATAAGGCCCTACTTTTTGTTCTGTAGAGACCGTACTTGTTGGCTTTACATAGTGTTGAGTAAGATAGTTCTGAGCATTTTTACGGCGATTTTCTACATCTCGAATGCCGCTTCCATCGGGATTGTCGTAAATGTTACATATAAGCTTATCAATGGTTTCTACTGTGGCAGGATCGGGATAGGCCATACTGAGGGCAGTCGCATCTGTATATCCTAAGTATGAAGAAAGAGGTTTTACAAATTCTTCTAAAATAGTGAAAGGGTAACGAACTTCCCATTGTTCTGTTAGTTCAGAGTGCTCTTCTAGATATCTTTCTAACAGATCAAGTGCCGGATTATATTTACCATTTTTTTGGCGTTCTTTTTTTGCTTTTCTTACTGGTGGCCAATCCAAACGCGATGCTGTTCCCGAAAGATGCCGTGTAGCGATTTCGTCATCAAGCTTAGATCGCTCTTCTTCCTCAAAAATGGTGCAGAAGACTGAGGTTGTCTCCCTTTTGATACTATGAGGGAATCTTCGAATATAATTTTTCAGATCTTCGGTGATCCTATTTTTTTGAAGTTCTTTATTACCTCCGTGTAAAATCTTGAGGGCTGAAATGCGTCGATTTCCTTCTTTTACGATATATTTTCCCTTTATCTCTGGATGTGGCATTACCAAAATGGTTTCACCAAAAAAGAAACCTTTATTATTGATGGACGAAAGTAATTCTTTGAATTGATTAGGTTTGTCATCATATATCGCCTGGATGCATGCTGCCTGGGAATCTACTGCTTGAATACGAGGATTTGCTTGGTCAAGTAACAGTTTTTTGAGAGGAATTTTTTTTGTGGTAGGCATATGAAAAAATGTAAATTATGATTAAAAAATATTGAAAATATCATTCAAAAAACTTAATATAAGCCTTATATTTATATCTGCTGTTGGTTGTATATCAATATTTTTATAGTTTCCGTAGTATTAATAAGAAAAAATTATGCGTTTTTTAGTTGGTCTGATTTTTAGAGATTTTAAAGTTTTCAGAGTTCTATATAATTTTACCGGAAAAACTTCTAAGAATGATAGTTATAGAAAGAAAGGTGAAAGGAAGCGAATAAACAGCTTTCCCGTAGCCATGTCAGAAAATTATATCTTTTCATGAAGAAAGACAACAAAAAAGCCCCTGACCTGGAGGCCAAGGGCTGAACAGGAGCACTTTTCTGGAAGGATGCTACTGTTCACGGCTGTAATGGCAATAAAAAACCGCCCGCGTTTCCCAACGTGGACGGCTAACGGAAAATAACAAAGAGGGTTTACCTATAGCATACCTCTTTATTACGTCAAGCCTTCTTCCAGCGTTCCAGCGTTTCCACATAGATGCCGGAGATTTTGCCGCCGTCCATGGGTTCGATGTCTCCGAAGTTGGGGTTGATGGGATGGAGGGTGTATTCCATTTTGCCGGTTTCCGGGTTTTTCTTACGGACCAGTTTTTTGAGTGTCACCCCGCGTTCATCATGGTATTGAACAATGGTTCCGGGTTTGGGGATGGGGGGGATGGTGTATTTTTTCATGATGACCACGGAGCCGTCCGGAATGGAGGGTTCCATAGAGTGACCGTTGACGCGCAGCAGGTATTCCCCTTTTTCCAGTTCACGGTATAGCCAGATGTCCTGCGGGATGGTGTCTCCATCCGCAAGGTTGCCGGCGGCAATGTTGCCGATGATTCGTCCCTGGGCTTCCAAGGGAGGAGCTGTGAATGTTTCTACCGGGGTAAATTTCTTACGAGCAGCTTCTTTTTCTTTGGCGGCGTTTTGAATGGCGGTATTGACGAATTCCAAGAAGGTTTCTTTGTGGGCTTTAGCGGCCTCACAGATGATGTCCCATTCTTCATCTGTGAAGTCGATGACGATGCGGGGAGAGGATTCGGCTTCTCCGTTCATTAGTTTTTGGAGCTGAAGAACTGCGTAAGCAGGGAATGCCCCTCCGGGAGCAAGCCAGTTGTCTATGGTTCTTTTAGGCGTGTTGAGTTTCCCTGAAAGCCAAAAGCGATCCTTACCTATAGTTTTGAGCCATTTTTTTACGTCTTCTTTATTCGGCGTCATACGTTGATTTTACGCACATTTCATGAAAAGTCAACCTATTGATTAGAAAATATCACGCATAAAACATGAAATGTGTGTTGACGTGTTCATGATTTTTACGTAAAAAGATTTCATCAACTACGAGAGATCATGAAAACAGAAATCGACTTAGACAAATTGCCGGACGGCTGCAAGAGCCATCTGCTGGCCGAAGCGGAAGAAGGGTTGAAGCCTTCGGAGGCTATTATTCGCATCATTGAACGAGAATCATTCCGCAGGGGATTCCGTGTTCACCTGACCACGGCCCGCGATCTCCCCCGTCCGAAGAACCCCAAGAAGCCGGCAGCCTAATGGAAGAAGACCTGATCGAAGAATTTATCCGGCTCGGCTGGCACGAACTTTAACCCAACCCTGAACAACAATGAAAAAAATGACGAACGAACAATACTGGATGCGCCGAGACCGCGCCGAGAAAATGAAATCTCTTTACGGCTGCCCGATAGACTTTTCGGAAGACGAACTCAAGCCCCGGCCCGGTATCGTACAGAACCTTGTCTTTTCCGCTCTGCTGGTTGGGATCTCCACGATTGTTTATTTTATTTACATTAACATTAAGTAATTATGAACCAAGACCATAGGTTGCCTGAACAAGTGGTCAGAGACATTTCAAAAGGATTAGCTGATGTTCTGTCTCAATCATGGCCTAAAAACGCCGATGCCACATTTGCCGGTGCGCCTCAAATCAACATCAATATCACTGCTCCCCCGTTGCCGTCCCGGCTGGTAAGGCTCTCCAAGTTTGCACAATGCGGACTATTTTCCAAAGGTTCTGAACCGAGCCGGGCCATGTTGGAAAGCGCCGACGGTAAAAAACTGCTCCCGATTGTCAAGTGTGGCGGAGTGCTTTACGTGGACCTGAATCGGGTTACAACCGCCATTATTGAACAACTCTCTGATACAACGACCGGAAAGCGCTACCGCAAAACCGGCTCGTTCAATGCAAATCTCTAACTACCTGAAAAAAGATGGCCGGGGCCAGCAGGAACTGACACCCGACCTGAATACTCAAACAAGAACAAGACAATAATATGAGCCTATTACAAAACATCAAGCGCGGAGTGCAGCAGCGTCCGCAGCGTGTCATCATCTACGGGCCGGAAGGCGTGGGAAAATCCACGCTGGCGGCCGGGCTGCCCGCCCCTGTTCTGCTGGACACGGAACAGGGATCTTCCCACATCGACGTTGCCCGGCTGGACTGTCGGAGCTATGAAGACGTGCTGAACGCCATCGAATCCCTGCGGACGGAACCGCATGATTTCAAAACCGTCATCATTGACTCCATCGACTGGTGCGAGCGATTCCTTCAAGATTCCTTCCTGAAGGAAGAAAACAAAAAGAAAAACGCGCATCATCGCTCCATTGAAGATTTGGGCTACGGCAAGGGATATAAGATGATCGAACCTGTGGCCATGGATCTCTTGTCACGCCTCAACGCGTTGATGAGCGCAGGAATGAATGTGGTGCTGGTGGGACACTCCCGCCGCGTCAAATTTGAAATGCCGGAAACAGCCGGCGCCTACGACAAACACGAACTGAACCTCTCCAAATTTGTCGCGCCGCTGGTCAAGGAATGGGCTGACGCCATGCTTTTCTGCAACTTCGTCGTAACAGTCCAGGATGGCAAGGGACATGGAGGAAACCAACGCATGGTCTACACCTCTCCTTCCGCCCCGTGGGAAGCCAAAAACCGGCACGGGATGCCCGCGGTGATGGCGATGGACGCCGGGGAAATCTCCCGCCTGCTGTTTGGAGAGGGCTGCGGACCTTCCGGGAACGCTCCGGCCGGCGAAAAGCAGGTGCCGCCTCCGGCCGCATCCGTGGGAGATCGTCAGGCGGATGCCCTGGCCGCGGTGATTGACCACGCAAAAGACGCCCTCGCCTTCATGATCAGCCGCGGAATCATTACTGCCGGACAAGGGCTGGAAGAAGTCCCGGCGGAATATGCCGCCCGGATTTTGAAAACTCCCGCCCGGTTCAATAACTCCGTAAAAGAATTCATGGAAGGAGGGGCGTGCCGATGAACCCCGTCACTTGCATCAACGTCGCCCGCGAAACCGGGCATGCCGTCCTCTCCCTGGACGGAGCGGAATACGCCGTCAACCTGGACGACCTGCAAAAAATCCTCGCTGACATTGCCGGGCCCCGTCCGGCCCCGGCCACGGAACTATTGAGGCCGTCCCTGCTCCCCAAGCTGGCGCAATGCCCCTGCTACGTCTCCTCCCCCGACGCGGGAGAAGCGGCCCAGCGGGGAACCCGGATGGACGCCGCCTTCCGGGCCCTGCTCATGGGCGTGGACGAATTCAGGGCGTGTGAACACCTGAAAGCCGATGAAAAAGAATCCATCCTCTGGGCGGTGAAAACGGTCCGGACGCTCTGCTCCGGGGAAGAAGTCATTGCCGACAAAAACCGCTGCGCCTTCCCGCAATGGCACCCCCGCGTGACAGGCGGGGAAGCGGACTGCCTCTGTCCCGCGCTCGGCAAACTCTTCGACCTCAAAAGCGGCCAAATCCGCAACTACTGGGAACAGCAGGCCTCTTACGCGAAATCCTTCATGGAACGGGAATTCATGGATGAAATCACCTGCCACCTCCTCTACTGCGACCAGCAGCAAATCGTCACCCGGAAATTCACCTACCGGGAAGCCATCTCCATCGTC
>ENA-ORPD01001527-ORPD01001527.1-human-gut-metagenome-genome-assembly--contig:-NODE-1527-length-16539-cov-3.085234_pt1 | contig 16539 bp, 19 predicted proteins | sample MGYA00242143_ERZ509076 | MGnify/ENA primary metagenome ERZ509076 (study PRJEB26280, sample SAMEA2338706) | human gut metagenome | biome: human gut; feature: human-associated habitat; material: faeces... | reverse complement strand
CCTTCTGTATTGGTAGCTATCTTTTTACCTGCACTTTTAAAAGTATGTGCAATTAAGTTAGTTGTTGTTGATTTTCCATTTGTTCCTGTTACAAAAATCACTTTATCTAAATTAACCTTTTTAAAACCTGCTACAAAATTCGGCATAAATTTTGTTGCTACTTTCCCAGAAAAATTTGTTCCTCTTTGTTTATCTATCATATTTACAGCAAATGTTGCTAATTTACCTATCCATAATGCACCTAAAAATCGAATATTCATAAAAAACACCTCTAAACATTTTTGTTTAGAGGTATTTTATCATGAATATTATTATTTTTAAAGCTTTTTTATTATAATAAGTTATAAAAACAATAGGAAAATCATTAATCTGTAGAAAAACTAATCGACACTACACCGTTGGTCCTCCTCTTTCACTACCATATAAGGATAATCACCCGAGTTGTCCGACGGTATTACGAAGTATCCCTGAACTGGATCAGGTGGCCAATTACGAAAATATCCTCCTGTAATTTTTATGTTTTTACAATCAATAATCTCACCCGTATAATAACCCGCATTAATCGACAAATTTTCTGCATTTACTATGTTGCCATTTATATTTCCATTAGTTATTGTAATATTTCCGCCTTCAATATTTTTGCTTATAGTTCCACTATTTACAGTTAAATTTGAACTTTCTTGCATTAAAATATTACCATTTATATTGGCGCCTTCATTAATATTTAAACTTGCTTCTTCATTTAGTTGAATATCTCCATTATATGTTCCTCCATTTAATGAACATATTGATTTATTATCTATTTCTAAAATCTTATCCTTTAATGTGGTAAGTATTCCATTTTTACTTTCACTTGTATCTTGAATATTTATATTTCCTCTTAATAAATAATGTCCATTAATTGTTTTTTGTTCTGGTGTCAGCAAATTAATATCCATATCATTTAATATTTCTATTGGAATTCCTAATTCATTTATTGTCTTAGTCTTGTTTATAGATATTGTTCCTACATTATCTACTGTTCTTACATATATCGTATAATTTGTTCCTAGTTGTAACCCACTAAATATATAGTTTGTTCCATCCTCTATTGTTTTTGTCCAATGAATATTATCTATACTATACTGATATCCTGCTACTCCACTTAAATTATCTGTTCCACCTATTGCTCTTACTGTTATACTGTTTATTGTCGAACTGTATTCTATTTCTGTTGGAGCTGTTGGGGCTTCTTTATCTATATTGGTAATAATTATACTATTATTATCTTTTTCATCTAATGTAGTGTTATTGTATATTCTACCATAAACAACTGTATTATTTTCTTCCACTGTTACACTTGTTCCTGCTGTCCATTGATTATCTCCTATTTTATATTGTATTTCATATCCTTCTGGTAAGTTTATATAATTCAAAGTTACAATAACATTTCCATTAGTATATTCTTCCGTACTTTTAGTTAATATTAATCTTTTATTAGTTTCATTGTTTTGTTTATGATTTCCTACATATTCTAGTGTTTTTGCAAAATCTGTACCAATTTCTAAATATACTTTTATAAATATATTTTCTCCCATTGTAGTTGAAGAAAACTGACAGTCTTTTATTTGTTCACATATCTTAACATAGTTTCTATAAATTCCATTATCTTGAAATTGGAATGTTACCCCATTAGAAAAAGTAATTTTTGTTTTTTCAATATTTATGACACTTACTTCATCATTTTTTACTTCTTTCAAAAATGCCACATTAAATTTGTCAAATTCACTTAAACTATCTGTAGAATCTCTTAAGTCAACAATATTGTTATAAAAAAACGAAGTAAGTGTTGCTACTGCTATAATAACAAATGTTATTCCCACAACATACATTGTTAGGCTTATTAAAGTTATTCCTTTATTATTCACATTCTTCACTACCTTTCTTTTGTACTCTTAAAATTTGCATTACGTAGTATTCTTAATTATATAATTTTTCCTCCTCCGAAGAATAATATCATCTATATAAAATACTACGGACTGTCCAGGAGTTATTGCCCTTTGTGGTTCTTCAAACTCTATCTTTACCAGCCTTTCATTTACTTGGTATAGTATTGCTTTTGCTGGTTTAGCAGAATATCTTATTTTGGCATCTATTTTAATTGGTTTTGTTATATCCATTGGTAAAAGATAGTTTAGTTCATTAGCATATAATTCTGTTCTATAAATTTCTTTTTCTTCTCCTACTACAACTTCATTTTTTTGCAAATTCAAAGAAATTACATATAATGGTGTAGAATTAGAAATTCCTAGTCCTTTTCTTTGTCCAATTGTATAGTAAATTAATCCTTTATGGTGGCCTAATATATTTCCATTTTTGTTTACAATATTGCCTGGTATTGCTTGTACTCCGTTTTCTATTAAAAATTTACTATAACAATTGTCTGGTATAAAACATATTTCTTGGCTATCTGGCTTTTTAGCAATTTTTAGCTCATTTTCTTCTGCTATTTTTCTAATTTGCTCTTTAGATTCAAAGTCTCCTAGTGGAAATAATATTTTAGAAATTAAGTTAGCTGGTATGTTATATAGTACATAACTTTGATCTTTTTTTTGTGCTTTTGATTTTTTTAATACATATGACTGGTATTTTTCACAGTATTGGGTTTTAGCATAATGACCTGTGGCTATATATTCACACCCTAGTTCAAGTGCTTTTTGATAAAAGTAATAAAATTTCAAGTGTTTGTTGCATTCAATACATGGGTTTGGTGTTTTAGCCTCTTTATAGCAAGTAATGAAATCATCAATTACACACTTTTTAAATTCTTGTTTAAAGTTTAAAGTATAATGAGGAATTCCGTAATTTATCACATACTCTTTTAGCATCATAAGTAGAAGAAAGGCTACAACAACCCTCTTCTATACTTGCATCTTTATTTTCCCAGAGTTGCATTGTTGCTCCCATTACTTCATATCCTTGCTGTTTTAAAAGAATTGCTGCTACACTACTATCAACTCCTCCGGCTCATTCCAAGTAAAACTTTTTTCTTCATACTTTTTCCTTAATAAATAGGTTTATTAATTTTAGTTATAATTCTAATTTTATATGTACATCTTTTAATTGTTGTTCTGTTACAGTAGATGGTGCTTGCATTAATAAGTCTCTTGCTTTTTTATTTTTTGGAAATGCAATTACCTCTCTAATATTATCTTCTTGTGCTATTAGCATTACCATTCTGTCTATACCTGGTGCAGCACCAGCATGTGGAGGTGTTCCATAAGAAAATGCATTATACAAAGCTCCAAATTTTTTCTTAACATCTTCTTCTTTATATCCTGCTATTTCAAAAGCTTTTAACATAATTTCTTGGTCATGGTTCCTAACAGCACCTGAAGCTAATTCATAACCATTACATACTAAGTCATATTGATAAGCTAATATATCTAACGGATTTTTATTTAATAAAGCTTCCATACCACCTTGTGGCATTGAAAAAGGATTATGGTTAAAATCAATGGTTCCTTCTTCAGATAATTCATACATTGGAAAATCTACAATTAAGCAAAAGCGGTAACATTCTTTTTGTAATAAATCTAATTCTTTTCCTATTTCTGTTCTTAGCCCACCTGCTATTTTTTGTACAGTTTTTAACTCGTCAGCTACAAAAACTATGGCATCTTTTTTATTGGCAATTTGTAATAATTCTGTTTTTGCTTGTTCATCAATAAATTTAGAAATACCTCCAGATATTTGTTCTGTTTCTTCTATTTTTATCCAAGCTAGACCTTTTGCCCCTAACTCTTGTACGGTATATTCTGTTAAATTATCGAAAAATTTTCTTGTTTGTTCTACACCGTTTGGTATTACAATTGCTTTTACTATTTTATCTTTAAATGCATTAAATTCTAATCTATCAAAAATAGCAGTTACATCATGGATAATTAGTGGATTTCTTAAATCCGGTTTATCAGAGCCATATTTTTCCATTGCTTCTTTGTATGGAATTCTCTGAACAGGGCTATTATCTACTTTCCAGTTTGTGTGTTTTTTAAATGTATGTAATACCACGTTTTCTAATACTTCAAAAACATCTTCTTGTGTTGCAAAACTCATTTCAAAATCTAGCTGGTAAAATTCTCCGAGGACTTCTATCTGCTCTTGGGTCTTCATCTCTAAAGCATGGTGCTATTTGATAATATTTATTAAATCCGGAAATCATTAACAATTGTTTAAATTGTTGTGGTGCCTGTGGTAAAGCATAAAATTCTCCCGGATGTAGTCTACTAGGAACTAAAAAGTCTCTTGCTCCTTCTGGAGAAGAATTTGCTAAAATAGGAGTTTGGATTTCTGTAAAATTCATTTTGTCCATTTCTTCTCTTAATGTCTTTAAAATTTGTGATCGTAATAAAATATTACCATGAATTTTTTCATTTCTCAAATCTAAAAAACGATATTCTAATCTTAAATCTTCTCTTGCATCCTCTATATTTGCATTTATCTCAAAAGGTAATATTGGTTTACACTTACCAAGAATTTTAATACATGTTGCTGTAATTTCAATCTCTCCTGTTGGAATTTTGTTGTTTTTGTTTTGTCTTTCTACAACATTTCCAATAACAGTAATAACACATTCTGTTCGTACTTCTTCCATTGTTATATTTTCTGAAATTACAATTTGTGTAATTCCGGCTTCATCTCTTAAATCTATAAATTTCATTTTTCCTAAATTTCTAATTCTTTGTACCCATCCAGATAGCTTTACTTCCTTCCCTACATCTTTTATGGTTAACTCTCCGCAATTATGTGTTCTATATGCTTGCATAATCTCTATAATGCCTCCTTTATTATTTCCATATCTCTATATGTTTATTTTATACTGTTTTTCGCTAAAAGTCTACTGTTTTTATTACATTTTATAAGAAAATAGTTATCCTTCAACATAGCTTATTATATCAGAGCAATCATTGTAATTTTAATTCGTATCATATGCGTACATTGACATTTTGCGTTTTTTGTCGTATTATAATAGTAGTTTTTTATCAGGAGGATTCTGATGTTTAAAGAATTTAAAGAATTTGCTATGCGTGGAAATATTGTAGATTTAGCAGTTGGTGTTATTGTTGGTGGAGCCTTTCAAAAAATTGTTACTTCTCTAGTAAACGATATTATTATGCCTGCTCTTTCCCTCTTTATAGGAAATATGGATTTTAATAATTTGACATTAAATGTTGGCAATGTTTCCATTAAATATGGTTCCTTTTTAACTACTGTTATTGACTTTTTGATTATTGCTTTTTGTATTTTTTTAATTATTCGATATATTAATAAGTTAAATAAAAAATTAGAAGAAATGAAAGAACATGAATTAAATAAATTAGAGAAAAAAGGAAAATTAAAAAGAAAGAAAAAAAACACTCCTTCTCCAGAAATTACAACAAAAATTTGTCCTTACTGTTTGTCTGAAATAAATATAAAAGCAACCAGATGTCCTCATTGCACATCTGAGTTAAAAGAAGAACAAAAAGAAGTAACCATTAAGGAATAATTCTTCAACCCTTTATTTTTCTCAATTTTCCAAATTTTACTTGCCAAATTGCTTTTTATATGCTAGAATAATATAGATAAATTTATTTACGCTTATTGAAGGAGGTGCTAAATATGCCAAATATTAAATCTGCAATTAAAAGAGTTAGTGTAATTAAAACCAAAACAGCTCAAAATAATATGGTTAAAACAGCTTATAAAACAGCAGTTAAAAACTTTCAAAAAGCTGTAGAAACTGGTGATAAATCTAAAGCAGAAGATGCTTTAAAATTAGCAATTCAAAAAGTAGACCAAGCTTGTACAAAAGGTGTTATTCAAAAAAATACAGCATCTAGAAAAAAATCTAATTTAGCAAAATTATTTAATACCATGAATTAGTTAAAAAACCGATGAAATTATTCATCGGTTCTTTGTATAACAAAAATTTTAGTTTTAGAATGGTTTGCACAATAACATTGATTCCAGATTACAAATGTTATTTGGTTAAAATTACCTTTGCTTTTTTGTTTGTTTTTATGTTAACATATAAATAAGTGAGGTAATGTTTATGATAAAAAATTTATGGAGTTCTTTAAAAAATATGAGTACTAAAGTTTTTAAAATTGTTAATTGCGGTTTTGGTATTTCTTTTACTTTTTGTTTTATAGGAATTTTATTATTACTTGTTTATAATACATATCCTTCTTCTTACGATTTTTACCAAGGTGGTCTTATTTTATTTAAAACCGGTATTTCCTTTATTGCCACTTTTTTAGCTTGCGGAATTGTATTTGATAAAATAAACAATGAAGCACAATAGTGTACTTCATTGTTTATTTTATTGATTCAATTCTTCTAAAAACATTTTATTTAACATGCCTGGATTTGCTTTTCCCCTTGTTTCCTTCATAGCTTGACCCACTAAAAATCCTAATGCTCTATCTTTTCCTGCTTTGTAATCCGCAATAGATTGTGGGTTTTCTTGTAAAACTTTTTTTACGACTTCTTTAATTGCCCCTTCGTCTGAAATTTGTATCCAGCCATTTTTTTCTATAATTTTGCTTGGTTTTTCTTGTGTTTCAAACATCTCTGGCAATACTTTTTTAGCTATACTTGTACTAATTGTTCCTTTATCAATTAAGCAAATTAGTTCTCCTAAATCTTCTGCAGAAAAAGGAATTTTTTCTGGCTCTATTTCTTTTTCATTTAGAATTCCTATAATATCTGACATAATCCAATTACTCACTGCTTTTGGATTATTGCAAACTTGGATTGCCCCTTCAAAAAGATTAGAAAAATATTTTGAAGAGGTTAAAATGTTGGCATCATATTCTGGTAGTTTATATTCTTCTACATATCTTGCTTTTCTGCTTTCTGGTAATTCTGGCAATTCTTTTTTTATTTTTTCTATATATTCTTCTGTAATTCTAATAACTCCTAAATCTGGCTCTGGAAAATAGCGGTAGTCTTGTGCATCTTCTTTATCCCTCATAGAAAAAGTTTGTCCTTGTAATTCATCCCATCTTAATGTTTCTTGCTCTACTTTTCCACCACTTTCTATTACTTGTATTTGCCTTGCAATCTCATATTCAATTGCATTTGAAATGGCTCTAAAAGAACTCATATTTTTCATTTCTGTTCTTGTACCAAGTTTTGTCTCTCCTTTTTTTCTTACAGAAACATTTACATCTGCTCTAAAAGACCCTTCTTGCATTTTACAATCTGATACTTCTATATATTCTAATATGGATTTTACTTTTTTTAAGTATCTATCTACTTCTTCTACACTTCTTAAATCTGGTTCAGATACAATTTCTATTAAAGGAACTCCTGCTCTATTTAAATCTACAAAGCTTCCTTTTCCATACTCATCATGATTTAATTTTCCTGCATCTTCTTCTATATGAATTCTTGTAATTCCAATTTTCTTTTTTCCTTCTGCAGTCTCAATTTCCACATAACCATTTTTGCATAGTGGCATATCAAACTGCGATATTTGATATGCTTTTGGTAAATCTGGATAAAAATAATTTTTTCTATCATTCTTACTATATCTTGCAATATTACAATTTGTTGCAATTCCTGCTTTTATTGCATATTCCACTACTTTTTCATTCAATACTGGTAATGCTCCTGGCATAGCCATACATACTGGACAACAATGTGTATTTGGCTCTCCACCAAATTCTGTTGGGCATGAGCAAAATATTTTTGTTTTTGTTGATAATTCACTATGTATTTCTAAGCCCATTACTGTTTCATAATCTTGGTTAGACATCTTTTTCCTCCTTCAAAAATTAGTATGCAACCTTTCTATTTTTCATGATTATTTTTTCAAAAATGCTAATATTTATATCATAGGTTGATATTTTTCTCTAAATGCAGTTTCTTGTTCATAGCTATAAGCAACTTGCAATAATCTTTCTTCCCCAAAATAATTTCCAATAAGCTGTACTCCTATTGGCATTCCTGTATTATCTATTCCACAAGGAATGGAGATTGCAGGTACTCCTGCAATATTAACAGATACTGTACAAACATCTGCCAAATACATTTCTAATGGATTATTTGATCTTGTTCCTATATCAAATGCTACTGTTGGAGAAGTTGGTGTTAATAAAACATCGTATTTACACATTAGTTCTTTAAATTCTTTTTTTACTAATGCTCGTACCTTTTGCGCCTTTTTATAATAAGCATCATAATAACCAGAAGACAACACATAAGTTCCTAAAATAATTCTTCTTTTTACTTCTGGACCAAATGCTTCACTTCTTGAATTTCTATAAATATCTTTTAGGCTATTAGCATTTTTTGTCCTATATCCATATCGAATTCCGTCAAATCTTCCTAGATTAGAACTAGCTTCTGCACATGCTAGTATATAATATACCGCTAAAGCATAGTCTGTTGTATTAATACTACATTCTTCTACAATTGCTCCCATTTCTTTATATTTTTGAGCTACAGCTAATACCTTTTCCTTTACCTCTGGATTAATTCCTTCTCCAAAATATTCCTTTGGTAATCCAATTTTTAATCCTTTTACATCTTTTTTTAATGCTTTTGTATAATCCTTTTTTTCAATATTTGCAGATGTAGAATCTTTAGCATCATAACCTGCTATTTTGCTTAATAATATTGCACAATCTGTAACATCCTTTGTAATTGGTCCAATTTGATCTAAAGATGAAGCAAATGCAACCAATCCATATCTTGAAACTAGCCCATATGTTGGCTTTAACCCAACTACTCCACAAAAAGAGGCTGGTTGTCTAATACTTCCTCCTGTATCTGAACCTAATGCCCAAGGAACCATATTTGCTGCAACAGCTGCTGCACTTCCACCACTTGAACCACCAGGAACTTTAGTTAGATTCCAAGGATTTTTAGTTTTTTGAAAAGCAGAATATTCTGTAGAAGCTCCCATAGCAAATTCATCCATATTTAATTTTCCTAGAAATATACTATTGCTTTCTTCTAGTCTTTCGATTACACTTGCATTATATGGTGATACAAAATTTTCTAACATTTTAGAAGAACAAGTTGTTCTCGTTCCTTTTATACAAATATTATCTTTTATTCCAATAGGAATACTCATTTTATTTTTTTGGGCTTGTTGTATTGCTTCTTCATTGATTGTTACAAAAGCCTGTATATCTTTTTCTCTTTCTTTAATTTTATCTATATAACTTTGAGTAATTTCTACTGATGTTATCTCATTTTTTTCCAGTTTATCCTGTAGTTCGTGCACTGTTAATGTTGTTAAATCCATCATCTTTTCTCCTCTTATATACATTATTTTTACACTTTTTTTGTAGTTTGCATATATACTTTTTCGCTATATTTATTGTAAAATTTTCTATAAGGAATTTAGCATCAATCCCTATATTTCATTATATTACCTTTGGTATATGAAACATATTGTTCTGTTTTGTTGGTGCATTTTCCAATAAACTCTCTTTATATTCAAACTCTTTTATTTCATCTTTTCTAAATACATTATTATTTTCATTTAGTGCTTCATTTTCGTCAATTCCTTCTGTATTAACATTATTGATTGTATTGGCAAAATTTAAAATGTCCTCCATATCTCCGTGTGTATTTTTCTATTTCTTCTTGGCTTAAATTTAAGCTTGCTAATTTTGCCATATGAATTATTTCTTCTTGACTTACTTTCATACATCAATCACACCTTTCCTTCATAATTGTGTATTATATAATTTTTATGCAAAAAAAACAAGACTAAATGTCTTGTTTTTCTACGATTTTTAAATAGGTTACCTTTTTATTTCCCATAATATGCATCTAATAAAATTTGTTTTAACTCACTTACTAGTGGCAATCTTGGATTTGCAGTTGTACATTGGTCTTCAAAAGCTCTATCTGCTAGCATATCTACTTTTGATAAAAATTCTTGTTCTTCTATTCCTGCTGCTTGTAAGCTCTTTGGTATTTGTAATTTTTGATTTAGTTCACGAATTTTTTCTATTAAAGAATTAACTCCTTCTTCTGTTGTAGATGCTTTTAATCCGTTTTTTCTTGCTAATTCAGCATATTTTTCATTTGCTATAAAATATTCATATTTAGGGAATGAAACAAATTTTGTTGGTTTCTCAGCATTGTATTGAATAACATATGGTAATAAAATTGCATTTGCTCTACCATGTGGAATGTGGAATTCTGCTCCTAACTTATGTGCTAAAGAATGATTAATTCCTAAAAATGCATTTGTAAATGCCATTCCTGCAATAGTACTTGCATTATGCATTTTTTCTCTTGCTAGTTTATTATTACCATGTTCATATGCTTCATATAAATATTGAAATACCAGTTCTACTGCTTTTTCTGATAGTCCATCTGTATAGTCTGAAGCCATATTAGAAACATAAGCTTCTATAGCATGTGTTAATACATCCATACCAGTATCTGCTGTAATACCCTTTGGCAAAGTCATTACTAATTCTGGGTCAACAATTGCAACATCTGGTGTTAATTCATAATCTGCTAACGGATATTTTTTTCCTTGTTCTTTATCAGAAATAACTGCAAAAGATGTTACTTCTGATCCTGTTCCAGAAGTTGTTGGTATTGCCACCATTTTTGCCTTTCTTCCCAATTTTGGAAATTTATAAGTTCTTTTTCGAATATCCATAAATTTTAATTTTAGTCCTTCAATGTCTGCATCTGGTTGCTCATAAAATAACCACATTCCCTTTGCTGCATCTATTGCACTTCCTCCACCTAATGCAATAATAACATCTGGTTTAAATCTTTCTATCTCTTTTACTCCTCTTTTTATTGTGTCAAAAGATGGATCAGATTCTACATCTGAAAATATTTCTGAATGTACATATTGCTCTCTTTTTCTTAAATGATATAAAACTTTATCTACATATCCTAGTTTTACCATTGATTCATCTGTTACAATAAATGCTCTTGTAATTTCTGGCATTTTCTCTAAATATTGAATAGAACCTTCTTCAAAATATATTTTTTCTGGAACTTTAAACCATTGCATATTAACCCTCCTTTTGGCTACTCTTTTCATATTAATTAGATTAACTGATGATACATTTGCTGTTGTTGAATTTCCTCCAAATGAACCACATCCTAAAGTAAGAGATGGCATATTTGTGTTATAAATATCTCCAATTGCACCATGAGTAGAAGGCGAGTTTACAATAATTCTTCCTGCTTTCATTTTTTCAGAAAATTTTAAAATTGTTTCTTCATTTTCTGAATGAATAACTGCTGAATGTCCGAAGACCTCCATATTCAATTAAACTTTCTGCTATATTAATTCCTTCTTCTGTACTTTTAGCAATATAATATGTTAGAACTGGACTTAATTTTTCTTTTGAAAACGGATAGCTATCTCCAACTCCCTCTTCATATACTACTAATACTTTCGTATTTTCTGGTATGTTAAATCCTGCATCTTTTGCAATTTTGCAAGGACTTTGTCCTGGAATATGCGATTTTAACTTATATCCATTTTCATAGTCAAACATACTATTTTTTAATTTTTCTTTTTCTTCTTCATTGGCAAAATAACATCCTGCCTCTTTCATTAATCTTTCAAATTCATCATGAATTTCTTCATCTACAATTACTGCTTGTTCTGAAGCACAAATCATTCCATTATCAAATGACTTTGACAACACTAAATCATTAACAGAGGTTTTTAATTTTGCAGTTTTATCTATATAGCAAGGAACATTTCCGTGGTCCAACGCCTAATGCTGGTTTTCCACATGAATATGCTGCTTTTACCATTCCAGTTCCTCCAGTTGCTAAAATTAAATTTACATCTGGATGACTCATTAAAAGTCTTGTCGCTAAAATTGATGGTTCTTCTACCCATAAAATACAATCTTCTGGTGCTCCTGCTGCTATAGCTGCATCTCTTACAATTTTTGCTGCTGCTTGACTACATTTTTGAGCAGATGGATGGAAACCAAAAATAATTACATTTCTTGTTTTTGCTGCAATAATTGATTTAAACATTGTTGTAGAAGTTGGATTTGTAACAGGTGTTACCCCTGCTATAATTCCAATTGGTTCTGCAATTTGAACATATCCTTCTTCCTCGTTTTCTGAAATTACACCTACAGTTTTATCATATTTAATACTATGGTAAATATATTCTGTTGCAAACATATTCTTTGTTATTTTATCTTCATATATTCCACGTCCAGTTTCTTCTACCGCCATTTTAGCCAATTCCATATGATGTTCTAAGCCTGCCATAGACATATGTTTTATAATATTGTCTACCTGTTGTTGATTTAATTTTAAATATTCAGCAGACGCTCTTTTGGCACGTTCCACTAAATTATTAATCATTGTTTGTACTTTTGCTTGTTCTTCTGCACTTACCTCTGCCATAATAATCCTCCCATATCTTTTTTATCTTTAATAGTATATCCAAATTTTTTATTTTTTGCAATAAATTTCAAAAGAATATTTTTTACCTTTCTTTTGCTTTATATAGTCGTTAAAATTCAAAAAATAAAGAAACAGAGTGTTTTTTTCTATTTCTTTATTTATATATATATTGTTGTGGATTAACATATTTTCCATTTACCCTTACCTCTAAATGTAAGTGTGGTCCTGTTGAATTTCCTGTTGACCCAACAGCAGCAATGGTATCCTCTGTAGAAACTATTTGACCAGCAGAGACATATAATTCACTACAATGTGCATAATAAGTTTCAATTCCATTTCCATGAGATATAATGACCAAATTTCCATAGGAACCCTTCCAGCCTGCATACGTTACTATTCCTTTTGATGCTGGTTTAATAGGTGTTCCTTTTGAATTTGCTATATCTAATCCTGTATGATATCCACTTGACCTTCTACCAAATCTGGATGTTATAGTTCCTGTCACTGGTTTTGATAAAGTAACACCATTTACTGTAGATTGTAATTTTGTTTTTATAGTTTCATCTTCATTAACTTTAGCAACTGCTACTGCAACCGTTTGTGGTGTTATTGGATTATTATCATAAATTTCTGTAATTGTTAAGTCCAATTCCAAATCTTGATTAAATTCTTTTTTAATTTCATTTACAACTGCTTCTGCTTCTTCTAAAGTAGCAACAACTGCCTTTTGTTCTTCTGCTAGTGTAATTGCATACATTCTGTAAGTAGTTATAATAGCATCTTTTACTGCTAATAATACTTCCTCTTCATTTGTCTTAATTGTATTTTCTACAAGTGTCAACTGATATTGTGGTTCTTCTTTTAATGTTACAAATGCAATTTGCTCGTCTTCTTGACTTAAATAACTTCCAATTGCATTTTCTATTTCTTGTTCATCTTTAATTATCCCAATCTCTTTTCCAGCCAGAACAACCTTATATACTGGTTTATATTTTATAAAAATTATCAATATAAGAATAATAAGACCAAATACTAATAATCCCAAAAATCGAAAACTTTCTTTTGTATAGTATTTTATCTTTTTGTTTAAAATATAAATTCACTCTCCTTTTAAACATTTTCTTAAGACACAACAAGTTTAATTATACACTATATTTTAAACAAATTCAAACAAAATATACAAGAATATACCTTTTTTGCCTTTTTCTTACCAGTTTTGAACCATTATTTTCTTTATTTTCCTTAATTTTCCTCGTTATTATTCGTTTTTTCTCACTTTTTAGCGTCCGCCACCACCGACCACCGCCGGCCACCGCCTCCGCCTCCGCCAGAAAATCCTCCTCCGAATCCTCCGCCTGAAGAAGCTGATGAATGTGCAACACTTGATTGATATGCTCTTTGCATTGATGAGCTAACAGAATTAACAAATGATGTATTAAAATCTGTATGTGCTATTAAATAAAAATATGCTGTTCTATTTAAATAAGTATCATCTGTAAATTCTGGATATTTTACTTTTAATTGTTTTAATACTTGTTCTGCAATTCCAAAAACAGTAGCATATACCAAGAACTTTTCCCATAAAATTAGTTCCGGAACTTCTCTTTCATTTAACATAGAAAAATCTTGCATATATTTTTTTAGCCCTTCCCATTGGCTCTTTTCATCTATTCCTTTTTGTGTTAATCCGTGAATATCTTCCTGCAATATCAAAACAAGTAAATGCATAAATAACAGCTGGAATAGTTGCAATAATGATTGGTAGAAAACCTCCTTCTATTGCTGCTAACCAAAATATTGCTATAATTGCCAAACCTACAAAAGTTGTAATTCCCCATACATTATATTTATCATGAATTTTTCTAATTTCTTTATCATAATTTTTGTCTTCTATATTTTCTTCTTCTGCTTTTTGTGCAATTTTCTCTAATGTACTTAAGAAACTACCATTGTGTTTTTGCGCATATTTTTCAAATTCCTTCATAGTAAAACTATTTCCTACTTTAGCTAATAATTCATAAATTATTTTTTCGTTTTCTCTTAATTGTCCACTATCTTTTTCTAATAATTTTACTGTTACTTGTTTATTTTTCTTTTGATTTGTATCTACTTCAAATGTTATATATTTTTTTAAGGCTAAATCTAGCATAGTAGCAGATAAAATTTTTGGCATAACCATATTCAAAGATGTTTTATTAAAGTAATATAAAAATGCTGCATTACCTGGATTTGCATTTTCATTTGGAATTTCTCTAAAATATTCTAATTGTACAGTTGGCTCTAGTCTTGGTGTTTCTTTAATTTTTTGTATGTTTTTCATTATTTTAGTGACGAAAAACACTGCTATTCCAATGCTTCCTACGATTCCTATCCATTTTATGATTGCTTCGTTTCTCTTGATTGCTTCTCGTTTTTCATTTGCTTGGTTAGCCCATATAGTTTCTTCTTCAATAATCGCATTGAGTTTATTGATATTTCTTGTTTTATTACTTAAATGAAACATATCTGGCTCTAATATTGCTAGTCTTACTTCAACATAGGTATCTGCTATAAATGGGGAAATTTCAAATTCAACAGAATTAGTAGAAGTTGCATGAATTTCTCCATTTAAAGGTCCATGTGCCCAGACTCTTAAGTTGTCCATCGTTTTAACTGCTTTTGGTAATATAATTTTGCCTGTTATTCTTTGAGCAGGCACTTCAAAACTATTTCCTATAAATTGCCAATATAGTTCCGCACAATCATTATATACATTAATTACATTATTAACTGTATAATTTATTTCATAAGTTCTTTTTCCACTTGAACGATTAACTCCCCATGCAATTTCAAAATCGCCACTAGAATTTTTTGTTCCATAATAGCAATCTGTATCTACATGGTAAGTTATTTCATTTACTTTCTTAAGTTCTTTATTCGCTGTAACATCTCTTATTGTCACATTTGTAATTGAGTCATATTGATTAGCATCAGTTGCATATGTTTTAAATAAAGTATTGGTTGTATCATTAATATCAATTTGCCAGTTTTCTGTTACATTCATACTTCCATCCTCATTTAAAACTGCTTTAAAATTCAACTGTTCTAAGTCAAAATCTGAAGCAGCTTGAACACAGTTGCCAATTGTAAGCAAAACAATTGCTACAAATACTACTATTCCTATTTTTCTTAAATTTTTCATTACATCCCCCTTATTAGTTTTACTTTTTTGATTATAGCATAACATTTATCATTTTACTATCTTTTTTGTATAAACTTTCCTAACTAATAATAAAACAAAGTTACTTCTCATAAAAATTAAGAAGTAACTTTGTTTTATTATTTTAATTGTATATTTGAAATTGTCATAGTACACCAATCACCATTTCCCACATAGCCCCAGCCGTACATTGATAAAATTGCAGGTCCAGAATAAGCAGAAACATCAATTGTTACCGTTGCTGGGCTTCCTCCATAAGTATTGGTAAATTCTCTATTCCAGCCTCTTTCTAGTAGTGCCTCCTCTTTATACATTATTTGCGTTGTTCCCTGTTTTAATGTAAATGATAAACCATAGTCTGGTGAGCCTGCCCAACTTAAAGTAAATGTTAGTGTATTTGCTCCTGTTAAATCTAGATTAATTTCTTTAGTTTCTCCTCTACTTGCTCCTCCACCTCCGTTTACCGTATAAGAATTCGTATCGTTCCAATTGCAAGTTACTGTACATGTTCCTCTTACTCCAGAACCATCTTGAGCTGTTGCTGTTATGGTTGTTGTTCCTGCTCCTACATATGTTACCACTCCACTTGCATTAACTGTTGCTACTGCCGGATTACTGCTGTTCCATGTTACACCTTTATTCGTTGCATTACTTGGCGTTATCGTTGGTGTTATGGTTACTGTTGGATTTGTTGTACCTGTTTTGGTTAACGTTTTATTAGCTAATGTTATTCCTGTTACTTTTATACTTCCTGATTGAATAGTTTTTGTATAAACACTTGATGTTCTTCCTACCTTATCAACGGTTCTTGCTTCTATTGTATAGTTGGTTGCTGCTGCTAAACCACTAAACGTATGAGATGTTCCACTAGCAATTGTTCCTGACCATGCTCCACTATTTATTCTATATTGATATCCTGCTACTCCACTTAAACTATCTGTTCC
>ENA-ORPD01001522-ORPD01001522.1-human-gut-metagenome-genome-assembly--contig:-NODE-1522-length-16582-cov-5.093483_pt1 | contig 16582 bp, 6 predicted proteins | sample MGYA00242143_ERZ509076 | MGnify/ENA primary metagenome ERZ509076 (study PRJEB26280, sample SAMEA2338706) | human gut metagenome | biome: human gut; feature: human-associated habitat; material: faeces... | reverse complement strand
TTAGCCTTAAGTACTTCTTCATCATATCCGGCAATTTCAAATGCCTTAACCATAATCTGCATATCATGGTTACGCACAGCACCTGATGATAATTCAACACCATTACATACGATATCATACTGATAAGCAAGAATATCAAGTGGATCCATAGTATTAAGTGCTTCAAGACCACCCTGTGGCATAGAGAATGGATTGTGTGTAAAACCAATCTTCTTAGTTTCTGGGTCTCTTTCAAACATAGGGAAATCATTTACATAACAGAATCTGTATGCATTTTTCTCTATTAAATCGAGGCGTGCGCCAAGCTCGTTACGAATCTGTCCTGCAAAGAATGCAGCCTTATCTTCCTTATCAGCGATAAAGAATATTGTATCTCCTGCCTGAAGTCCTGCAAGCTCTCTGATTTCGCCCTTAAGCTCATCTGGGATAAACTTATCAATAGGTCCCTTGTATGAAAGGTCTTCAAGAACCTCAAGGTAACCAAGTCCACCCATACCGATTCCTGTAGCGAACTTAAGAAGCTTCTCATGCTGTCCCTTTGAAAGCTTGGCATGAACATTGATAGCTCTTACAGTCTTGTTCTGAAAAGGCTTAAATGTACATTTATTGAAGAAATCGGACAAATCAATAATTCTAAGTGGATTTCTAAGGTCTGGCTTATCAGAACCGAATTCAAGCATAGCCTGCTTATAGCTTATGATTGGATAAGGTGCCTGTGTTACAGCTGCACCCTCTGGTGCGAACTTTGCAAATGTTTCTGTAAGCACTTCTTCACCTACTGCAAATACTTCTTCCTGAGTAGCAAAGCTCATCTCAAAGTCTAACTGATAGAACTCTCCTGGTGAACGGTCAGCTCTTGCGTCCTCATCTCTGAAGCAAGGTGCTATCTGGAAATACTTATCAAAACCAGATACCATAAGAAGCTGCTTATACTGCTGTGGTGCCTGTGGAAGTGCATAGAACTTACCCTTATACTTTCTTGATGGAACAATATAATCTCTTGCGCCTTCTGGTGATGAAGCACAAAGAATTGGTGTCTGGATTTCAAGGAAGCCCATGTCTGTCATCTTCTGACGAAGGAATGATATAACCTTTGAACGGAATATCATGTTATCCTTAACCTTAGGATTTCTTAAGTCTAAGTATCTGTACTTAAGTCTTACATCTTCTCTTACTTCCTTAGATGTCTGGATTTCAAATGGAACCTGCTGGTAAACCTGTCCTAATACTGTAATCTTCTTAGCTTCAAGTTCAATAGTTCCTGATGGAATCTTAGGATTATATGTTTCCTCATCTCTCTGCTCCATAACACCATCGATACTGATACACTCTTCCTTCTTGATACCCTTTAAGAGTTCTGGTTCACGGATAACTACCTGTAATACTCCGTACATATCTCTTAAATCGATAAATGAAACTCCACCGTGGTCACGGATGTTCTCAACCCATCCTGATACCTTCATCTGCTTTCCAATGTCGTTTTCACTTACATTCTGTAATGTGACATCTCTGTAAATGTTTGCCATTTTTTAATAGCTCCTCTCTTATAGTTTTATATTGTTAATGTGTGTCTTGTTGCAGCTGATAAATATATTACTCCTGCTTTCTGCAAAGGCTGTAACGATATAACTTAGTGGCAATCGTTATCTGCACGCAAAAAATCCCGGAATGCCTTACCAGCATTCCGGGACGAATAATACATAATTATCCGCGGTACCACCCGCATTGAACGAAATCTGCTTCTGAATAGCTGTTCATCAACAAACTTAACCACCCACAGGCTTCTTATCATTCCTCTTTAAGTACTTAACGCGTACAACGTAATAACCTACATATATCACCTGATACTTTTCATAACAACTTTTCTGATAACCATTTAAAAATCTATGCATTAAAGATAGCTTCGGCAGTAACGGCAATATAATTCAGATATTCAACTCCAGAGCGTTCCTCTTGACAATTCCCTGCGGATGCTTTCAGTCGGCGGCATCAACTTTCCTGTCAGGTTCCATGAAAAGAAGTCTCTTTCCCAGTCTTTAATATATTCATATAGTTGAATAATAGCATATCCTTATGAATCATGTCAATCTATAACACCATTTTCTTTTGCATAATTTTATTTATATTTTTCAATTTTCTTTTGCAAATCTTATGCACATATTCATGGATATATATATTCATTACACTCTGTATACCCAGTTATCCTTTCTTGGCTGGCACTGTGGCTCCTCTCCATCTGCATATCCAAGTATACAATGTCCGATTCCTTCATAATCACCTTCTATGCCAAGTGATTTGAGTATCTCTTTACCCTCTGCACTTTCAAACTCTTCCTTAGCTCTATGTATCCAGCAGCTATCTACGCCAAGTGCATGTGCTTCAAGCATAAGATTACCCATAACTAATGAACCATCATATACATATGTAGGCATACTCTTATCAGCCAGGACAACAAGTACAACCGGTGCACCATAAAATGGATCAAAGTCTTCTGGTTTACCCATAAATGCAGCATTCATCTTAGAAAGCTTATCTCTAAGCTCCTTATCAGTAACAGCGAGTATAATAGGTGACTGCCTGTTCATGCCTGTAGCTGCATATGTTCCAGCTTCAACTATCTTATCTATTATATCTGCAGGAACCTTGTCACTTTTATACTTTCTTACACTTCTTCTTGTCTTAATTATTTCCAATATATCACTCATAGTAAACTTCCTTTCCGATAGTGCTGCGTAAATAATTTTTATATTCGCAGCTTAATCAATAATTTCAGTTAATTCTACACTTCATAATCAAGGCATGATCTTACAGCTGTATATGGACGAACCTTCCCATCTGCAACTGCAACGTGTAGTGGATTAGTGCTGTATGCCTTAAGCGCATCTGCATCTGTAAATGTTGTATCAAGCATAACATCTACTGTTGATGTTGGTAAACCATTAATATTAACCTTGACATCTACAAGTCCCGGTACTTTTCCTGCAAGTCCCTCAAGTCCTTCCTTGATACCTGCCTTTACATTTTCCTTTTCTTCTGCTGTAAGTTCTTCTTTTAACTTCCATAATATAACGTGTTTAACCATAATTATTAATCTCCTTTTCTGTAAAACTTTTTATAATTATAATATTATTTTTAAGTATTTTACAAATATTCTTTTAATGTTCTTCATAATCATTTATTATATATTTTTGTTCTTTTGTCTGCACTTTTACCGCTTTCATATCAAAAGGTATTAATACATATTCACTATATACATAACAATTACCCAGTTATATGCAGCATCCCAATAAGCACAACAGCAGCCAGTCCATAGTATGTGACAACAGCAACGAGATCATTGATTGTTGTTATAAGTGGGCCTGAGGCTACAGCAGGGTCTATCTTTATCTTATGGAAGAACATTGGTGTAAGCACACCAATAAGGCTTGATATAAGCATTGCAAGCAGTAAAGATGCACCTACACATCCTGATATTGCAAATGCATAGTGCCATGGCTTGCCCTTAACCACCATAATATATATTCCAAGCAGTAAGAATGCCATAGAACCAAGCAGTAAGCCATTCGCAAAGCCTATGCGCATCTCTTTTAATACGAATTCAAACTTCTGCTTAGCTGATATATCTTCATCCATAAGAACTCTGATTGTAACAGCAAGTGACTGCGTTCCTACATTTCCTGCCATATCAAGGATGAGTGACTGAAAACACACAATAATTGCAAGCTGTGACACTACATTCTCAAATATACCTACTACTGATGATACGCCCATGCCAAGGAACAGTAACAGAATAAGCCAGGGAAGTCTTTTCTTCATACTTGCAAAAAGACCCTCTGTAAGGTCATTCTCTTCTGTTAAACCGGCAAGCTTTGCATAATCATCGCTCATCTCTTCATCTACCGCTTCTACGATATCAGAAGATGTGATAACACCTATTATTTCTTTGTCTTTATTTAATACTGGAATTGAATCTTCGCTGTAATCCTTTAAGTCTTCGATACATTCGCTCATCTTTTCGTGAGCATATACATATGGATATGATGTACTTATTATATCCTCAAGCTTCTGGTACTCTCTTGCAACAATGAGGTCTTTCAAGTCTATCGCACCATAATATTTATTATTATCATCAACAACATATATTGTGTTGACATTATCATTTTCCTCCGCCTGCGAAACAAGCTCTTTCATGGCTTCTTTTATTGTAAGTCCGTTGTGTATACATATGAAATTAGTAGTCATCTTACTACCAATCTCATTATCATCATATGAATAAATCAGGCATACATCTTCCTTTGCATCCTTTTCCATATGTGATATAAGGGCCTGTCTTTCTTCTTCTGACACATTATCAAGAATATCAACCGCATCATCTGCATCCATATTTTCAAGGACATCTGCTGCCTCATCTACAGATAATTCCTCTATATACTCTGGTGTATCTTCCAGATATGAAAAAATCTCTGCTGTCCAGTCAATACCAAGAATTTTATAAAGCTTTATTCTTGTATCTTTGTCCAGAAGCTTGATTGCCTCTGCTATATCATTCTCATGATACTTTGATAACTTCTTGCGGATTACTTCATCAGATTTGCTGCTTTTAAGAATTCTAACAATATCCTTGCTATAATCCTTATGCATAACTACATTGGATAGAATCTTATTCATCATTATTCTCCTTTCATTCTGACAAGAACAATGACTAAGATTAGAAAAAATGTGACTTTAACAGACTATTGCACACGCCCTTTTAAGAAACGCAGACAATAGCTTTGTCGGCTTATAATCTATGTCATTGTTCCCTATTTGAGGACTATCATGCCCGTCCATTACCGTCACCTCACTTTTATTTTTATATACTGCATAATATCAGCAGCCGTATATAATACTCTTACGGCGGTTTTATTTTATAATCTGTAATTTATTATGTCAACTAAAATCAATGTAAAATCAGAACTAAAATCTAATAATTACTCTTAACAATAATCAAATAATAAAATTTATCAGCTTTGATTAAAATCAAAAAATGACAGCCCACCACACTTATGTGAATGAACTGTCATCTTTGAATTTTTAATTAATCTGCATTTATTTTATTACATATTCTTTTTTCTTCTTTGTAATAAAACACCTGTTACGCCTGAACCTATAACAAACATTAACCATACTAACACTACCGGATACATTGTATCTGCTGTAGCAACATCATTATCAACTGTCTCTGATGAACCTTCTGATATAGCATTTGTTTTATCAGAATTACTAGAGGCTGTACTTCCATTATCTGTAATACCTGTTGATGAATTATCCTTTGTTGCGGCTTCATTATTATCTGTTGTTGGTTTGTTATTATCTGTAGTTGGTTTGTTATCGCCTGTTGTTGGCTTATTATCACCCGTTGTTGGCTTGTTATTATCCGTTGTTGGCTTGTTATTATCTTCCGTGCTCTTTACTGTATCACTGTATACAATAGCATATGTTGAAAATCTGTCTGTTGCAAATGTGATAGTATTATCTTCTGCATTGTATGTAGCATCTATATTTTCTGATACTCCGTTATGAATTCTTATTACACCATACTCTCTTTGTATTGCTGCATCCTTATTGACAATACTATCTGGAACTGCAACCTTAAGAGTTATAGCTGAATTTAATTCATGAACACTATTTGTATTACCATCTACAGTTTTATTAAGTGCGATGTCAAGTATTGTACCAATCTTTTCACCAGCTTTAAGCTTATCGTCAATCAGCCTCTTATCACTGTCGGTTACTGTCTTTTCGATATTGCTTATATCAAATGAAACTTCTACTTTAGCACCATCATTAACAGCTTTAATTTCATCTTCTGTAAGAACACTGTTAATCACTTCATCTTTTGAACCTTCAATGCTTGTATCTGGTGTGTCTTCTTTCTTTACAACCTCGACCTTAATATCTACCTTAACTTCTTCCTTAATCATAGGAATTATTGTAATGTCTGCCCTATCTCCACATACTGTACAATGATGTGACTTGCTTCCTGTTTCTGTAGTTGTAGCTTCCTTATCTATAGTCCATTCTACACTGTAATGATGTCCAAGGGCTTCTACTGCTTCTGTCTTTGTAACATTACATCTTGTACATGTATATGTCTTCTCACCAGTTTCTGTACATGTTGGGGCTTTTGTTATCTTTCCTTTATCCCAGCTATGTCCTAATGCGGCTATTTCTGTTACATCTGTCTTGCTGTTACAGCCTTCTGCTGTACAGTGATGTGATTTACTTCCGGCTTCTTCGCAAGTTGCTTCCTTATCTACTGTCCATTCTACACTATATGCATGACCTAATGCTGCTATCGCTTCTGTCTTTGTTGCATTACATCTTGTACATGTGTATGTCTTCTCTCCAGCTTCAGTACATGTTGGTGCCTTTGTTTCTTTTCCTTCACCCCATTCATGTCCTAATGCTTCTATAACAGTTACATCTGTCTTGCTTTCACAACCTGGTCTTGTACAGTGATGTGACTTACTTCCGGCTTCCTCGCAGGTTGCTTCTTTATCTACTGTCCATTCTTCACTATAAGCATGACCTAAGGCTGCTATCGCTTCTGTCTTTGTTGCATTACATCTTGTACATGTGTATGTTTTTTCTCCGGCTTCAGTACATGTTGGTGCTTTAGTTTCTTTTACTTCGCCCCACTCATGGCCTAAGGCTTCTATAACTGTTATATCTGACTTACTATCACAGCCTGATCTTGTACAGTGATGTGACTTACTTCCTGCTTCTTCACAGGTTGCTTCTTTATCTACTGTCCATTCTTCACTATAAGCATGACCTAAGGCTGCTACGACTTCTGTCTTTGTTGCATTACATCTTGTACATGTGTATGTCTTCTCACCGGCTTCTGTACATGTTGGGGCTTTTGTTTCTTTTCCTTCGCCCCATTCGTGTCCTAATGCTGCTATTTCTGTCACTTCTGACTTACTATCACAGCCTGGTCTTGTACAGTGATGTGACTTGCTTCCTGCTTCTTCACAGGTTGCTTCTTTATCTACTGTCCATTCCTCACTATAGGCATGTCCTAAGGCTGCTACCTCTTCTGTCTTTGTTGCATTACATCTTGTACATGTATATGTCTTCTCACCAGCTTCTGTACATGTTGGGGCTTTTGTTATCTTTCCTTCATCCCAGCTATGTCCTAATGCAGCTATTTCTGTTACATCAGTCTTACTGTTACAGCCTTCTGCTGTACAGTGATGTGACTTGCTTCCTGCTTCTTCACAGGTTGCTTTTTTATCTACTGTCCATTCCTCGCTGTAGCTGTGTCCATGTGCCTTGATTACTTCTGTCTTTGTAGTATTACACTCTTTACATGTGTATAATATCTCACCATCAGTATCACAAGTTGCTTCTTTTGTTACCTTTCCTTCATCCCATGTATGTTCAAGAACATTTATAGTTTCTTTCTTAGTTTCTCCGCATACTTTACATGTATATATCTTTAAGCCTGCTTCAGTACATGTAGAATCTTTTGATATTTCTCCATCATTCCATACATGTTCTTTATGCACAATTGGCGAATCATTATAAGATGTTCTTTCCCACTGTAATGCTGTAAGGTCTTTAAGCTTTCCAGCACCTGTATATGGCTGAACCTCTGTACTCAGACTGTCTGCTGCATATAATACATAATCACTATATGGCAGTGCATTCTTGAATTCTTCTCTATCCTGAACAAGTGCTACCTCACCTGCCTTATCTGTGTTAAGTGCTACCTTTAACTCTGCCTGCTTGCCATCAAGCATATATATAGAATTAAATGCATTGATATATCCGGCTGCACTGCTTCCATTACCACTTATAAGTACATTAGTCATACCTGACATATAACAGTTCTCAAGCAGCATATGTGCTCCACAGTTAGATGAAGCACCATTACTTACTATCTTCTTTGCATACTCTGAACCTGCTGTTTTTTCTATATCCAGACGATAATTCCTAAGATTCTGTGCATCCATAATACAATTATACACATGTGCTGTACCGAATCTTAATCTAGGCATTCTGTCCATAGAATCCTTATAGTAGTTATTAGCAAATGTTACTGTTATATTCTTAGATGATGTATCCTCATCGCTCTGTCCAAGAAGATGTGTTTTCTTCTGTCCATATGCATAATTACATATCTGTTCATGTGTCATTCCAGATTCAAGCAAATGCTTATAATATGCATATCCATCCGGATTAGCCTTCATAGCATTCATCATATTATCAAAGAATGTTCCACCATCACTTGCTGGAAAGAATTCACACCATGATATTGTTATGTTGCTCTTATCTGTTGGTGTCTTAATATCTATAACGCCATCATATGCCTTATAAAAAGTACAGTGGTCAATCCATATATTAGAGCTTCCCTTTTCTATAGTCATATAATCCCAGTCGTTACGGTCATATCCACCTTCTGTTTCATCATCCCATTCCCAGAGTTCATCAAACTTAATGTTTCTTATAATTATGTTGTCAGAACCTGTTATATCTATACATGTATGTGTAATCTTAGCACCATTCTTAGAATAGATTGTAAGATTGCTCATACCTGCAAGCTTTAACATCGATATACCTGACTCAATAAGGTCTGGGTGTGTAAGTGGGTAGTTCTTATGTGCAGTTATAAATGACTTATATTCTGAATAGCCTTCAACTTCCTTATCGCCAAGTGCTATATCCGCTGTAAGTTCTATAACTGATGCACGTCCACTGGCTTTAACACTCTTTATCGCATCTAAGAATTCTTCGGCACTTCCTGCCTTATAATAATTCTTTGACTCTTCAAGAAGATTGCCACCACCAGTTACACCGGCACTTGCTGCATAACCTTCAACATTATACTTGTAAAGTCCTGTATCATCACCATCATTTTCATTGTAGGTATCTGATACATATTCTTTTGTTACATACTTCTGTTCTGCTTTGGTTGTTACATTTCCTGCATAATTAATACCAACAGCACTAAATACTGTATAAGGGTCCCATCCAAGATAATTAATCTTAATCATCTCATCTGCCTTATTCTTAGATATCTGTCTTCTGTTAGCATTAATAACATATCCTGGTCCAAAGCTTCCATACTCATAAAATCTTGCTGCGGCGGCTGAATTACCACTCATATCTGTATATGGATTAGCTGCATTTGCACGTATAATCTTACCCATATAGCAGTCTATCCATGTTATATAAGCATCTGCTCCCCAAGGTCTTGCAAGATAATACTTATTACCTGAGCATCCATCCTCTGAAAGAACCTGGCACTTATAAAATGTAAGTCCATATGCTGCATCCGCAGAAGTCTTAGGTGCACATACATAACCTGAATTCTTGTTAGCATTATAACGGAATACAAGCTTACAGTCGTTGAATAATGCCCTTGGCTCATTACCATATATAAAGTCTACATTACCTGCTATGTAACACTTGTAATAATACTGTGTACCCTTGTTAGCACATAATGTATCCTGATAACCAAGTATTCTTACATTAATATATGAAGCGTTATCAGCATCATTGCTTAATGCATCTGCTGACTCATTACTCTTACTGCCATCTCCAAGATATTTATATGTATTCTCGAACGTAAGATTCTCTGCCGTAAAGTTGTGTGCTGTGTTTACAATACGTACTGCACAACGCACACCCATGTCACCTCCGGCAAGCTCAGCTACATCATAATATATCCTTGTCTTTTCACTGTCTTCACCTATAAGAGATATATAAGGTGATGATACAACAAGATGTTCATTATAATCGCCTTCCTTAACAAGAATAACTACTCTTGTTTCATTAGACTTGTCAACTGAATTTACTGCTGCCTGAACTGTCTTATATGTAGGAATACCATTAACTTCATCGCCATCTGTTCCTTTATATGAGGCATCAACTACCTTATTATAGTTAGTAAGATATACATAATTGAATGTTTCCCTTGTTACATTGCCATCTTTATCTGTTATAAGTAATTCAACATCATTTCTTCCCGCTGAAAGCTCTTCATCTGTAAATGTAAATGTTCCCTTAACGCCTACTGCCTGTTCATCAGCAACATTTCCATTAATCTTTAATGTAACTGTTGACTGCTTCTCAACAACACCTTCAAGTGTAAGCTTTCCATCATATACTGTGTTATATGACCTTTTAGTTATAGTAAGTCCTGCTGATGAGTCTTCGTATACATACTCACCAGTATGTCCGGCACTTGGTACTGCCCATACTGCCTCAGATGGATTACTATTATTATCAACTTTGCCATCTTTATGTGAATATGCTATAGCATAGTAATAGTATGGCATCTCAGCTTCAACATCACTATCTTCATAAGCACAATCGCTTACTGTTGCTATAAGCTTAGCATTATCACTTGTTTCATCATATGAATAACGATACACCTCATATGTATCTGCTCCATCAACCTTATCCCATGCAAGGTTAATCTTCTCACTTGTTGATGATATACTAAGTACTGGCTTATCAAGTGCAGGCAATATATATACATCATCTGATTCAACGTATGAATTAATCTCACCGTCAACACCAAGCTTTCCGCTTACCCTGAACTTGTAATTGCCAGCTTCTTTTAATACATATCTGTATGAAGTATCTGTGAGTGCAGACTCAACCTTACTCCATGTACTTCCATTATCCTGTGATACTTCAAGTACATATAAGCCATCTCCGTCTGCCTCTACTTTATTAGTCCAGCTTACATCTATATATTCTCTTGTGTCTGAACCTATAGCTGTAACTGTATCTATTTCTGGTGCTGTTCCTTCTGCCTTGTAACATTTATTCTGGTCATAAAGAACTGTTCCATCAGCGGCTTCATACTTCATATTCTTAATAGTCGCCTCAACTCCGGCTAATACGAAACCATAAGATACTGCTGTATCAGCTTTATTTGTCTTAAACAACTCTGTACTTGTATACTTGTACACTAACTGCTGTTCTTTCTGTCCTTTTGGTGTAACAGATATAACCAGACCATCGTCTGTCTTTACCATCTCGAAATGTACCATTGTACCAACATCAACTGTTCCTGTTACTGAACTTCCTGCACCAACTGGTTCACTTGTTCCTTTGTAATATATCTGCTTTAATTCTGTTGACTTTCTTATACCAACTGTAGCTATCTTGCTGCTGTCATAAGCACCAAAGAATAAACCGTTGCTTGAGCTATTTCCACATGAATTAATAATTATATCTGCTGATAATTTATTAATATCTGCTGTTTCTTCAAAACCATAGTAACTTACTGTTGAACTTATAGCTGTTTTGTCACTGGCATCTGCTGAAAGTGTACCGCCTGTCTGTGTCAGCTTAAGTCTCTGACCTTCCGGCTGTACCACAAGATTACCTGTATTGCCTGTTATCACTGGCATCTTTGGCTGCTTGACATATTCAACTTCCTTGGCATCGTATACTACTGATATTGACTTGATATAGGCACTATCTGTACCTTGAGCAGTAGATACTATCTCTACCGTACCTGCCTCCTTAGAATCATATCTGTAAGACGAAACTGCTGTTGTTGTACTTGCTGCCTCACCACCTATTGTATACAAAGCATACTTTGCCTGGTATGCCTCTACAGATAAAGTACATTTTCCAGTTACAGGAACCACTATCTTTGCTCCACCATTAAACTGTGTAGAACTTCCATCTGGCTTAGCAGCTAACTTTCCTGTACTTGCATCTATATAAAGCCCATTGTAATAACCTGTGCTTTTCTGTATTGTCTGGTTATAATAATCGCCTGAACCAGATGTAAAAAACCAGCTTGTTATCTGTTCAAATGTAACCTTCTGTGTCACTGCTTCTGACTTAACTGTTATATCAGCTCCTGACTTAATCTTATATGGCTGTGCTATGAAATCACCACCAATAGTAAGTGTATAAGAGCCTTCTCTAAGCCTGATATTATCCTTTGAATCAAAGCTATATGTATATCTGTTGTCATCTTTGTTAGTATATGTATATATTATATTCTTTCCTGTGAGATCCGGTTCATCTGGAAGATTAAGTGTAACAGCATATGTTGGCTTAAGCCCGGCTGTTATATCTAATGTTCCATCATCAGTATAGCTTACTCCACTATGTGCTGATGTTATCTCATAATCATCCGCTCCTGTGAGTACTACATTATATGTCACTCCCTCTTCAACTCTTGCAGAATATGACTTCTTATCAGCTGCCATAACAACCTCTGGTACATATTCTGTATCAGCATCTGTTAAAAATGATACTCCAAGCTGTGATACATCGTATTCATCTGCAATACCTGTTATATTACCAGTTACTGTCTTAGTTGAAAGCTTCATGATTGTAATATCTGCTGTCACCTGGCTTGAAGCTTCCTTGCTAATCTTTACTGATGTTATGTCACTAGTTATAATATAAGCAGGATTGCTTATAGATAACTCATATTCCATCTCTGTATCTTCTACTGGAACTTCTACTGAATATGTACCAGACTTTCCATCTGATGCCATTGTTACATCAGATGTATAAGTAAGACCTGTGGTCTTATTCGTTGCTATAACCTGCATACCATCAGAAAACTCTATGTTTGAGGTTATAGTTCCCTTAATCTGCTTCTTTACAGCTTCACTACAAGAGATGCCTATTGATTTGATATATGTGTTAGCAAGAGTATTTAATGTAATCTCACCCTCATCACCTGTAAGATAAGCTTCAATAGTAATCTTTCTATAAGCTTTATCTGTATCTTCTACATTTTCAATACATTCTGCCTTTCTTAATACCTTACCACTAATCTCAAAGTAGCTAGTTAATACATTATCTGTTACCTCTTTTATGTTATTCTTATTGACAAGTAATGTAATTACAGCCTTATCCCCCTTAGCTGGAAGAACCATCTTAGTGCCTTTATTAACCTGAATTCTAAGCTTATCAGATGCTGTCTGAGGCTCAAACTTTCCTGATGGAGATGCATCCACATACATCACATCACCAGACTTATTAGTATAAGTTCCTGTGACCTTCTGTATTGATGAACTAGAATTACCTGCAGCAACTATACCTGTATAATCCCATACAGCCTCAGATACTCCTTCTGAAAATAAGGCTGAGGTTACAGCATAACTTGTTGATGACTCGATTGCAACAGACTTAAAGTACTTCTGCCCACCAAGTGTTAAAGAAATACTGTTCTGTTTCTTATCAACATCACCTGTTATAGTGTATGTATCCCAGTTACCCTTACCTGTTGTGTTCTTAATCTCAACATTAGACATACCAGAAACAACTATACTGTCTCCTATTGTGATATCATCATATGAAACTAAGGTTACTGTACATCTCTTAGCTCCACTTACAACAGGAAGTTCCATAACAGTCTTTGCGTTTACTAAGAAATCACAATTACCACCGCTATTTCTTACTCTGAACTGTCCTTCTCCTGTTATATTTATTATATTACCTTCTTCATTCGTTAATTTTCCATTAACTACGCCTCCATCTGAAGTAGTTTTATCTACTCCAGAAGCATCTGTTAATGTTGAATTCGTTGGCGACCATGTAGCCGACAACTTTTCTGCTGCCTTAGCCGTTACACTAAACAGCCCATCCGGTATATAGAGCCCCGACAGGATTAAAGCCACAGCCATAATCACAGCCGATATTCTCTTAAACCATCCTTTCTTCCTTACTGATTTCTTCATCTTTTCTCCCTTTCCATGCATAAGAAACCTATAATTACTATCATTAATTGTTTTTATATGCACTGTCTTTTTTGTTGACTTTGGACAAAATTTGTCCACCTGTTTTAACTAAAGAATACAACCTGCACTAATTTTATACAACTAATATTTTTTCAGTTTATATATCAACCACTGAATTTTTTAGCTTTTATTCGTCTTTTTTTAGTACATTAGTACTATATATCCAGGCGTTATCCACAACAAAATTCATAACTCGAATAATTAATAAAAAAATACAAAGAAACACCGCGTCAGCCTTTCAGCCACCACGGTGTCTCTTTGTATAATATTAGGAAAAAAGTTTTATATAAATGTGAAGGGTATTCCACATTTGTATCATTATGTAATTATTTAATCCACATAAATCAGCTTTTATATCTGACCTGCGGCATTATTTATTTATCAAGTTTATCAAAAACAATCAATTTATTTATGAGATATTAATTATACCAGTCCAAGTATATGTGGAAGGAACATTGATATCTGAGGAATATATGTTACAAGTAACAATGCTATAAGGATTACTCCGAAGTAAGGAAGCAGTGTCTTTATAACGCTCTCGATTGTTGTTCCACCAACACGGCATCCTGTGAAAAGGATTGTTCCTACAGGAGGTGTTATTGTACCAATTGATAAGTTGAAGCAGAGTAAGATACCAAAGTGGATAGCATCCATACCAAGTGACTTACAGATTGGTAAAAGGATTGGTGTAAATATAAGTATTGCTGGTGTTACATCCATAAATGTACCAACTACAAGTAATAATACATTTATAAGAAGTAATATAAGGAACTTATTAGTTGTAAGACCAAGTATTGCACTTGCAATCATATCTGGAATTCCTGTAAATGCCATAGCCCATGACATAATAGATGAAAGACCGATCATGAATGTGATAATACCTGTTGTCTTAGCTGCCTCAAGGACAATTCTAGGAATATCCTTAAGCTTAAATGCTCTGTATATAAGTGATAATACTGTTGCATATACTACTGCGATAGCAGAACCTTCTGTTGCTGTGAAGATACCTCCAAGGATACCTCCGATTACGATTACGATAAGTAAAAGGCTTGGGATTGCCTGCCAGAATGTCTTAAGAGCAACATTAAGAGGAACTCTTGATTCTGCCTGATAACCACGCTTCTTAGCCATAATACCTGCAAGTATCATAACAGCACCACCCCAGAGGATACCCGGAATATAACCTGCCATGAAAAGTGCTGCGATTGAAACACTACCTGCAACGCTTGAGTAAACAATCATTGTGTTACTAGGTGGGATAAGCATACCTACTGGAGCAGAAGCTACGTTTACTGCTGTACTGTAGTTCTTATCATAACCTTCTTTTTCCTCAAGTGGTCCGATTGTACCACCCATAGCAGCGGCTGCTGCTGCACCAGAGCCTGAGATTGCTCCGAATAACATATTTGCTACTACGTTTGACTGTGCAAGTGCACCAGGCATACGTCCGCTGATTACCTTGGCACAGTTTACAAGTCTCTGTGCGATACCACCATTATTCATTATGTTACCTGCAAGAATGAAAAATGGAATGGCTATAAGTGAAAACGAGTTAGAACCCGCGAATATTCTCTGTGCTGAAGTTGCAAAAGAAACATTTGCCGGAATCATGCATATCATTGAAACTGCTGATGAAAGACCGATTGCTACACCGATAGGAGCACCGATTATCAGCAATATAACTAATATTGTAACCATTACTAAGGCTACCTGTAATGCTATACTCATGCGAAAGTCCTCCTCATAATTATTGCTTATTTGCTTTGAGTTCAAGTCCAATATTATAAATGCTGTAGAAGATTATAATCACACCGCATATTGGAATAATTGAATAGATGACACCTGTTGGAATATGAAGAATTGTATCTAACTGTACAAGATTCATTTTTGCGATTGTAAAACCACCATATACCATTACAAGTCCAGCAAAGCAGATTGTAACAAGCTCAATAATTATGCTGACTATCATCTTAGGTGTTTTAGGTAACTTATCCTTAATAACCGATATATTAATATGCTCTCTCTGTCCGAACATATATGTTGCTGATATTATAATCAGCCATACGAAACAGTATCTTGTGAGTACTTCAGTAACGCTGCTTGGGCTTTTGAAGAAATATCTTGCTATGACCTGATATGTTACCATAAGTACCATTGCAATAAATATTACAACACTTGAATATGATGTAATCTTGTCTAATACTTTTTTAGCTGCTGTCATATTATTTCTCCTCTCTTAAAGCCTGTACTTTATCGTATATTTTCTTAGTAACCTCTGACTGTCCGGAAATACTGTCAAGAAGTGGCTGGCATTTTTCTCTGAATAATTCTGTATCAGGATACACAAAAATTGCACCATTTGCCTCAGCATCCTTCTTTGCTTCCTGTACTGATTCTGCAAATGCATCAAATTCGTAATCTGTTGAATCTGCAACAAGCTTGTCAAATATTTCCTTATCAGCAGCTGACATACTGTCAAGGAAGTTAGTGCTTGCTATAACTACATCAGGATGAACAATATGCTTTGTGTATGAATAATACTTTGCTACTTCGTAATGCTTAAAGTCTGTGTATACTCTCTCACTGTTCTCACCGGCATCAATAACGCCCTGCTGAAGTGCTGTGTATACCTCTGACTGTGACATTGCTGTACCAACACCACCCATATACTTAACCATGTTAAGATATGTTGTTGAATCATTAACTCGTACAATCATACCCTTAAGGTCATCTGGTGTATTAATTGGCTTGTTTGCATATATATTTCTCTCACCTGCTGTATATACAGTAAGGACTTCGAAATTGAA
>ENA-ORPD01001520-ORPD01001520.1-human-gut-metagenome-genome-assembly--contig:-NODE-1520-length-16605-cov-8.301934_pt1 | contig 16605 bp, 17 predicted proteins | sample MGYA00242143_ERZ509076 | MGnify/ENA primary metagenome ERZ509076 (study PRJEB26280, sample SAMEA2338706) | human gut metagenome | biome: human gut; feature: human-associated habitat; material: faeces... | reverse complement strand
CGCCGGGTACCTCTATGAGCATGAGACCATCACCGGTGATGAATTTATGAAAATACTCGAGGCTCCGGAAGAAACACCGGCGGCTACACTTGCGCGAACGACACAGAGTGAAGCTGCGCTGGGTGAACAGAATCAGAGCCGTTTTCAGATGTTACGGTTTTTAGTAGAAGTATATGTACTTTTAATGATCCCGGCAGTTATTCTGCATATGGCACTAAAAAGATTTAGCAGCCATATGATCATACTGTGGCAGAATATAAAATACATACATCTTGTTGATGGTAAGAAGGCAAAACGTATTCCTGTAATTGAATAAAAAGATGATATTACAGGAGGCGTATTAACGTGATAGAAAATAGAATAAGTGACAGAGCAAAAATATTACTGATCGATGAGGATACAAGCATTTCTTATCTGATCCGCAGGGCAATGGAAAAAGAAAATTACAAGATTTATATTGCAGGAAGTGGAAAACAGGGAATGGAGATGAGTACCGGTGTCTGTCCGGATCTGATTCTGATGGATAATAAATTTTCTGATATGGAAGGGATCACCTTGATCCAGTGGTTCAGGGAGTGGACGGATTGCCCGATTATAATCCTGTCGGAACGGAGCAGCTACCTTGATAAAGTGGAGGCATTATATGCCGGAGCAGATGATTATATGGTAAAACCTATAGATATAGAAGAAATGCTTTTAAGAATACAAGTATTATTACGAAGAAGCAAAAGTGCAAGTGAAAAGAAAATACAAATAGGTGATTTATTGTTAAATTATAATCAATTAAGTGTTATAAAAAAAGATAAAGTCTATAATTTAGCACAAAAAGAATTTTATCTATTATATAAACTGTTAAGCACGCCAAACACGATATTCACAAGACAAGAATTAATAGAAGAAGTATGGGGACTAGAAAGTGATTCAGATTATAGAACAGTAGATGTACACATAAAAAGAATAAGAGAAAAAATGAAAGATGTAGATGAGTTTGAAATTGTAACAATTAGAGGAATAGGATATAAAGCTATAATACATGAGAAGGGTTAAAAATGTTTGAAAGAATTATTTCTTGTTAACATTAAATATAAATTTTTTTCATAAACCTCCTTTTTTATAGAATTAAAAATATAAATTTTAACTATAATTAGATTACAATAATTTGTGCTTTTAGTCAATGTTTTTCGTATTCCATTTTTCGACATTTTATTTTATTTTATTTTTATGTATAAAAAAAATTAAATTAGACATAATATTAGCATAAGGTTAATATTAGTTGAACTAAGAGTAATATGGGATTTATTTTTTGAGTTTTATATTATTCGAGCAAAGATTTATAATGGTTTAATAACTTTAGATTATTATAAGTCGGCGACGAGAGTATATTGTTTGTATGTAAGCTATATTGTATTTTTTTTTATTTTTAATATATGGTTGTAATATATGCAATATATTCGAAGTTAAGATTATTCTTGTATTTTATAGTGGTCATTTTTAGTCCCTTCGTGGATGAATATGGTTATTATTGGTGCATTAATAGTCGAGCAACTGATTAATATATTTGGTGAATAGCTTATTTATGCAGTAATGTATATTAGGTTAAAAGTTAGGTATATTAGTTTTAGCTGAAGATTAATACTAGCTTTATCGATAAGAAATAGCAAGGTAATATTCCTTGCTATTTCTTATTCTCCATTATATATCTAAGTTTTTAACAAATTTTGCATTTGATTCTATAAATTGTCTTCTTGGGCCAATATCATCTCCCATTAAAATTGTAAAAATTTCATCTGCTTTTATTGCATCTTCTAGTTTTACTTTTACTAATATTCTTGTTTCCGGGTTCATTGTTGTTTCCCATAATTGTTCTGGGTTCATTTCACCTAAACCTTTGTATCGTTGAATATTAATTTGATCTCTTGCAATACCTTTTTCTGCTAATTCCTTAAAAGATTCATCTAAATCTTCATCTGTATAACAATATATATCTGTCATTCCTTTTTTAGACAATTTGTATAATGGTGGTTGCGCCAAATAAACATTCCCATTTTCTATTAACGGTCTCATATATCTAAAGAAAAATGTTAAAAGCAATGTTCTAATGTGTGCACCATCAACATCGGCATCTGCCATTATTATTACTTTTCCATATCTTATTTTTGTTATATCAAAATCAGCACCTATACCAGCACCAATTGCTAATATAACTGGATTCAATTTATCATTTCCATATATTTTGTCTGCTCTTGCTTTTTCAACATTAAGCATTTTACCCCATAAAGGTAAAATAGCTTGAAATTTTCTATCTCTTCCCTGTTTTGCACTACCTCCAGCTGAATCTCCCTCAACTATATATACTTCACAATTTTCGGCATCTTTTTCACTGCAATCTGCTAGTTTTCCTGGTAGTGTAGAAGTTTCTAATGCATTTTTTCTTCTTACTAATTCTCTAGCTTTTCTTGCTGCCTCCCTTGCTCTTGAGGCACTTATGCATTTTTCTAATATTGATTTTGCTACTATTGGATTTTCTTCTAAATATGCTGAAAATTCCTCATTAACAACACTTTGTACTATTCCTGTAACATTACTATTACCTAATTTTGTCTTTGTTTGCCCTTCAAATTGTGGTTCTTTTACTTTAACTGAAATAACGGCAGTTATTCCTTCTCTTATATCTTCTCCTTGTAAGTTTCCGTCTTTTTCCTTTATTAAATTATGTGACTTTGCATAATCATTAAATGTTTTGGTAAGAGCTCTTTTAAATCCCTCTAAGTGTGTTCCCCCTTCTATTGTGTTAATATTATTAACAAAAGAATATATATTTTCTGAATATGCAGTTGTATATTGTATAGCTATTTCAACTGGAACCTCTCCATCTTTTTCTATATATATTGGTTTAGCATTTATCTTTTCTTTATTTTTATTTAAAAATTCTACAAATGAACTTAATCCACCCTCATAGTGAAATTCTGCCTTTTTCGGTGTTTCTTCTCTTAAATCTTCTATTGTAATTTTTAAACCTTTTGTTAAAAATGCCATTTCTCTAAATCTATTTTCTAATACTTCATATTCATATTCAAGTGTTTCAAATATTGTATCATCAGCTAAAAATCTTACTTTCGTACCAGTTTTATCAGAATCTCCTATCCTCTTTAATGGTTCTATTGTTTTTCCTCTTTCAAACTTCATCTCATATATGCCACCATCTCTTTGAATAGTAACTTCTACCCATGTTGATAAAGCATTTACAACAGATGCTCCAACTCCATGTAATCCCCCAGAAACCTTATAACCACTATCTCCACCAAATTTTCCTCCTGCATGTAATTTAGTATATACCGTTTCTGCTGCTGATATTTTTGTTTTCGGATGTATATCTACTGGAATTCCTCTACCATTATCTTGTACACTTATTATATTTCCAGGCTCTATTTGTACATTTATTTCTGTACAGTATCCTGCTAAAGCTTCATCTACGCAGTTGTCTACAATTTCATATACTAAATGATGCAATCCTCTTACAGAAACACTACCAATATACATTCCTGGTCTTTTTCTTACTGCTTCTAATCCTTCTAGAACCTGTATTTGATCTGCTCCATATTTATGCTCGTATTTCTCCATTACTTTATACCTCCAATTTTATTAGTCCTTCTTTCTAAGGTGCTTGTGGATATGTTAGAAATATATCCTCTTGTTTCATTTTTTTCTACTGTTATTATTAGTGATTTTTTATTTTTTTCTGATACATCTATTATCTTATCACTAATATTTATATTTTTGCAAACATTTTCTAAATTTTCTTTTTTTTCTAGTGTTTCTATATTTAGAATAGCTATAATTCCATTGGTATCTATTAAGGTATCTTTTCCTATATGCAAATACACTAAATTATCTCTCCTTTTTTTACTTGATACAAGTAATAATCCACATTTTCATTAATAAAGTTTATTTTTTCTGCACAAGTTATTATTACTTGTGTATTATTTATATTATTCAAAAAATTTCTTCTTCTTTTTATATCTAGTTCTGACATAAAATCATCTAATAGTAAAATTGGCTCTTCTTCAATTTCATCATGAATCACTTGTAATTCAGACAATTTTAGCGATAATACTGCTGTTCTATTTTGCCCTTGAGATCCATAGATACTTAATTCTTCGTCATTTATGTATACCTCAAAATCATCTCTATGTATCCCCTTTGTTGTATATCCTTTTATAATGTCTAATTTTCTTCTTTGTGTTAATAAATCCATATAATTTTTCTTATTTTCACAACAAGATGTATAAATAATATCAATTTTTTCATTATCATTTGTTATTTTTTTATGTATTATGTTTATCTTTTCTATAATTTTATTTATAAACTCTCTTCTATAATTACTTATTATATTACCATATTCAACTAGCTTTTCATCCCATATCTCCAATAAACTCTCTGCTTTTCCCTCTTGTCTTATCTGTCTTAAATAATTGTTTCTTTGTTCTAATGTTTTATTATACATATTTAGAATGTATACATAATTTGGTCTTAATTGTCCTATCATCATATCTAAAAATCTTCTTCTTAGTGCAGGAGTTCCTTTTAATATATTAATATCATCTGGTGTAAATATAACAATATTTATTTTACCTAATAGCTCACTTAATTTTTTAATTTTTACACCATTTACTAAAATTTGCTTTTTATCAGAAATACAAATTAAAATGTTTCCATCTCTGTCTTTTTTAGAATACTCAACTTTTATCCTAGCATTTTCTTCACCTAATTTAATAAGCTCTTTTTCTCGTGTTGTTCTAAAAGATTTTCCAAAAGCACATAAGAAAATTGCTTCTAAAATATTAGTTTTGCCCTGTGCATTATCTCCATAAAAAACATTTATATTTTTTTTTAATTTTATTTCTTGATTCTCATAGTTTCTAAAATTATGTAATTCTACTTTGTTTATGTGCATATTATTCCTTCATTCTTATTGGTAAAATCATATATATATAATCTCCATCATCAATAGGTCTTATAATACATGGTGAAATACTTGTACCAAAATCAACATATATTTCTGGGTCATCTATTGCACGTAACGCATCTAAGAAATACTTAGGATTAAATCCTGCCTCTAGGTTTTGTCCTTCTGTAGCACAATAAATTTCTTCTTTTGCATCTCCTGTTTGATTTGTACAAGATATTATAACTTTACCTATATCCACACATACTTTAACAGGATATTTTTTTTCTTTTTCTATTGCTGATGCAGAAATCAAACTTATTCTTTCAAAACAGTCTTGAATATTTTTTCTATCTACCCTTATCCTTGTTTCCCAGTTTTCTGGAATAACACTTGAATAATTTAAAAATTCCCCATCTAATAATCTTGTTACAATTTTGCAATTTTCCATTTCAAATAATGCTTGATTTTTATTTACTCCTATTTTTACTATATCAAAAGAGTCTAATAAAATTTTATTTATTTCATTTAAAGTTCTGCCTGGTATTACAGCAACAAAATCTTTTACTGCTTCTTTTAAAGCTTTAGTTTTCCATGCCAATCTAAATCCATCAACAGCAACAACATTTAATCTATTATTTTTAATTTCAAATAAACATCCTGTAAAAATTGGTCTATTTTCTTCTGTACTAACAGCAAAAATAGTTTTTCTTATCATTTCTTTTAAAGATTTTTGTTCTAATTCTATAGAATTTTCAACATCTATCTTTGGAAGTTCTGGAAATTCTTCTGGATTCATTGTTGCTAATTTATATAATGAACCTTCACATTCTATTATTAGTAAATTATTCTTATCTAAAGATATACTTATTTCTGTATCTGGTAATTTTCTTATAATTTCACTAAACATTATACTATTTACAACAGTAGCACCTTGTTCTATTATTTGTGCTTCATTAATAATATATTCTATCCCCATTTCTAAATCATATGTTGTAAACTTTATATCATTATCATTAGTTTGAATTAAAATTCCTTCTAATATAGGCATTGTAGTTTTACTAGCAACAGCTTTTGTTACGGAATTAATAGCTTTAAGGATATTTTCCTTTTCACAAACTATTTTCATTTTTATCGTCTCCTTATTATAATATAATTTAATATTTTTAGTAGTAGTAATAGTAGGTTATGTGGATTATGTGGAAAACCCTGTGCATATCTTATTTCCTTAAGAAAAACAATGTTAATAATTTCGTGGAAAACTAATAAAGTTATCTACAGTGTGAAAATTATTTTGTGAGTAAGTTTAATATTAACAAGTTTTATACAAACAATTAACAATTATATGTGAATATCTAATGCATTGTTTCCGTAGGAAGAGAAAGCAATTTTTTTTGCAAACACAATTTTATCAAACACAAATTTTTGAAAAAACCATATAGTTATTTATATATGAATTATTTGTCTGATGTAAGCAAGTTTTTAACACTATCCACAATTCTTTTTGTGCTTGGATTTTCTTTTACTTCATTCTCGATTTTATTACAAGCGTGTAAAACTGTAGTATGATCTCTTTTTCCAAATTTAGCTCCTATCACTGTCAATGGTTGTCCAGCAACACTTCTACATAAATACATTGCAATTTGTCTAGGAAATGTTACATCAGCAGACCTTTTTATTCCTTTTAAATCATTAACAGTAATATTAAAATATTTAGAAATTGTTTCTTGTATCAATTCTATTGAAAGTACTTTTTCTTTTTGAGTAACAACATCATTAATTGCTTTTTCAGCCATCTCCATAGTTATTGGACTATTGATTAAAGAAGCTTTAGCAATTAATTTATTTAATGTACCTTCTAATTCTCTTATATTAGAATCTATTTTTGTAGCAATGTTAGATAAAATATCGTCATCTATAATAATATTATCTAATTGTGCTTTCTTTCTTAAAATAGCTAAACGTGTTTCATAATCTGGATTTGAAATGTCAGCAATAAGACCCCATTCAAACCTTGACTTTAATCTATCTTCAAGAAAATTAATATCTTTAGGAGGCCTATCACTAGATATAACTATTTGTTTACCACTTTCATGAAGCGCATTAAAAGTATGAAAAAATTCTTCTTGAATTCTTTCTTTACCTGCAATAAATTGAATATCATCTATTAACAATACATCTATATTTCTATATTTATTTCTGAATTGTTCGTTTTTATTATCTTTAATTGCATTAATTAATTGATTAGTGAATTTTTCAGAAGTAACATATAATATACTTGTATTTTTATTATGTACTAATATTTCATTTGCAATAGCATGCATTAAATGAGTTTTGCCCAAACCAACGCCACCATATAAAAAAAGTGGATTATATGATGTGGCAGGAGCTTCTGCTACAGCTAACGCAGCAGCATGTGCAAATCTATTGTTATTTCCAACAACAAAACTTTCAAACGTATATTTAGGATTTAAGTTAGAATTTAAAGTTTGAGTGTATTGTCCTACTTGTGATATAGATGATTCTTGCTCATCTTCATTATCTTCATTTAATATAACTGTAATATCCCATTCTTTGTTTGTTAAATATTTAAAAGTGTTTTTGAATAATTCATAATAACGTGACATTATGGAATCTTTTTGGAATTGTGTATGTGCTACTAAAACGATAGTGTTATTATCCATACTTTGCAATTCTAAATCTTTAATCCATGTCTCATAAGATATTTTTGTAACTTCACCTTTTAACAATTCTTTTGTTTTTTCTAAAAATTCATCTAATTCTTCCCTCTGCATTTCTTTTTCAATCCTTCCAGTTATCCACAGAGTTATCCACAAATGTTGATAACTCTGTGTGTAAATAAATTTATTATTATAAAATAGTAAAAACAAAAATCTAGAAAAGTCTTGTTGCCCTACTGTTTTTCTATCATATCAAAAATGTAACAAAATAGTCAATACATAAAATAAATAAATGTGGAAAACTTTTAAAAATTGTGAAAAGTTACTTCTAAATATTGACATATTCATATTAAGTGTTATATAATTATACTACTTGTGAAAATAAAGTTAAATATATCTATTACGATAGAGAAATAATATGCAGGAGGTGCAAAAATGAAAAGAACATATCAACCTAAAAAAAGACAAGAACAAAAAGAACATGGTTTTATGAAAAGAATGAAAACAGCATCAGGAAGAAAAATATTAAAGGCAAGACGTGCAAAAGGAAGAAAAAAAATAAGTGCGTAAGAGAAAAGGTCACGTGAATGTGACCTTTTTGAAATAGAAAATATAGAATTTGAGTGATTTTATGAAAAAAAAGAAAACATTAAGAAAAAATTATGAGTTTAAAAATGTGTTAACAAAAGGAAAGATGTACGCGGGAAAACAAATTCTTATTTATATTTCTAAGAACAAACTCAATGAAAATTTAATAGGAATTGCAATTAGTTCTAAATTATGTAACGCAGTTAAAAGAAATAACATAAAGAGGAAAATAAAAGAAAATTATAGACTAATTGAAGATAAGATAAAAAAAGGAAATAATATAGTATTTCTATGGAATAAAAACACTGAAATAGATGAATTGAACTTTCACACTATAAAAAAAGATATGGAAAATATTTTTAGCAAGGCAGGAATAATGGAATGAAAGCTATATTTATAAAGATGATTTTATTTTATCAAAAAAGGCTATCACCATTAATCAGTTCTACAGGAATTAAGTGTAAGTATTATCCATCTTGCTCAGAATATACAAAACAAGCAATAGAAAAGTATGGCTCAATTAGAGGAGTTTGTTTAGGAATAATCAGAATTTTAAAGTGTAATCCATTTTCAAAAGGTGGATATGACCCTTTAAAGTAGTAAAAAATTAAATATATTAAAAAAATTCATGCCTAAGGAAGGAATGATAGTAAATATGGGTTTTATTTCAGAAATATTTGGCTACGTGTTAAATTTTTTGTATGGAATATTTAATAATTATGGAATTGCAATAATTGTCTTTTCTGTATTACTTAGAATAATTTTAATACCAATAACAATAAAACAGCAAAAAGCATTAAAGAAAAATGCTAAACTGCAAAAAGAAATGAAAGAAATACAGGAAAAATACAGGTCAAATCCGGAAAGATTAAATCAAGAGACAATAGAGTTATATAAAAGAGAAAAAATGGGGCCATTTAGTGGTTGCCTTAGTGGGATTTTACAAATAGTAATAATATTATCTGTATTTTGGCTTGTAAGTAAGCCTCTAACATATATGAAAAAAATTAATCCGGAAATAATAGAAAAATATGCTCAAGAGCTAAAAGAAGATGGAACAAATTCTTCATATACAGAAATAGCAATAATAAATAAAAAAGCGGCAGAAGATCCAGAAGTATATATAAATATGGAATTCTTAGGATTAGATTTAAGTAAAGTACCAACACAAAGCTTGGATGATTATAAGGTATATATAATTCCAATACTGTATGTTATTTCTTCTATAATTTCAATAAAATTAACAACAAAGATGAGTAATAAAAATAATACAAAAAAAGAGAAAAAATTGTTATGTGAAGCGAACGATAAAGATAACATAAAAGAAGAAAAACAACCAGACGAAATGGAAATGATGCAACAAATGAATAATAATATGTCATATATGATGCCAATAATGTCTGTATTAATAGCAATTATAGCTCCTTTAGGATTAGCGTTATATTGGTTTATAAGTAATGTATTAATGATAATTGAAAGATTAATTATAGATAAATTTATAAATCAAAAGGAGGAAATTGAAAATGAATAGCGTAATAGCAGAGGGAAAAACTACAGCAGAAGCAATAGAAAATGGATTAAAACAACTAAATGTATCAAAGGATAAAGTAAACATAAAGGTATTGGAAAATGCAGAAAAAAGAAGCTTCTTTAGTATTTTAGCACCAAGAGTGGTAAAAGTGGAGCTAACATTAAAAGATGTAAAAGAACATTATGCTCCAATGCAAGAACATGTTAATCAAATTACTCCAGAGCAAATAGAAATAGCAAAAAAGAATTTAACAGTTTTTTTAGATGAATTCTCTACAAAGTTTGAAGATTTTGATTATGATATAAAGGTAAATGGAAATGACATAAATGTTGAATTAAAGGGAAATGATTCAAGTAAGCTAATAGGCTATAGAGGAGAAACCTTAAATTCAATACAGATAGTAATGTCTACAATTGCTAATAAAAATGTAATGGGGAAGGTAAGAATAATATTAGATATTGCAGGTTATAGAGAAAAAAGAAAAAAGGTTTTAGAGGATTTAGCAGACAAAATTTCAAAAACTGTAATAAAAACAGGAAAAACTATAATGCTAGAACCAATGCCAGCATATGAGAGAAAAATAATACATACTAGATTACAAAATAATGAGAAAGTAAAAACATTTAGTAAGGGAGAAGAACCTTATAGAAAAATAGTTATATCAAAAAATAAATAATAAAAATCAGAAGTCAAAGTTCAGATTTTAGTTTTAACACTATTTCTAACTTTGACTTTTTTAGGAGGATAATAATGAATACAATTGCTGCTATATCAACTGCGATGGGAGCAGGAGGAATAGGTATAATAAGAATGAGCGGAAAAGAATGTTTTGATATTTTAGACAAAATATTTGAACCTGCTAAAAAAGAAAATATAGATAAAATAAAAGGTTATTCTATTAAATATGGATACATAGTAAATAAAGAAACTAATGAAAAAATAGATGAGGTTTTAGTTTCATACTTTAAAAGTCCAAAAAGCTATACAACAGAGGATATGTGCGAAATTAATTCTCACGGGGGAATCGTTGTAGAAAAAGAAATTTTAGAATTATGTATAAAAAATGGGGCTATATTGGCTGAACCAGGAGAATTTACAAAAAGGGCTTTCTTAAATGGAAGAATGGATTTAGCGCAAGCAGAATCTGTCATGGATTTGATTAATTCTAAAACAAGTAGAGAAGCAAAGGCTTCTATAAATCAACTTAAGGGAGGACTTTCAAAGGAAATAAATCTGATAAAAAAACAACTATTAGACATAATGGCAGACATAGAAGCAACAATAGATTACCCAGAGTATGATATAGAAAATGTTACACAGAAGAGTGTTGAAAAAAAATTAAAATCTGTAAAAGAAGAATTAGAACATTTAGAAAAAAGTTTTGATAATGGTAAAATATTAAGAGATGGAGTAAAAACAGTTATAATTGGAAAACCTAATACAGGTAAGTCGTCGCTTTTGAATTTACTGTTAAAGGAAGACAGAGCTATTGTTAGTGAAATAGAAGGTACAACAAGAGATACAATAGAAGAGTATATTTCTATAAATGGAATTCCTATAAAAATTGTGGATACAGCTGGAATAAGAAATACAAGTGATAAAATAGAAAAAATTGGAGTAGAAAAAGCTATAAATTTAATTGATGAATCTGACTTAATAATTGCAATTTTTGATAATTCAAATAAATTAGAAGAAGATGATGAAAAAATATTGGAATTAATAAAAAATAAAAATGCCATTATCTTATTAAACAAAATAGATAAGGAAGATAAGATGAACGACGAGAATAAAAAAATAGCCAGTTTAAATAAAAAGACAATAAAGATATCTACTAAAACAAAAAATGGCTTAAATGAACTATATGATGCGATAACAGAAATGTTTGATTTTGAGGAGATAGAAAAAGGAGAAGAAACGGTTATAACAAACATTAGGCACAAGAATCAGATAAGTATGGCAATAAAAAATGTTATTAACGCTATAAAAACAATTGATGAAAATATGCCAATAGATATTATTGCAATATATATAAAGCAAATATTAGAAGATTTAAGTAAGATAACAGGCGATAATGTGTCAGAAGATATTATAAACGAAATTTTTTCTAAATTTTGTCTTGGAAAATAAAATTTAACCTATAGGTAAAGTCTTGCAAGAGTAGGGATACAAAGAAAAATGTTGAAAACAAAAGTGGCGTTATTTGACAAAAAGACAAAACATTTTTAAATATAATGGACTAAATAATAAAGAATATAAATATTGATAAAAATAGTGTTTGTACAAAACCGTGTTTCTGTTTCATGGAAAACGGCTTAAATAAGGGGTTTAATGAAAAAAGGAGAATGTATATATGAAATATGATGCAGGAAAATATGATATAGCAGTTATTGGCGCAGGTCATGCTGGATGTGAAGCAGCACTTGCTACTGCAAGAATGGGTCTAAAAACTTTACTATTTTCTACTACATTAGAAGCAGTTGCAAATATGCCATGTAATCCACACATAGGAGGAAGTTCAAAAGGTCATTTGGTTAGAGAATTAGACTGCCTAGGGGGAGAGATGGGCAAGAATATAGACAAATCTTTTACACAAATAAGAATGTTAAATACATCAAAAGGACCAGCTGTGTATTCTTTAAGGGCACAGGCGGACAGAAAAAAATATCAAGCAGAAATGAAACATACATTGGAAAAACAAGAGAATCTATTTCTTAAACAAGCAGAAATTGTGGATATATGTGTAGAAAATGATAAGGTAAAAAGTATAGAGACAAATGTAGGCGCAATTTATAATGTTGAATGTGTAATAATTGCGACAGGAACATATTTAAGGGGAAAAATACATATAGGTGAAACCAATTATGATAGTGGACCAGATGGAGTATTTCCATCTATTAAACTTGCGGATGTATTAAAAAGATTAAATATAGAAATATTTAGATTTAAAACTGGGACTCCTGCAAGAATTAATAGAAAAAGCGTAGATTTTTCTAAAATGGAAATACAAGAAGGAGATACTAATCCAGAAGCTTTTTCACTAGAAGACAAAATTGACAAGGATACAAAACAGTTGCCATGTTACTTAACATATACAAATGAAAAAACTCATGAAGTTATAAGGAAAAATTTATATCGTTCACCATTATATTCTGGTAAAATAGATGCTACAGGACCAAGATATTGTCCATCTATAGAAGACAAAGTAGTAAGATTTGCTGATAAAGAGAGACACCAAATATTTATAGAACCTATGGGAGAAAATACAGAAGAAATGTATGTGCAAGGAATGAGCTCATCACTTCCCGAAGACGTGCAAATAGAGATGTATAGAACAATAGCTGGCTTAGAAAATGTGGAATTTACAAGACCGGCATATGCTATAGAATATGATTGTATAAATCCTATGGAACTTAAGCTATCATTAGAGCATAAAAAAATAGAAGGAATGTTTTTTGCAGGACAAATAAATGGAACATCTGGATATGAAGAAGCAGCTGTTCAGGGCTTAGTGGCAGGAATTAATGCAGGTTTGAAAATAAAAAAGGAAACTCCATTAATTTTAAAAAGATCAGATGGATATATAGGTGTTTTGATTGATGATATAGTTACCAAAGGGACAAACGAGCCGTATAGAATGATGACCTCAAGGGCAGAATATAGATTACTACTAAGGCAGGACAATGCGGATTTAAGATTGACACCAATAGGATATAGGGTAGGCTTAATAAGTGAAAAAAGATATAATGAATTCAAAAATAAAAAAGAGATGATAGAAGAAGAGATAAATAGATTGAAAAAAACAACAATAAAACCAACTGATGAAGTAAATCAATTATTAAGAAAATTTAATTCTTCTTCAATAGATACAGGTGTAAAATTAGCTGATTTGCTAAAAAGAACAGAAATTACATATGAAATATTGCAACCAATAGATATAGAAAGAGAAGATTTACCAAACGAAGTAAAAGAAGAGGTAGAAATACAAATAAAATATGAAGGATATATAAAGTTACAAGAAGAGCAAGTAGAAAAATTTAAAAAATTAGAAAATAAAGTAATACCAGAAAAAATAAGATATGATGAAATAAAAGGATTACGATTAGAGGCTAGACAAAAATTAGACAAAGTAAAACCTATATCAGTAGGACAAGCAAGCAGAATATCAGGTGTTTCACCAGCTGATATATCAGTATTATTAGTATATTTAGAGCAAATGAAAGGAAAAATTTAAGAATGGAAAACTTTAATAAAACAATTATAGAATTATCAAGGAAAATTGATGTTGAAATAGATGAACAAATGTGCAAACAATTCTATCAATATATGAAATTACTATTAGAATGGAATGAAAAAATTAATTTAACCGCAATAACAGAAGAAAATGAAGTAATATTAAAACATTTTATAGATAGTTTAACAATAAATAAATATATTGAAGAAGGAGAAACAATAATTGATATTGGAACAGGTGCTGGATTTCCAGGTATACCACTTGCAATAACAAAAATGGAGAATAAAATAACACTAGTAGATTCATTAAACAAGAGAATAAATTTCTTATTAAAGGTTAAAGATGCTCTTAAACTTAATAATGTAGAGGCGATACATGGCAGAGTTGAAGAAATAGGAAAAAACTGTAATCATAGAGAGCATTACAATGTAGTCACCTCAAGAGCGGTAGCAAAATTAAATATCTTATTAGAATATATGATGCCATTAGTAAAAGTTGGCGGAAAATGTATTTGTATGAAAGGTTCTAACATAGATGAGGAAATAGAACAATCAAAGAAAGCTCTAAATATTTTAGGTGGTGAAATAATAAAAGTAGATAAAATGGTACTTCCTAGTACAGATATTTCTAGAAATATTATATTAATAAAAAAAGTAAGGGAAACACCAAAGCAATACCCTAGAAAGCCTGGTACACCTGCAAAGGAGCCGATTGCTTAGAATATGTAGAAGATAAAAAAAAATAAAATATTTTAAAAAATTTCATTGACATATTAATAATATTTTTATATTATTAATATGTTAAATTTTTTATAAATGGAGGCAATCAATTTGGGAAAAGTAATATCAATAGCAAATCAAAAAGGAGGAGTCGGAAAGACTACTACCGCAATAAATTTAAGCACTATCTTAGCTAAAAAAGGAAAAAAAGTATTAATGATAGATGCAGACCCACAAGGCAACGCAACAAGTGGCGTAGGTGGAGATAAAGAAGTAGAAATTTCAGTGTATGACTTATTAATTGAAGATATAGAATTGAATGAAGCAATTCAAAAGACTAAAATAAAAAATCTAGATATATGTGCTTCAAATATAAATTTAGCAGGGGCAGAAGTACAACTTGTTAATATGGAGAAAAGAGAGTACAGACTAAAAGAAAAATTAGATCCAAAAAAGAATAATTATGATTACATAATAATTGATTGCCCTCCTTCATTAGGTTTAATTACATTAAATGCATTTACCGCATCTGATAGTGTTTTAATACCAGTTCAATGTGAATACTATGCTTTGGAAGGTCTTGGACAACTGATGAATACAATAGATTTAGTAAAAAGACACCTAAACAAAAGTTTGGAAATTGAAGGCGCTTTATTGACTATGTTTGACATTAGGACAAACTTATCTAATCAAGTTGTTAAAGAAGTTAAGAGATATTTTGAGAACAAGGTATATAAAACAGTTATTCCAAGAAACGTAAAATTAAGTGAAGCACCAAGCTATGGAATGCCTATTACAGTATATGATCCAAGGTCAAAGGGAGCAAAAAGTTATGAGAAATTTGTTAAAGAGTTGATGAAGGCAAACGAAAATGATAGTAAAGGAAAGCATGCAAAATAAAAAGAAAGGAAAGTGAATACAATGGCAAAAAAAACAGGATTAGGTAAAGGGCTAGACGCATTGTTTAGTGATAAACCATTAACACAGGCAGAAGAAGAAAAAATATTAAAAGAGGGTGAAGAATTAGTACAAAATATTAAAGTGATTGAAATAGAGCCAAATAAAGAACAACCAAGAAAGCACTTTGACAGTGAAAGTTTAGAGGATTTGGCAAAATCAATTAAAAGGTATGGGGTAATTCAACCAATAATAGTAAACAAGAAAGACAACTATTATATGATAGTAGCAGGAGAAAGAAGATGGAGAGCTTCAAAAATTGCGGGATTAACGGAAATACCATGTATAGTAAGAGATAATGACGAAAGAAAAAATAGAGAAATAGCATTAATAGAAAATATTCAGAGAGAAGATTTAAATCCAATAGAAAAGGCTAGAGGATTTAAGCAATTATTAGATGAATATGAATTGACACAACAAGAACTAGCTGATATGGTTGGAATTAGTAGAAGTGCATTAGCTAATACTGTAAGGTTATTGAATTTAGATCCAAGGATAATGAAGTTAGCAGAGGAAGGTAAATTGTTAGAGTGCCATTGTAGATCTTTAATGGCAATAGATGATGTAGAAAAGCAATATAAAGCAGCATTAAGAATAATTGAAAATGGAGATACGGTAAGAGACATAGAAAGAAAAGTAAAAAATACAAGAGAAGCAAGAAGTAAAAAAGATAATAAATATGAAGCAATATACAGAGATATAGAAGATTCATTCCAAAGTTTTTTTGGAACAAAGGTAAAATTAAATGCAAAAAAAAGAAGTGGAACAATTACAATTCAATATTCAACAAATGAAGAACTAGAAAGATTATTAGAATTAATAAAACAATAAGAAATGTATTGACAAATACGGATAAATTGTGTTAATATATAAAAGGTTGCTATAAATAGCAACTAAATGGAGAGGTGGTCGAGTTGGTTTATGGCACCAGTCTTGAAAATTGGCGTAGGTTT